>JGI12210J13797_10459393_pt1 | contig 18770 bp, 16 predicted proteins | sample ElkSlonscriptome_3_FD_13797 | JGI IMG/M metagenome (IMG submission 13797)
CTTGACCCTTCCCGGCTATGGCGGCGGCACCGACGATGGAACCGACGATCCTAAACTCAAGCCCAAGGCCGCGTTCGTCGACGGTCCGCTCGCGTCGGCAGACGCCAAGTCTACGGGCGCCGACGGCAATGGCGGTTGGCGCACGGTGCTGCTCGGCAGCCTCGGCCTGGGTGCCCAGGGCGTCTATGCGCTGGACATTACCAACCCCGGCAGCATTGACGAGGATACCCCGAGCGATCTGCCGCTATGGGAATTCACCGATGCCTCGGGCAGCGACGCCGACAACGGTGCCCGCGACGGGCGCGATATGGGCTACAGCCTGGCACCACCGGTCATCGTACGTATCGACGCCGATCTCACCGACGAAACCGACCCTACCTGGGTGGCCTTGGTTAACAACGGCTACAACAACACCAATGAGGACGACGAGGTGCCAGGTCTCTGCACCGACGGCGATGACGACACCAACTGTACCGTCAGCCAGACCGGCAACGCAGTGCTCTATGTGCTGCACCTTGACACCGATGATACCCGCATCCGTGCACGTCTTGATACCGGGCATGGCTTCTGTCAAGACCCGAGAGCGTTTTCGGCGCCGCTGCCGACCGGCAACGGCTGCGCCGAAGGCGCGCGCGGACGCACCAATGCCCTGGGTCCGGTGACCGCGGTGGACCTCGACGGCGACCTGATCGCTGACCTCGCCTATGCCGGCGACCTGTTCGGCAACCTCTGGCGCTTCGATCTGGTCAACATTGATGCTGACAATAATCCGACCCGACTGTTTAGCGCCGAGGATGCGGACGGTGGCGCGCAACCCATCACAAGCCCAGTCGCCGTGCAGCGTCATCCGACAGGGATTGGCGTGCTGGTCTTGTTCGGGACGGGGCAATACCTGAACGCACAGGACAAGAGCGATCCGCGGGAGCAGAGCTTCTACGGCATCTGGGACGACGGCGGTCGGGTCTACGGCGACGCCGGCAGCTACGTGGTCCCCAGCCGTGGCGACCTGCTGGAACAGCAGTTTCAGGCCGAGGCCTCAGTGCAAGAGGCGGATGGCGGCACGACCGTCAGCCTGGGGCGCAGCAGCACTAACCTGACCATCGACTGGTCCGATGGTGATCGCGGCTGGTATATCGACCTCAAGCTCGCAGATGACGACGCCGAGGGCGAGCGCGTTGTAGTGGCGCCGCAACTACGCGGCAACCGGGTGGTCTTTGTGTCGATGATCCCGGAGGACTGTTGCAGCTCGGGTGGCCTGAGCTGGATCAACGCCCTGGACTTCAAAGACGGCTCGCGTTTGCCCTACACTCCATTCGACTACAACCTCGACGGCAGCTTCAGTGCCGATGATAAGCTGTCCATCGACGACGCCGGTGATACCTCCCAGGTCGTCGGCAGCAGCATCCGCATCCTGACCGACGGCGGCACCGGCGTCTACTCGGCCCCGTCCCAGCTCGGTCTTGGCGGCGGCAAGCTGCAAAGTATCGTTTCCGACTCAGAGGGCGACCTACTGCTGCTGCGCGAATCCACAGCACTGGACTGGCGCAACTGGGTGCAACTGCAATAACCGTCTATTCGCGCCGACGGCCAGTCGGCTGGCGGCGCGCGCCGTTGCTACCACAGCGCAAGTCAGGGTGCAAAGACAACCCGGAGAGGTATTCGGTGGAACAAGCGCAGCGGTTCCACGCCTTCCCGGGACCACCCGCTCAGGTTGTAAATGAACCGATATCATAGGCCGTCCAACAGGATCAACCGCCAAGGCTCCGGAATCGTCACCATGAGCAGTCTCTCGAAAGGTCACCACCGCAACCCGGCAACCGACACCCATCAAATCGGTTTCACGCTGATCGAGCTGATGGTCACGGTTGCTATCGTCGCCATCCTGGCTGCCATTGCCTATCCCAGCTACACCAGCCAGGTTGCCAAGGCACGCCGCGCCGAGATTCAGGCCGAGCTAATGTCGCTGGCCGGGTTCATGGAGCGCATCTATACCGAGAGCGGCTGCTATAACCCCGGTACCGACATGGACTGCGGCAGCGGCACCGCCGCGGCGCCGGATATCAGCGCGGCGGATGACGCTTATGACTACTACGGCATTGCCTTCTCAACTGCTCAGCCCGTCACCGCGGATACCTTTCTGATCCGGGCAACACCGGCCAGCGGCACCGCTCAGGCAGGGGACGGCATTCTGGAGATCAATCATCTGGGGCAGCGGTGGTGGGACGAGAACGGCAACGGCGTTGTGACCGATGCGAACGAGGACGACTGGATTCGCAATTGAGTTCGCTGAGAACGCTGACTTTACGGTCGATGCTGATGTGATGATGCGCCGCTGTGGCTTGCGCAGCGTCGCCAAAAGAAGGCGCTTCGCTGATCCACCCCAAGATTCGCTGGGTCTAGCTGCCTCGGTCCTCTAAATTGACAGAAATTTGATGTGCTATGGGTTGTAGGGGCTAACAGGCCACGCCTGACGGTGGCGGTCAGAACGTTAGTCGGCGACCGCAGAGGGTTAACGGGCGTAGCGGCTACGGCCGAACAGGGGGTAGACAAGGGCTCCGGCCATAAAGAGCAGCAGCGATCCTGGGACTGGTGCGGCGCTGGGAGTGCCGCTGCCCGTCAACGTAAACTCCAAGCAGCCGTTACCGATGTCCGAGCCGGTGCTGGAACAGGTACCGGGGACGCCAAACGGATTGTTCATATCCGTTTCAAAGTACAGCGTCGTACTGAAGGAACCGAGTTCATCGGGGTCGAACGCGATCATCAGCTCGCTGTCTTTTTGCGCCAACAAGCTGCCGGGGCTGCCAGCACCGACGATGCTGAACAGCGCCGCATCGTCACCGATTAACCCGATATTGAAGATCGACAGCGTTGTCAGATCGGCGAGGTCCGTCCCGAACAGGTTTGCCAGGACCAGACTGCGGGTCAGTGCGCCGCCATCGACGGCGATATCGCCGAGAGGAATTGTCGCGTCGTAAGCGAAGTTTTGCGCTGGGTCCAGCGGGTCGGTTGCATCCAGCGACACGCCGAGTACTGGGCCGACGGCTGATCCGGTGACGGTGCGCGTCGCGTCAGGATTAATGTCCGCGTCGCTGGTGACATCCTGCGTCAAGCTAAAGGTCTGTGCCCCCGTGTCGCTCAGACCGAGCGCCACGTCGCTGGCGTCGAAGCTGTAATCGCGCGGGTGGGTGGCGCCAGCGCCAAGGCCGAAGCCGGCGCCGCTGGGGTCGGTGAACCCGATCTGCGTCGTGTCACCGGTTGGGGCTTCGAAGCTGCCGGTAATGGTGTTGGAGCCAACATTCTCAGCCGTGAGGCTACCGGTCGCGGGGCCACCGTCTCCCGCTCGGAGGTTGCCGAAGTCGAGCGATGGATTCGGCGTCACCGCCAGTTCTGATGTGGCGGCTGGCTCGCCGGCAAAGGTCACCTCCATCGGGCCGTAGTAAGCATCGGGGAAGCGCTGGCTTGTCGAGTCGCCGATGTTGCTGTTGTCCCAATCACTCTCGTAAAAGCGAAATTCGATTACATCGTTGGTCGAGAGCTCAATCGGCGTGGCAAAGTCAAACTGAGTTGTAAAGTCGTATTGGACGATCGCTAGAGAGGTTGCTCCTGCGGGCAATTCATAATATGGCGAGTCTTGGTCAGCCACTAGCCCGTCGATCACGAGTTGATTTGAACGTACGGGTGTGCCTCCAATAGCGATGTTCACGCGCTGTTCTGATGCATTGTGATTAAAAAGAGCGTTGTTTGTCCCGCCGCTACTCGCTTGTTCGTAGGCAACCATTGAGCCAGCTCCGGTGGGAGGGACATAGGGTCCTCCCATGCTTGGCGTAGGGCCTCCAGCCGGACCCAGGCCTGACTGCGATCCTCCCAGCGTTATCGACGTCAACGCAGCCCCGGCACCCGTGTAAGTTACTTCTAGTATCGAGTTTACGCTGGTATCTGTGGCGGTACCCCAGCTGAACAACATGGAACTCGGGTTGGCGGCGGGAACGCCACCAACGCCGCCCAGGGAGCAAACGTTGCCGCCCACAACGTTTTGACAGTTCTCCGAATAGTCGGTCCAGTAAGAGACGCCGGAGCCGGCCATCAGCGCCGAGCCGAAATCGCTGTCGCCAATACTCAGCGTCATCGTGGCTTGCGCCCCGCCAGCGGCCATGACCAGTGCGACCGCGATCGACAGCACGGCTCGCCGTGGTGCCGATCCTGAAGTGATTCCCACGCCGATACCGCGTTGGATGCCGGAGCCGGCCCGGCTGGCCAACGGCCCGCTGAACATCGTCGGTTTCGCGTGACCATCTTGGTGGTACATCACTCGCCCCCCTTCCCGCGCTGACCAACCAACCCAAGGCCGTCGCTGAAGACGGTTTTGAGGAATGGCGCGGCGTCACGCAGCGCATTGCCGCTGCTGTTGCCCGGCGCAATGACGGCACTGGTCGGTGAGGGTTGCATCTGCATCGACGACTCCAATCGGCATGTGTTCGTTCGCGGGCGGGTGGCACCCAGACCGCGCCGCGATGTCTTGCGCACTAGATGCAATTATCGAGCCGTAGAAATGAATCTATTTTTAAATCAATGCCTAACCAGAAAATCGCCCCCTCGTGGGCGGGCGGCATCTTCCCAACTGTAAAATTTTCTGACATTGATCAGGGCCAATCTCCGGTTCGCGCGGTCGCGGTGCGCTCAATCCCTGCGACTCTTGCCTATTCTGATCCGAGTAGGCCCGATGTTGCCGCGCTGTTGCAACAGATTTTGCCACCGACGACCGATATTCTGACAGACCCTTGCTTTGGGTGCGGGTAGGGGCGGCAATTGATTGACCTTTGCGGGTCGCGTCGAGGGGTTGGTTGTTAGTTTGGCCTTCGTTGGCTGGTTTGGTGCTTTGCTGGCCTGTAAAAAAAGCTGACACCGAGGGGCTGAGGGCCTGAATTTTTTTGCTTGCTCGCACGCTGGGGGCTGCCGTGCCAGCAGGTGCGTGTGGGGTTTCGTTGGCCGGCTGGAGTCGGCGTTTGATGTCTTATATTTATTTAAATCAGATGTTTGCGGCGGGCGTGTTCCTGCTCTAACGGAAATGGCTCGGGCTTCGATGCGCCCACCCGGTGTTGTCGTCGATATTTTACAGTGCCGATGATTGGTTTCGTTTCCGAGGCAGCTAAAATTGGGGTGGTGGCGGTCAAGTCGATGTCTGTCTGCTACGGGGCGGGCGGGTTTCCACTCGGCGCCCCGTCGTTCCGCAGGCTGCTTTCGCGAGGCGGAGCAAGCGAGGCGGAGGCTTGGGTGTAGAATTGGTGGCTTGTCGCTTACTAAATAATTGGGTTTGTATCCTTCCGCAAGCTTATGACCACGGGGAATCCGCTGCCGGTCGTCGTGCTCATCTCGGGCAGCGGCACCAACCTGCAAGCCCTGATCGACGGGCAGTTGGCCGGTAGCTTGCCTATTGATATCCGCGCCGTGATCAGCAATCGCGCCGATGCCTTCGGGCTGCAACGCGCGCAGCGCGCGGGGCTGACTGCCCAGGTGCTGAATCATCGCGACTTTCCGACACGCGAGGCCTACGACGCCGAGCTGTTGGCGCTGATTGACGGCTTTGCGCCTGGGCTGGTGGTGTTGGCGGGCTTTATGCGCATCCTGACGCCGGCCTTTGTCAAACATTTTCATGGCCGACTGTTCAATATTCACCCGTCACTGTTGCCGAAGTTTCCGGGGCTGCACACGCACCAGCGGGCCATTGATGCCGGCGAGCGCGAGCATGGCGCGACGGTGCATTTCGTCACCGAGGAGCTGGACGGCGGCCCCGCCGTGCTCCAGGCACGGGTGCCGGTGCTGCCCGGCGACGACGCCGAGACGCTGGCCGCGCGGGTGTTGGAGCAGGAGCATCGGATCTATCCGCTGGCCGTGCGCTGGTTCGCCGAAGGCCGCTTGCGCCTCGCCCCTGATGGCCGCGCCTTGCTCGACGGCACGCCGTTGCCCTGCCCGTAGGAGCGGCGCCTTCGCCGCGACCGGCATGCAATGCCGCTTCCGCCGTTAATTGGCTGAGGCTGTCGCGACGGGTTGGCCTGGTGTCTGTTTCGTGGTGCTGGATTTCGCCGCGTTGCGGCGGGTCGCGCCGGGGGCGGCGCTCCTACCTTTTGGCGGGTATGATGTGGGTGGGCCGGTAGGCGGGCCCTGTTCTGGGGAGACTAGTTTTGGCTGGGGGTGTTGGAGATTCGATGGCTGATCAAGGTCTGAGTTATCGCGGCGCGGGCGTCGATATCGACGCTGGCGAACGCTTGGTCGAACGCATTAAACCGGCGGTGGCGGCGACGATCCGCCCAGGGGTGCTGTCGGGTCTCGGCGGCTTCGGCGGCCTGTTTGAGCTGCCTGCCGGCTACCGACAGCCGGTGCTGGTGTCCGGTACCGACGGCGTCGGCACCAAGTTGAAGCTGGCCATCGAACTGGATCGGCACGAGACTGTTGGTATCGACCTGGTGGCGATGTGCGCCAACGACATCATCGTCTGTGGCGCCGAGCCTTTGTTCTTTCTTGACTATTACGCAACCGGCAAGCTGGATGTGGACACGGCCACGGCGGTCGTCGCCGGCATCGCCGAGGGTTGCCGCCGCGCTGGCTGTGCGCTGATCGGCGGCGAGACGGCGGAGATGCCCGGCATGTATCAAGGCGGCGACTATGATCTGGCGGGCTTTTGTGTCGGAATCGTCGAGAAGGACGCCATCATCACCGCCGATCGGGTCCGGCCTGGTGATGCGCTGGTGGCCCTGGCCTCTTCCGGTGCGCACTCCAACGGCTATTCGCTGATCAGACAGGTGCTGGAGGTCAGTGGTACCGATCCGGCGCTCTCCTTTGATGGCGCCACCCTGGGCGAGCGTCTGTTGGCGCCGACGCGCCTCTATGCAAGGCCAGCGCTGGGGCTGATCGGGCAGTTCGACCTGCATGGGCTTGCGCACATTACCGGCGGCGGCATCACCGAAAATCTGCCGCGGGTGTTGCCGGACGGCGTCGACGCACTGATTGATCTGCGCAGTTGGACGCCGCCGGCAATGTTCCAATGGCTGCGCGATGCTGGCAATATCGCCAGCGACGAGATGCTGCGCACCTTCAACTGCGGCGTCGGCCTGATCCTCTGCCTGCCGGCCGAGCAGGCCGAGGCGGCCTGCGCCTGGCTCGCCGAGGCCGGCGAACAAGCCTGGCCGATCGGCCGGATCGAACCCGCCGCCGGTCCCGCCAAGGTCCGGTACATCGGCGAACTCGCCGAGAGGTAGGAGCGGCGCCTCGCCGCGACCGGCCGTGCCGCCCGCACCACGGCTTGCGCTGGTCGCGCCGGTCGCGCCGGTCGCGCCGAGGGCGGCGCTCCTACGCCTCGCACACCAAATCTTCAGGGTAGGAGCGGCGCCCCCGCCGCGACCGCCGCAACCCCCCCGACTAGAATCGATGGCCCATGGCGCACATCAACCTAAAACATCTGCGATACTTCTGGGCCGTTGCCGCCCACGGCTCCATCGCGCGCGCGTCGCAGGTGCTGCATCTCACGCCGCAGACCATTAGCGGGCAATTGCGCGAGTTGGAAGACCAAGTCGGCGCCAAGCTGTTCGCCAAGAATGGCCGCAACTTGATCCTGACGGATACCGGCCGGCTGGTGTTCTCTTACGCCGACGACATGTTCCGCATCAGCGATGAACTGCAAGACGTGCTGGCCGGGCGGTCGCCGGGCGGTGGCCTGACGCTGAACGTCGGCATTGCCAACGTGGTGCCGAAGCTGGTGACCCACAGGGTGCTCGCGCCAGCGCTGACCATGGATGAGCCGGTGCGTCTGGTCTGCGTCGAGAAGCAGTTGGTGGATTTGCTGGCGGACCTATCCGTGCATAAACTGGACCTGGTGCTGGCGGATGCTCCGCTGAACCCCGCGCTGAATATCCGTGCCTACAATCACCCGCTGGGCGAGTCGCCGGTGTCCTTTTTTGCCGCCAAGGGGCAGGGCGCGCGTTGGCGCGAGGGTTTTCCGCAATCGCTGGAAGCGGCGCCGATGCTGATGCCTACTGGCAGTAGCGCGCTGCGGCGGGTGCTCGATTTCTGGTTCGAACGCATCGGCGTGCGCCCGCGCACCGTCGCCGAGATCGAAGACCGCGCTTTGATGAAGACCTTCGGTGAGGCCGGTGCCGGCATCTTTACGTCGCCGCGCGCCGTGGAAGACGACGTACTCACGAAGTACCGGGTGGAGTTGGTCGGCCAGACCGACGAGGTCACCGAGCGCTTCTACGCCATCTCCGCGGAGCGGCGCATCAAACATCCGGCGATCTCGATCATCACCGAGGCAGCCCGCACCGGCCTGTTTTCGTAGGAGCGGCGCCTCGCCGCGACGGGCTCGCAACAAGCGCCTGGTCGCGCCGGGGGCGGCGCTCCTACCGCCCTCGCCGGGGTAGGAGCGGCGCCATCGCCGCGACGGGCTCGCAACAAGCGCCCGGTCGCGCCGAGGGCGGCGCTCCTACCGCCCTCGCCGGGGTAGGAGCGGCGCCATCGCCGCGACGGGCTCGCAACAAGCGCCTGGTCGCGCCGGGGGCGGCGCTCCTACCGCCCTCGCCGGGGTAGGAGCGGCGCCATCGCCGCGACGGGCTCGCACCAAGCGCCCGGTCGCGCCGGGGGCGGCGCTCCTACGGCACCCAGATCGCGTCCCAGTGCGGATAGTCGGCGACGCGTTTGACGATTCCGGCCCGTATGGGGTTTGCGACGATGTAGCGGGCTACGGTGCGTAGGTCCTCTTCGCGCCTGAGGGCGTGATCGTGGTATCCCGGTTGCCAGAGTCGATGTCCGATGCGATGTGCCGATGCGGATTTGACGCCGCCGACGATCTGCGCCAAGGTTCCCTGCCGCAGCTCGAACAGCCAATGCAGATGGTCAGGCATGACCACGAAGGCTAAGGTTGTGCTCTGACCGTCCGCATCGGCATGGCGCAGGCTCTTGATCACCTCCCGCGCCGCCGTCAGGTCGCGGAACAGGGGCTGGCGCCGCCGCGTTGCGGTTGTGATGTGATAGACCTGCCCGGTCTGCGACCAGCGCCCCTTGCGCAAGTCCTTGCCGTGCGGTGCTTGGCGATGTTGCATAGGGGCGTCCAGGGTTACACCTGAGGCCTGATGGTACCAAATGGTGGATTGGGACGGCGATTGCGCCGGGACGGGGGGGAGGTGGGGTTGGTGGTGGCGGTCGCGGTGGTCGCGCCGGGGGCGGCGCTCCTACCCGCGCCGGGGGCGGCGCTCCTACTGCGCGGCTGAAGAAACACGGCATCGACGACCGGGCTTTACGACAACCGACTATGGTATCGACGGCAACCAGCATCCAGCAATCCGCGACGCCCGATCCCAGGGCACCGACCATCGAACTGCGTTCGCCGGCACCGCGGGGCGGCGCCGGTGGTGCGGGTGGCGATGCCGACGCTGGCCTAGGCGGCCAAGCCGCGACGCTGCGTCTCGCTGGCGCTTGGCGCGTCGATCAACCACTGCCGCGGCTTGCCGAGGCCGTCGCGCTGCTTGATGCTCAGCCGCGGCTGAGGTGCTTGGGTTTCGATATCCGCGGCCTGGACGATTGGGATTCGGGCCTGGTCGCCTTCATCGCCGGTCTGCAACGGCTGTGCCGCGAGCGCGATATCCAGTATGACGCCGACGCGCTCCCGGAGGGCCTGCGTGCGCTGCTGGAACTGGCCAGCGTGGTGCCGGAGCGCAGCGGCGATGGGCACATGCCGGAGCACAGGTCGTCCTTCGTCGAGCGCTTTGGCAGCGACTTTATCGACTTGGCCCGTTCAACCGGTGAGATCATGGAGTTTTTTGGCGAAGGGACGCTGGCGCTGCGCCGCTTCCTGCTCGGTCGCGCGCGCTATCGTCGCTCCGAGTTGTGGCTGATCATCCAAGAGTCCGGCGCCGACGCGCTGCCCATTGTTGGGCTGGTCAGCTTTCTGGTGGGTATGATCCTGGCCTATATCGGCGATCAGCAATTGGCCCAATTCGGCGCCCGCATCTACGTCGCGGACCTGGTTGGTCTGGCCACCGTGATACAGATGGGCGCGCTGATTACCGCGATCGTCATGGCCGGGCGCACCGGCGCGGCCTTCGCCGCCCAGCTTGGCAGCATGCAGGTCAACGAAGAGATCGACGCGCTGCGCACCCTTGGTATCTCGCCGATGGAGTTCCTGGTATTGCCGCGCATGCTGGCGCTGATCCTGATGACGCCGTTGCTGGCCATCTATGCCAACGTGCTCGGCATCCTCGGCGGCGCCTTCGTCGGCGTCACCGTGGCCGGGTTGACGCTGACCGCGTACATGATCGAGACCCAGGCGGCCATTGGCTGGAACCACATTATCCAGGGTCTGATCTGCGCCGTGGTCTACGGCGCCATCGTTGCCGCTTCCGGCTGTCTGCGCGGCATGCAATGCGGGCGCAGCGCCGCCGCCGTCGGGGAGGCGACAACATCGGCGGTGGTCACGGCCATCGTCTTTATCGTCATCGCCGCCGCGGTGTTGACCATCATCTTTAACGCGATCGGTCTATCATGAGCGCCCTATGAGCGAGGCAGCGGAGAACGCAGCACAGGGGCCGATACAGCGCCCTATGCAGAACCTGACCGATAACCAAACCGATAACCCAACTCAGGCAGGGGTCCAGATCCGCTTGCAGGACATTGAGCTGCGCTACGGCGATACATTGGTACAGCGGCATTTGAGCTTCGACATCCACCGCGGTGACGTCTTTATCATCATGGGCGGCAGCGGCTGTGGCAAGAGCACCGTCATGCGTTGTCTGACCGGGCTGCTGGAGCCGCGGGCGGGGCGCGTGCTGATCGGCGGTGTCAGCCTGTGGGACGCCACGCCGGCAGAGCGCACGCGCCTAATGCGGCGCAATGGCGTGATGTACCAGAGCGGCGCCCTGTGGAGTTCCATGACCTTGGAGGAAAACCTGGCCCTGCCGTTGGAGCAATACACCGATTTGGCGGCGGAGCAGATCCGCGACATCGCCCAATACAAGCTCGCGCTGGTCGGGCTGGCGGGCTTTGGCGACTATTATCCGTCCGAGATCAGCGGCGGCATGCGCAAGCGCGTCGGTGTTGCCCGTGCCATGGCGCTGGACCCGGAGACCCTGTTCTTCGACGAGCCCTCCGCCGGCCTCGACCCGCTGTCCGCGCGCCGCCTCGACGAATTGATTCTGGAGCTGCGCGATAGCCTCGGCACCACCATGGTGGTCATCACGCACGATCTAGATAGCCTGTTCACTATCGGCGACGACTCGGTGTTCCTCGACCCGGAAACACGTACCATGCTGACAACGGGTAGCCCAAGAGACCTACGCCAACAGAGCGAAATTGCTGACGTGCGCGAATTTCTGAACCGCGGCGAGGATAACAGGGCGTGAAGCTGCTGGCGGCAGAAGGGCCGAGCGCCCAAGCGTGCCCGCAAGCATGAGCAAGCAGGCCAACCCCACCGTCATCGGCGGCTTCGTGCTCGGCGCCCTAGCTTTGGTCATCATTGCCATCCTGGCCCTGAGCAGCGGCGCACTATTGCGCGAGCGCATCAAGATGGTGACCTACTTCCCGGGATCGGTGCAGGGGCTAAGCGTCGGCGCGCAGGTGCAGTTTCAGGGCGTGCCCATCGGTCAGGTCACTAACATCGGCGTCGACTATTTGCCGGAACGCAACAGCTTCCGCATCCCGGTCGACTTCGAGATCTGGCCGCAAAATGTGCATGTGATGGGCGGCAATGGAGAGGCCGACGTGCGCGACGTGCTGCAACGTCTGATCGACGAGAAGGGGCTTCGGGCCAGGCTAGAGTCGGTCAGTGTCGTCACCGGCCAGTATCTGGTCGCGCTGAGCCTGAACCCGAAACTGCCCAAGCGTCACTACACCACCACGCCTAATGGACCCATCCGCGTGCCTGCCATCGCCGCGACCCGCGACGTCTTCGAGGACATGTTAAACAAGGTCGATCTTGAAGCGCTCATCTCTAACGCGACCGATACGCTGGCAGCGGTCAAGGATTTCGTTCAATCCGGCGCCCTGCGCGATGCCATTGAGAAACTGAACGGGACCCTAGCCGCGACACAGACCCTGTTCACCGACCTCAATGCCCAGCTCAGGCCCCTCGGAGGTCGTGCCGAGCAGACACTCGCCGACTACGGTAACCTGGCCCAGAGCATCCAAGCCCGGGTCGATCCGCTGGCCGATCAACTGGAGCAGGCCACCCAAAACCTATCCAGCCTAACGCGCAATCTCGACACCCGCATCGATCCCTTGGCCGACGCCGCGACGATGGCCTTGACCGACGCCGGCCGCGCCATGCGCAACATCGCCAGCCTGACCGCTGAGGGCTCATCCACCCGTCATGAGCTGGATCGCCTGCTCGCCGAGGCCGCCCGCGCCGCCCGTTCTCTGCGCGCCCTAACCGATTACCTGGAGCGTCATCCCGAGGCCTTATTACAAGGCAAACGGTAGCAGCGCCGCCTCGGCGCGAAGAAATGCGGCTGACGCCGGTCGCGGCGAGGCGCCGCTCCTACCCCACCCAGTAGGAGCGCCGCCCTCGGCGCGACCGGCGCGACCGCCGCGACCGCATGCTAATCTGGACGTTCCGCGGCCTTTTGGCTAACCTGCCATCCTCCAACCCCTTATCTGGACGCGCGCGTTCCATCATCGCCAACCCCCGGCTATTGATCAATCCGCGCTCGCCGCCACCTTTCAGGCCAAGATGACTCGCAAACTTTACATCCAGACCTACGGCTGCCAAATGAACGAGTACGACTCGGCGCGCATGGCGGAGGTGCTGCGACAGTCTCATGATATCGAACTGTCCGAGCGGCCCGAGGACGCGGACATCTTGCTCATGAACACCTGTTCGATCCGCGAGAAGGCGCAAGAGAAGGTCTTCTCCCAGCTCGGCCGCTGGCGGCCTTGGAAAGCGACACGGCCGGGGCTGGTGATCGGCGTCGGCGGCTGCGTCGCCAGTCAGGAAGGCGAGGCCATCCGCGAGCGCGCGCCTTATGTAGACCTGGTCTTCGGTCCGCAGACGCTGCACCGGCTGCCGCAAATGCTTGATGCGCTGGAGCAGCGTCGACAGCCGCAGATCGATGTTTCGTTTCCGGAGATCGAAAAATTCGACTGCCTGCCCGAGCCGCGCGCCGAGGGACCGAAGGCCTTTGTCTCGGTGATGGAGGGCTGCTCGAAGTATTGCACTTACTGCGTAGTGCCCTATACCCGCGGTGAGGAGATTAGCCGGCCCTTCGACGATGTCATAGCCGAAATAGCCAGCCTGGCCGAGCAGGGCGTGCGTGAGGTCAATCTGCTGGGCCAAAACGTCAACGCCTACCGCGGCCCGATGTTCGACGGCGAGATCGCGGACCTGTCGCTGCTGATCCGCTATGTTGCGGGCATCGACGGCATTGAGCGCATCCGCTTCACGACATCGCACCCGGTCGAGTTCACCGATGCGATGATCGATATGTATGCCGAAGTGCCTGAGCTAGCCGGATTTCTGCACCTGCCGGTGCAGAGCGGGTCCGATCGCATCCTTGCGCTGATGAAGCGCGGCCACGGGGTGTCGGAATACAAGGACAAGATTCGCCGCCTGCGCCGCGCGCGACCGGACATCAGCATCTCGTCGGACTTTATCGTCGGCTTTCCTGGCGAAACCGAGATCGACTTCGAGGCAACCATGCGGCTCGTGGAGGATATTGGATTCGACCAATCCTTCAGCTTCATCTATAGTGCGCGCCCGGGCACGCCTGCCGCCGACTATGCCGATGATCTGAGCAATGCCGAAAAGCAGCGGCGCCTAGCGCGCTTGCAGCAGCGCATCAACCATCAGTCCCAGCTGATCAGCCGGCAGATGGTCGGTGAGGTGCATCGGGTGCTGGTGGAGGGGCCGTCGCGAAAAGACCCCAGGCAACTCGCCGGACGCACCGAAAACAACCGCGTAGTGAATTTTGTCGGCGCCCCAGGGTTGATCGGTGGTTTTGCCGATCTGCGAATCACCGAGGCACTGCCAAACTCGCTGCGCGGCCAACTCGCGCCGCCGCCGCACGCGCCCGCAGGTCGGACCCATAACTCCGTCTAGCGAAGCCTAACCCGACGTGAATCAAATCCGACCTGGCCTGGCCCAGACTTGTTGCAGCGGCGCCGAAGCTGAGCAAAGACCAGTAGGGGGTAAGCGAAGCTCATCCACCACCTCGCTAACCAATCGTGGCTAATGCCATCCAACCGCCGCAACAGGCTTGCATAGTAGGGCGCCTCCCCTAAGTCAAAGCCCCGGGACGCCCGAAAGCGAGATCGCTACGAAACGCACAACAACCGCGTCACCCTCGACCGCCCAGCTTTTCTCTACGCAGCACCGCGTCATCACCCCATTGCCAACCCAACCCACGAGCATCGACCTTGAACTGGCGCCAGCGGACAACTCGCGCCTCAATACCCTGTGCGGGCCATTCGATCAACACCTGCGTCTCATTGAGCGCCGGCTCGGCATTGAGATCAGCAATCGCGGCGTCAGCTTCCGCCTCATTGGCGATCTCCCAGCCGTCACCGCGGGCAAACAAGTGCTGCGGGACCTCTACGCGTCTGCCGAGCAAGAGCCGCTGTCCGCCGAGCAGGTGCACCTGCATCTGCAAGCATCTGGCATTGACGCACTGGTGGCCGACAGCGAGGTCGACCTGCCCGAGGTGGTCATCAAGACAAAGCGCGGACTGGTCAAGGCGCGCGGGCCCATGCAGCAGTCTTATCTGCACGCAATGCTCAAGTATGACATCAACTTCGGCGTCGGCCCGGCCGGCACCGGCAAGACCTATCTGGCCGTCGCCTGCGCCGTGGAGGCGCTAGAGAGCGAGCGCGTGCGTCGCGTGCTGCTGGTGCGCCCGGCGGTCGAGGCCGGCGAGCGGTTGGGTTTTCTGCCGGGCGATCTGGCGCAGAAGATCGATCCCTATCTGCGCCCGCTCTACGACGCGCTGTTCGAGATGCTTGGTTTCGAGAAGGTCAACAAGCTCATCGAGCGCAACGTCATTGAGGTCGCCCCGCTCGCCTACATGCGCGGGCGTACGCTGAACGAGGCATTCATCATCCTGGACGAGGCGCAGAACACCACGCCAGAGCAGATGAAGATGTTCCTGACCCGCATCGGCTTCGGCTCTACCGCCGTGATCACCGGCGACGTGACCCAGGTAGACCTGCCGCGCGGGCAGCCGTCGGGGTTGCGCCAGGCGGTGGAGATCCTGCGCGACGTCAATGGCATCAGCTTCACCTTCTTCAGCGCCCGCGACGTGGTCCGACATGCCCTGGTGCAGCGCATCGTCAATGCCTACGATGCGCATGAGCGAACGCATGGGAACGGCCGTGACTGAGCGCTTTGGCGTCCTGGTCGATGGCGGCAGCCAAGGCACTCGCGGAGGCGCCAGTGGGGGCGCCAGTGGGGCGAAGAGTTGGCGCGCCGATGACCAGCAGTCTGGTCAGCGGGGTGGCGGGCAGACGTGCCGATGAGCCTGAACCTTGATCTGCAGCTCGCTACCGAGCTACCCGGCCTGCCGCTATTAGAGCAGCTGCATCGCTGGGTGCTCGCGGCGCTCACCGGTGATGGCTACGACCCGACCGCCGCCGCGGAGCTGACCATCCGCATCGTCGACGAGGTCGAAAGCGCGCAACTCAACCAACGCTACCGAGACCGAATTGGGCCGACCAACGTGCTGTCGTTTCCGTTCGATCTGCCGCCGGGCATCAAGGCAGAAGACCTAGGCGAACTGCGCAGGTTGCTCGGCGATCTCGTCATCTGTGCTCCGTTGGTCGAGCGCGAGGCCGCGGAGCAAGGCAAGCCGCCCGCCGCCCACTGGGCGCACATAGTCGTCCACGGCGTGTTGCATCTGCGCGGTCATGACCATAGCGCCCCCGCCGATGCGACCTGCATGGAGACACTGGAAACGGAAACCCTGTGCGGGTTAGGATTCCCCCCACCTTACGAATGACCCCAAGGAACGCATGATAAGCGACCGATCCAGCAACGGCTCGCGGCCCCGCATTGAGCATCAGCACTGGCGCAAGCGCATCTGCCGCCTGCTGGGCAACGAGCCCGAGAATAAGGAACAACTGGTCGAGCTGCTGCAGGATGCGGAACGCCGCTGCCTGCTCGACCGCGAAGCATTGGGCATGATTGAGGGGGTGTTGCAGGTCTCGGATCTGCGCGTCGGCGACATCATGATTCCGCGCGCCGAGATGGTCGCGATCCGCCGCGACGACCCGCTGGAGCGCATCGTCGAGGCTGCCGTCGAGTCCGCTCACTCGCGCTTCCCGGTTACCGGCGAAGACAAGGGTGAGGTGGTCGGCATCCTGCTCGCTAAAGACCTACTCGCCTTCTGCACCGAGTCCACCCGCCGCCAGGCCTTTAACATTCGAGACCATGTCCGCGGCGCCCTGTTTGTACCCGAGAGCAAGCGCCTAAACGTGTTGCTCAAGGAGTTCCGCGCCAGCCGAAACCACATGGCCATCGTCGTCGACGAGTACGGGTCCGCGTCCGGGCTGGTCACCATTGAGGATGTGCTGGAACAGATCGTCGGCGACATCGAAGACGAGCACGACCACGACGAAGGCGCCTTCATCTTCAGCCGCGGCAAGGGCGAGTACACCGTCAAGGCCCGCACCACCGTGGAAGACTTCAACGACTACTTCGGCTGCAATCTGAAGGCCGGCGAGTTCGATACCATCGGTGGCCTAGTGGTCAACACCCTAGGCCAGGTACCCACCCGCGGCGAGCGCGCGGAGCTAGACGGCTTCCGCTTCACCGTCATGCGCGCCGACAGCCGCCGCGTGCACCTGCTCACCGTCAAGCCGCTGCAGCCGCTGCGGACGCAGCAACCCGCCGATCAACGAGACGCCAACTGATGCCAGCCGTTGCTCTACCCAGTCCGGCAAGGGGCCAAAACGGCGTGTCATCTGGCGCAGCAGAATCTTGCTTTACCAAGACCCAAGTCTCCTCGCGGCCAAGGCGCCAGACCTGCTCCTCGTCGTGCGCAGCGCGTTCCGCTAGACTAGCAGTCGAAATGCGTCAGAAACACCGGAATGTATAACCGCCATGAACTCCGTCGTCGAACTCTACGAGGCGCTAGCCTCCGCGCCGGACGAGCGCGCACGGGCACGCGTGATTGCCGAGGCCTTCGAGCGGCTGGAAGAACGCTACCCACATCTGCCGGACCTCGCCACCCAGGGCCATCTGCGTGAGTCCGAGCTGCGCCTGCGGAAAGAGATCGAACAGGTAGGCGCCGATCTGCGCGCGACCGAGCTGCGCCTGCAAAAAGAGATCGAACAGGTAGGCGCCGATCTGCGCGCGACCGAGCTGCGCTTGCAGAAGGAAATCGAGCAGGTACGCGCGGACCTGACGCTGCAGATCGAACAGTTGCGCGCGGATGTGAAGACCGAGATCGAACAACTGCGCGGCGAAATTAAGACCGAGATCGAACAACTGCGCGGTGACATGAATGCCAAGCTGGAACAGCAGCGCGGCAGTCTGACCGCGGAGATCCTGCGCAGCCGCAACACATTGCTGATGTGGCTAATCCCGTTGATGTTCGCCCAGACCGGGGCGATGGCCGCGCTGGTGAAGATGCTGTAGTGCTTCGGATATCGGCGCGACAGCCGCTGGCGTTCGCGTGAGGGTTGGTGCACTGAGTATCGACCCCTGATGGACCTCGAATAAATCGGTCAGCGGTTCAAGGGTGATGCCCGGCAGGCGCCGCGACAAAATACTCGACCGAACCAGGCGGCGAAGGCTCGGCGCAGGCTGGCTTGTTCGTGCGCCTTGAGCCAGTCGAGCAGGGCAAGCACGATCTGCATGACCTCGGCCGGTCCGTGGCTGGCTTCAAGTCGAAACAGCGCGGTGCTGAGATTCCGTTCTGGCAAAGCGCCGCGCTCGGCCACGCGGCGCTCGTCGACCGGCAGATAACCCTGCTGGGGTCGGTAAGCCGTGAGCAGGCTTGGGGCCGGCTCAAGCAGGGGCTCAAGCGCCAGCGGGGCATCCCACGCCTGCACACCATTGTAGATGACCAGTGGCGGCAGCCGGCCCGAGGCACTGAGCTGCTCGCCGCGGATGAGGTCTTGATACAGCAGCCCGAGGTAGGTCTGGATGCGCACCGCCATCCACGCGTCAACGGTGGACTGAAACTCCAGCAGCAGGTAAAGATACAGCCAATCGTCACCCCAGCGTACGCGCCAAATGAGATCGTCGGCGCGGTCGCGCAAGTCGTCGGTGACGTAGCTGCCGCTGCACTTCTCCAGCGTATCCAACGCCAACTAGCCGACCCATGCACCCGGCACGAAAACCTGCGGCAGGTCGCGGACCATGCGCACATGCGAGTACAAGAGCTTGTAGCCACTGCCATGGGTTGGACCACGACCTGCTGTGTTGGTGCTGGCTTGCTTGGGCACGCGATCGTTCCTGTTCGGTTTACAGTCGACGGCGTCGCTGCGTGGGACCGCGATCGCCCTAAAAAGCGATGTGACGCCCTTTAGGGTCGATCGTCAAACAGCCCATCAATCGTCCGCGCGTCAACCAGTCGGTCAGCCCAGGCTACCAACTGCATCGGGGTGGCCTGTGCCAGCCGTTGCTCGACCCAGTCCGGCAAAGGGCCAAAACGGCGTGTCATCTGGCGCGGCAGAATCTTGCTCTATCAAGACCCAAGTCTCCTCACCACTACGGCGCCAGATCTGCCCCTCGTCGCGCGCAGCGCCTTCCGCTAGACTAACGGTCGAAATGCGTCAGAAGCACCGGAATGTATAAC
>JGI12210J13797_10875135_pt1 | contig 18770 bp, 13 predicted proteins | sample ElkSlonscriptome_3_FD_13797 | JGI IMG/M metagenome (IMG submission 13797)
AACAAGTAAAGATCAGATTCAACCCAAGAAGTTCCCAACGGGACGATTTATTCGGCCAACGCCAATGCCACCACACCGCCAACTGTAATGCGATCGTCGTTTGAAATGCGCTAGCGAGCTGGTTGCAACACTCGGCTGCCAATTCCATTTCATTCGAATACCAAAACCATACCTCTCGGTAGGCCATTAAAAAAGCAGCGTAGATTCCACCACAGATCATCCAAATGCTAATGGCAATGATCGTCGTTGTCCAGAAACAACGGTGGCGTGCGGCAATCGCTTCCGGTGGTTTCAAAGGAGTTGGATCGTTCATTCGCTACGTTTCAAGTATGTGCATTCCAATCAAGTAGGATAACTTTTTAGCCAGCTTATCAAATGATGCGATGGTGAAGCGATGCCATCGCAAGCGTGACCGGTTCGACGGTACTGCGAAGGGCATCACCGATCGCGGCAAGCTTCTCTTCGTACGGTTCACCGGTCCTCTCATCCATGTAAAACTTCTTGATCTCGAGACCGAGTGAAATGCCGGTGCCAGGAAAGTTTTCGTGAACCCAGCGAGAAAAACGGGTCGCCCGAAAACGGACGTTGCGGCGAACATCCAACGGGCCACCTGGGAAGTCGAATCGCTGCATCGCGTTTTCAAAGCTTGCGACGACTGGTTCACATCGCTCCCAATCCATGCCTATGGTGCAAACGTTGATGTCGCCTCGATGCACGTCTATAAAGTCTGGCCCTATGTCGAGTGACACGCTTCCTGCTTTCAGAAAAGATGAGTATTGTTGTTCAAACGAACGGATATGATATCATGTATTGGCTTGGGCGAGCAGCAAAAAAAGCCTACCGTAGTCCCCACATCCTGGTCGACTGCAAGGACTCGTTGCCTCGTCCACTACCATTGGCTGGTAGACTCATTCCTGCTGCTCGCCATATGTCATTTCACTACAAAAAGGATCAAGAAATGGGTGGTAGCAAAAAGCGCAACTTCAGAAATTTCGCTTCGGGTGATGTAAAAGACTAAATGACGCTGTCCTGCTAGGGCGTCAACAACTCACTTAGAGACTGGAGAGTGCCGGTTATGCGGCGTGTTCTATCAATGCTGAATGCTAGCAATTCGGGTTTTGCTGATTTTACTGGGTGGGAGGTTGGGGGACGCCGATGAATTTGAGAGTAGCCGATCGGTAGGCTCTTACGATTTGGACCGCTAAACTCTCGAAACGAATTTCGAAACCGTGCCACACGCTCGCGAACGATCGACGCTATTACGCTGGTTCTTGTTGACCGGTCCAGCGCGGACGAGCGAGTTTTTGGGCGAGCAATTCCTTAGTCGACTTGGCACGATTATTTCGATTTTGGCCATGCTGTGGGCGACGGTTCGGTTGGCGATTCGGCCTGCCTGCTGGACTCAGCCGGTACGAAGTGTTTTCGCCCGACAACTGTTGTTCAGCGGCGTCGACGGAGTCATTGTCGCGCTACGGTTCGGAGCCGCTGTCGGCGTGTTGATCATTGTCCAAGCCGCTCTTTGGGTCGACGCGCTTGGCGTCACGACGGATGTGATTGCTCCCATTTTGTGGCGCGCGATCGTTCGCGAATTGGCTCCGCTATTGGCATGCTTGGTTGTGATCGGACGTAGCGGGATCGCGATTTCAACCGAACTGGCCACGATGTTGGTCAACCACGAAGTCGAAGTCCTCGACGCACAGGGGATCGATCCGATGACGGCGCTAGTGATGCCCCGGGTTCTCAGTATGGTGATCAGCATTTTCTGTTTGGCAATCATCACGGCCACGTCGATGATTGTAACGGGGTATGTGATTGGTTGGTCGGTCGGTGCGATCCATGTCCCCTGGACCACCTTTCTCAATGGCATCCTTCGTGAATTCAACTCACTCGATCTGTTGTTCTTCGTTTCCAAAACGAGCATAGCTGGCGCCTTCGCTGGGGCAATTTGTTGCATCGATGGACTGAGTGTTGGCAGTAGTGTTACCGACGTTCCACGGGTGTCGAGTCGCAGTGGAATTCGGGCGTTGACGGCCGTCTTTGTTGTCTCGGCAGTGTTGTCCGTATTGATCTATGGACGTCTCCTCGTCTTCAAAATTTTGTAACGAGTCGCATAGCATGACAACCATCGAGAATGATGTTCCAAACGAGAAACCGCCAAACGAAAATCCGATTGTGCTAAGGCTATCGGATGTGTCTTTTGGCACAAGCGGCGAAAGCGGCATTCGTCTCAATCGTTTGACGATGACGTTGCGTCAAGGCGACTTGGTGATGATCCATCTTGACCGCTCAGTGAAAGTCCGTGAAACGGTTTCACTCTTCGAGGGTTTGGTTCAGCCCTTTGAAGGAACGGTGCGATTCGAACAAAACGATTGGCTTGGCGAAGATTTCGACCGGCACTTCAAAATGAGAAGCCGGATTGGTCGCGTCTTCGAAAACGATGCGTGGATCCAAAACCTAAACGTTGCCGAAAACGTTACATTGGCGCGGCGTCATCACCGAATCGAACCGGAATCGATTGACACCGATCTTACCGCGTGGCGTACGCGATTCGATGTGGAAAACGTACTGGACCAGCGTCCCGCCTTTGTCGAGCCATCGACCTTGCAAGTCTACCAGTGGATTCGTTCTCTGATCTCAAAGCCTCGACTACTCTTACTCGAACGCCCGATGCAATCGGTTTCGCCGTCCCGTTATACGACACTGGTGGACACATTGAACGAAGTTCGAATGACGGGAACCGCCGTGGTTTGGTTCACGAGCAATCCGGTGGACGCCAGCGACCAAATCGCGGCTCCGCAGTTTCACTACATGCTGGCGAACGGACAACTGGTAGAACGTGAAGGAGTATCCAAGCCATGAATGAACCTTTGCGTTTGCGATACACCAACCAAATCGTTGGTGCGTTCTTGCTGATTCTGCTGTTGTTCGTGATCGGTCTGTCGGTGCTACTGCTGCAGGCGACGGACTATTTTGTGGAGCATGACATGTACTGGATCGAAATCGCTCAAGAGGATGTCGGCGAGCTCTATAAGGGAGCGGATGTGATGATTCTCGGCGAGCGGGCTGGAAACGTCGACAGCATTCGTTACATCGATGGCAGCGACCGGATCCGTGTGAGCTTGAAAATTGATCCGACGAAAAGTGCTGATATCTTCACCGATTCGGTTGTCTTGATGCAGCGGAGGTTTGGATTGGGGAAACCGACCCTCGTTATTCGCCGCGCTCATCGCGATCGTGCGATCCAAGCACAACCGCTACCGGCGGGAAGCCGACTCGAAAACTTTCGTGGCGAAGACGACCGGATCGATCAAATGGCTCGCGAAGTCGCAACGGTCAGCGATTCAGTCAGGAAGATCCAACAAAAACTCGAGCCCACATTGACAGGGATTGAACAGTCAGCCAACCGGTTCGCAAGCTCACTCGACGATTCGGTTGATCCCGCTTTCGCTAGTACTCAAAACGCATCCGATTCCATTCTGGCAACAAGCGAGGCGGTTCGTCCGGAGGTAGTCGAGACGATGCAAACGATTCGCACGGCCACCGAAAATCTCGAATCACGGATCGAAACTTTAACGAAAAAGATTGAACAACTGGTCGAAAACGATGTGCGCCGCACGCTCGCCGATGTGCGCGAATCAACCGACGATATTAGCGATGCCGCCAAGGGCGTCAACCAAAGTACACAGACCGCTAGCGAAGATATCGCCGAGACGCTCGTCGCCCTGAGATTGGCGGCTGAGCAGGTGCAACAGCTTGCTACCGAGACACGCGAGGTTGTACGAATTGTTCGAAAAGAGGCGGGCGATTTGCCGGGTACGACGCGGCGGGTGAACGACACCGTTAGCGACACACAAGAATTAGTCGGTGAAGTTCGTAGCCACTGGCTGCTTCGCCGATACCGAGATCAAGCGACGGCATCGCAGCAATTGTCACCTTCGAGTGTGCGCGGAGGTTCCGCGAGATGAACTTAGCGAAAACGGTCCATGCGGTCGCGGTCTCCGTTCTGTTAGCCAGCATGTTGGTCCAGTCGGGATGTCGCAGCACATCGCTCTCGCCCATCAAAGAGGTCGACAGTACGGTCGGGCGATCTGCAAAGCGAGCAGGCGAAGCTTATGCCGAAGGCGATGTCGACGGGGCAATTCGCGAATATCGAATAGCGATCCGACGAGCCTGGGCGATCGACAATCCTTATGAATCGGGTACCGCTGCGTATCATTTGGCCGCTTGCATGACCAGTCTCGATAAGCATACCGAAGCGAAGGATTGGTTGGTCGACGCCAGGATCGAGTTGTGTCGTGCCGGAAGTTCCGCAGGCAACACGTGGTTGCTCGAAGCAAAAATCGCTTTGCAAGAATGCCGCTTCGATGAGGCTCAGCAAATGTTGGATCGTGCTGCGTGTTGCAATCCACCCTGTAGCCAAAATGGACACGATTGCTGTTGCAGCCCCCACGATCCTTGTCAGCAATCTTGCGTGACACAAATTCCGTGCGTGGGTAAGAAGCTTCGGCAGAAGAAGCAAACGGAACAGTGTGAGGACAATTACGAGGCGCAAATCCATTTGGCACGGGCACGGTTGGCTGCCGAGAAGTACGAGATTGCTTGTGCTCGGCGATCCTTCGAGCGTGCTTGCGAGTTAGCGACCGACGTTTGCAGTGAAGAACTACAAGCCGAACTGCAAAATGTCGCCGCGATGATCCATTTGGCAAAAGGCGAGTATTTTCGAGCCGCATGCCATTTTGACAAAGAAGCCGAGCATCTGCGTTTGGCTGGCAATTATCGCGAAGTACCAGTGGCACTTGAGTTCGCATCGGCGGCCTACCAGCAGTCGGGACGAATGGAATTGGCTACCAGTCGGATGTGCCGGGTTGCCAGGATTTGGTTCGGGCGCGGCGAGACGAAGAAAGCATGGGACTACGTGCAAACCGCTTCCGCGTTGGCCGAGTTCTGTGAATCGGAAACCGCCCGCATCCGGTTGGCGCTGTTGGTCAATGAAATGGAACAAGCACTCGCCGAATAGAAAAACCGAGTGGTCAAATGCGAAAGTTATTTTTTTTGCGGCCCTCACTTGATCGACTTCAAGTTTTCATCGAGAGACACCGATTGTAATGATGATGGGGTTTTTCCACACCATGCCGATTTAACTGAACCGTAGACTGGGATAGGGCCAAGGCCAAACGGAATGAACTTTCCTCTACTATCCGTCTTTGCAATGGTGACGGTAGTTTGCCTGTTTGCTTTCCCAAAAGCGGGCGTGTATCTGGGTGGCGTTCCCATCACGTTCGGCTATCTACTGCTCGGCATGACAGGCGGGATACAATTGATTCGCTTGGCTGCAAACGCAAAGCGGCAAATACGTCCTGAGTACGCAGCCTTGGGTTTGCTGTTTTTCCTACTCACTGCCGTCGAGTTGGCTGGATTTTCTCAGTACGGCTACGCATCGAAAGGGGCATTGATTTCGATTGTTGTCAGTACGATTGTCGTCCCAGTCTTGTCGCTATTGAGTGTCCATTACTTTGTCGATATTCTCGGTGAGCAGCGATTCTTAAGACTGCTGCGAATTTCCTTGCTGATCGTCTTCGGCTTCGGGATTTTGTCGTTCGTTGTCTATAACACGACTCGCATTGTCATCGGTATCCCTTTTATCACGACGACGGGTGCCGACATTCATTTGGTCGCCGAGCGTCACAACCTACGCGGCAATTTGATCAAGATGTTTTCGACATACAACAACGGAAACATCCTGGGAGTCAACCTCTTGATCTGGGGGCCGATCGCGGCGATCGGATCGACGCGAGCCCAAGTTCAATTTCGTTCCATTTGCGTGTTGACTCTTTCGCGAAGCGTTTGGATTGGTTTAGCGGCCTACGAACTTGTCAACGCGGTCGTGCATCGAAAAATCGCCAAGATCTTCTATGCAGGTGCATTTGTCTTTGTCTTGTTCGCGATTTTCATCGGTGCATCGTACGTGTTGGGCCGAGAACCATTTGCATTTCTTCTCGATTCAAACTTAGGTGGCCGCGTCTCGAACTTTCAAGACGACCTGCATGGGATGGGTACGCAGAAACTAGCTTGGACAAGTGAAAGTCTCTATCTAGCTGCGTATTTAACGTTCGGATGGATCGGTGCCACGCTCCTCACTCTAATTTGGCTTACGCCCATCGTCTTTGGCGGTCGCAGTCCGATCAAAATTCAAAGTCGAATGGTATTGGCGATCTATCTGTTTATTGCGAGTTCCGAAGCTGCGTTCAATTTAATTCCAACGCAAGCAGTTTATTGGATAGTGGCCGGGCTGGCTCTCGGGGCAGCAGGGCCGGATTCAGGAGATCTCGAACCGGAGTCTGAGGGCTTCCGTTAGCTATAAAACATCCTTTTCTAATCACCCGAAGCGTGAGCGCGAGAGACTTCTCGAATTCCTCGCTCACACTTCCGTGTTTTGATTGAGAGCTACTAACGCTGCCTTATTACGACGTTGCCAAACATTCAGCGTAGAGCGCTAAATGCTGCTGAACCACGCGTGTCCGAGTAAACTCCGACGCAACTCGTTGTTTGCCGCTTTCGATCATTTGTTGTGTTAAGTCGGGTTCTGTAATCACCGCTCGTAGTGCTGCTGCAAAAGCCGCTTGGTTTTCACTCGGAGCAACCCGTCCCTCCACGTTGTCGCGGACGACTTCGGTACAACCATTGACGTCACTGATAACCACCGCCAACCCCATCGCCATGGCTTCAACCGGTGCAATGGGGAGTCCTTCCCACAGGCTAGCCATCAAGAAGGTGCCACATTTGGACATCTTCAAAAGCCCGTTGGTGCGTGATTGGTCACCATGAAAGATGACATTGCCGATCTGCTCCTCCTCTGCTCTCAAACGAATCTCGGCTTCCATGTCACCCCCGCCTATGAAATGAAACACAAATCCTTCGCTCGCTAATTCGGAGGCCAAGTTCAAAACGAGGTGCGGATTCTTGGGAAGCGTCAATCGTCCGAGAACAGCGACGTGCAACCGGCTGACTTCGTCTTCGCCACTCGATAGGTCTGGTACGGGTATGTCCGACAAACGAATGCCGTTACGGATGATGACGCTGTCGCCGTGATCGGCAACAAAGTGGCGGTTCATCGCTACATTTTGATCACTTTGACTGACATGCACTGTCCGAAAAACGGAGCGGCTAATTTTTCGTTCGACTCGTTCGGCTAAGAAACGCATCGGGAATCTCTTTCGCCAAAATTGGTAACCGCGTACGGTATAGAGCGTACGTCCAAGTCTCTTGGGATTGGTTCCACGCACCATTGCAAACCCAGCACGTCCTCCGTGAGCATGGATAATATCGGCATCCGCGTCTTCAATCGCCTTGCGAAGCTGAGTCACGACTTGCGTATCAATACGGCTTCGAAAGAAACGAAGCCCGTGACAGACATTTGCGCCAAGACGCTCTGCCTCCTGAATTGCATACGATCCATGCTCGCTGGCGAATACCACATCGACTCCTTGATCGAGTAAGTCCTCGGTCAATGCCAACACATTGGTCGTTCCGCCCCCGGGACTACCATCCGCTACGATTTGCATCACCTTCATTTTGCGTTCTGATCCTTCAAGAAAAACACGAAACAACTGACCGCAAACAGACTTCCCAGCAACAATTCGCAGCTCAGACTTGTCCAAATCGCTCCTTGCCACGAATAAAGCGGAATGAAGATGACCCCCGCAATAACATAGACCAGTAGGACAAACATCTGCACAACCGTTCGTACGGTTTGGTGCCCAATGGCTGTTAAATAGTTTCCGAGCGTGTAGTGGAACGCCTGCAAAACGGGTAACAGAAAACCGATGCGAAGAACGCCAACCGATTCCTCAAAGTCTTCGCCCAAGACAAGAGTAACCCAAGGTGCGAAGATAAAAAAGCCAGCCGCGATCGTCGACGCGATGGCCGTGTTCAACAGCAACACTTTACTGGTGAACCAAAGACATGCCGATTGTGTTTGTGTTGCGAGTTGTATTTGACGAGGGAAAGTCGCTTCAAGGACCGCTCGAATCGGCATAAACGACAATGACAACATTTTATAGCCCGCCGCGTAGGTTCCTACCACATAAGGGGTGGTCCAACGGGCTAGAAACAACTTGTCCAAATCAGTGTAGACAGCTTTGCAAACCACGCTGGTTCCAAATGAGACCGCTAGCCTCAACTCCGTCATCAGATCGGCCCAACTAAACGCATTGAGTGGGATCCGCCCGTTTAGTTTGATGACAAGCAGTAGCAATAAAGGGCTAAAGCAAACATCCAACAAGATTACCAGTAGCAACAATGATTCTTGACCGGATAAAAACAAGCTGAGTGCAATCAACGCTTTCATGGCTGCTACCGCAACATGAATCGCTGAACAACGTGTGATTTCACCACGAGCTTGGTGAATGCGTCCGACGACGAGGCAACATCGGACGAGCACCAATTCGCTGATTGCCAAACCGAGTACGACATACCAATCGAGCCATCCATTACCGGCTAACAATGCTGCGGCAAACGCCAATCCAATCGCCGCAATGCAGCCCATCACCGCCGTCACAAGCGTGGCGTTGGCAGCCCACATCCGGGTGGTCTTCTTGTCTTGACTGACTCGAACCAAAGCAACCTCACTAAACCCCAATCCTGCTAGCGGTGAGACTAAGTTGATCGCCGCTAAGGCCGCTGCGAATTGACCGAATCGATCCGGGCCAAGCATTCGAGTCAAAATTAGGAAGTAGACCATCTGAAGCAGGACTTGTGCGCAGTAGCCACCGGCCAACTTGGCTGAGTTGGTGAGGTGCCCACGCGAACGGGCAATCCGGGCAAACGCTTTTGCACCCAAGTTCGCGAGCGGCTCTCTCATCGGACGCCGCCACTTGGATCAAGCTCGGTAACTTGCCCGTAGATCGCTTCTAGTTGCGAGACGCAACCTTCGATACCAAAGTCGCTACGAAGGATCTGCTGATAGGATGCCGCCCGGTTTCGTACATGTCTTCGTAGCTTTAGAAGCGGTTGGCTCCAATCCTCGTCAATCGACAAACGAGTAATCAGTCTGGGGATCACATCGGCTTCTTTGGGTACAACCGTGGACACCAAACTTGGCAAACCGGCGGCTTGAGCCTCGATGAGTGCGATGCCAAGACCCTCAAATTTTGAAGGGAAGACGAAGGCATCCAAGGCAGCACACAATAGTCGTGGCACATCGTTTCGAACACCAGCAAAGTTCACGCGGTTGCGAATACCCAGCGCCGATGCCATTTTTTCTAAATCCGCGCGCAGCGGTCCATCACCAAGTAGTAGCAAATAGGCATCTTCGGCCTGCGTTGAGATCGCTGCGAATGTCCTCAAAATTAGCTGATGGTTTTTTACGTCCAACAACCGCCCTACGTGGCCGATCACCCAAGCATTCTCTGGGATGTTAAGTTCGCGACGGACGGATGCTCGGTCATAATCGAGTGCAAAGGGTTTCAAGTCGATGCCGCAGTGCAAAACTCGACAATTTGCTCTTTGCCGCCAATGAACGCCAAACAACGACTCCGCTGCTGGTTCGCTGGCTGCAATCGCGTACGTGCGATGGCGAGCGTCTTGGTGATGCAAGAAACGAACCATCATTTGCCGACCTATACGGGCTTTGCATTCCTTTGCCGTCGTGTCGGTATGACTATGTGAAATCCTCATCGGAACGCAACATTGTTTCGACAATCGCATCACGGTGCCATTGAAATGATTGACATGACTATGCACGATATCGTAGGGCCCATGCTCCGTCAGTATCTGCTTGAAGCGACTTCCAAATTTGATCGAGCGTCGTGAGCCCGCATTGTAGATGTTTGATCCCATTTGATAGATTTCTTGGTCGTAATCACCTGGCGATTCGGTATCGACCACAAAATCCATTCGAAACCGCTGGCGGTCAGTGTTTCTCAATACATGGATCAACCAAGTTTCAATGCCCCCACGATCCATGATTCCAACGACATGCAAGATCCTAATCATTGACATCTCCGTTCGGTAACCTCAATCAAAGCAGACCTCGATCCCTGAGGATGATTCCGCCTGAACCAAAGGAGGAGGCAGTTCTTGGTAGACGCCGAGAACATTCTCATAGGAACACGTGCGGTCAAAGGGCAACAGCTTTAAGTTTGCCGACGTGTCGGTGATATGATTGCAATTGACCGCGAAACATGTGTAGCCATTAGGCAAAAGATCGACGAGGCTTGATGTTTCGGCACCAGCGATTTCGTGATGCTCAACTCGATATTCGAAGAGCACCGGACATCGTTGTTGTTCGAGTGTACGCGTCATACCACGAAGCGCAGAATGTTCTGCACCTTCGATATCTAATTTGATTAAACAAAGTGAATCGACCGAGAGGGAATCCAAGATATCGGTAACCGAACGAGGATAGGCTAGAAAGGATTGATTAAATGTTAGTGATGGGTTCCAACCGGAAAAAACCGATGCCGCGCCCGTGTTGCCCATCGGCACATGCAGCTCGATGAAGTCGCTAGCATGATCGCCCGTTCGCGTTATTGCAGCAGCCGCGACGGCGGCATGGACGACGGTATAGGGAATCGGGGAGTTCAACGCAATGTTATGACACAGTTCGGAAAGAGCCATCGCGGATGCATCAATCCCAATCGTGCTGACCCCTCGTATTGCCAATCCGATTGATGTGTCGCCGATATTGGCACCGACATCCACGTAAATACCTTGCTTGTTCTCTCGATGCAGTACCAGACCAATCAAGACGGGAGCTAAATCAAAATAACCGTTGAGAAAAATGTTCCAACCAATGTGGTCGCCCAAATTCACTCGCATTTGCTCGCCGAGTTTGCCGGTAACGAGAACGTACTTCGTCGGAATCCCAAAGGAGCAATGACGCCGAATGCTATTGGGATCAAAACAAATCTCGATCGGTCGGCGAAGAAAACGGAGAGATTCGCTGCGATGAACCCAGCGAATTAGAAGCATGGCCCAATAACAGCGGCGGACGAGCAACGTAAAAAACAATACGAGAGGTGCCAGACGTTTCAACGTAGTTCACTCGTCGATCAAAGGTTTGGTGTATCCGAAAAAGGGGTTCTCGGAAGGTTACGCCAAATAGGTAGACAAGCGGAAGTCCAATTTATGCCGTAAAACCGCATATGGGTAGCGGAAGTCGCCAAGACGGTAAGGATCACGAATTTCAATGCGGCGATGACACCTTCTACGATGTTGTGTCGACGGCCGTCACTTCGTCTGCCTTTGTCTCTTCTGCTGGTAACCGTCCGCCGTTTTCTCTTGCTCGGATGATGTCGGCATCGATTTCGCGTAGTTTTGCGGGACTGATGTGCTTCGATAACAATCGCCTTGTCATGGTGAACATTTCATCGATCTTTTTACGCTGGCGAAGATTTTGGGGGCCCGCCAAGGCTTTCAAAAACGCCGCTTGCTTTCGGCCCATGTCGTCGCTAAGTCGCTCACTGGTGGGCTGTTTCGAAAGAGCATTGAACAGTTCTTCCGCTCTTTTCATTTCACCATTCTGAAGATGATTTCGAATGCGTGCGGCGAAGAGTTCGCGAATTGCGACCAAATCAACAATTGCATTTTGGACGCCTCGAATGTAGGCCTCGGCTTGCAACCGCATATCGTCACCACTTAAATCGGCAACCTCTCGCTCGGTCAACCCAGGCACCATCGGCAACCGAGCTAAAATGGCACCGCCGTTTTTAACATACATCAAACGCAGTGGGCTTCGATCGATGCGTCCGACTTCCAAACGCCCGTTCCAATCGGTTCGCCCGACAAACTTCATGTCGCCCGTTTCTAGGTTTTTGTCGTGAATTTCGTAGCCAATGAGCGGAAAGTCCTTGTCGCCTTGTGCGTGCAACCGTAGCATCGTCGATTCGTCCGCAGGGCGAACGCGAATCGCCATCCGGAAGGTGCGATTGTTTTTGCGGCCCTGTAATCCACCCGCCCGCCCGGCGTGGTAGTCCATTTCAACCTTCGATCCATCCTTTTCGGTGACTACCAAGAATGCCCATTCAAGGGGTCCGATCATCGTTGGGTTACCATTGCGGTCATTTTTGCGAATCATCGGTTCGAGCACGTCGCCCACATGGATCATCGCTGGTGATTTCGGGTCTAACGCTAAACCACCACCACGAATCAGCGCTTTTGCACTGCGGACTCCCGCGTCTTCGATGCGGACCATCGGACCAAACGAGTCGGTGACTGCCAAACCAATCGTACTGGGGATCTCGGATCGATTCATGCAGGTTTCTTTTGCAACCGTTCCAAAGTGTCGCATCAGAGAATCGAGTTCGATCGAGCTTATCTCGGTCGGCATGGATTGACGGTCGATGCGGACAATAAAGATCTTGTCGTAGTTTTGAGCAGCATCCGTGATCAATCCTTTTTGCGGAATCGCTATGATTTTGCCAGCCGGTTCGAGCGTATCCGCCATGCCTCGAGCGACCAGAATCGCTTCGGTATCGTCTCTCTTCCAGTGCTCAAGCAGCGATAGTGTATCCCCCTCAATCGCTTTGAGTTTTGGTTTAACGCCATCGATTGATTCGTTATTGATTTCCTTCGCGGCTTGCTTGACTTGTTCGATCAACGCACTCGTTCCATAAACCTTCGACACGTATTGGGCGACGTTATCGGCAACTCGAAGGCGAACGGCATCGGAATGGTCTCGCTTGACGGCGATCACCGGGTCGGTCGCTGCGATCTCGTCAAAGGTCAAGTCGGATAGTTGTCGATAAGCTGCCGTTGCGACCGCCGGAGGGGCATCGGCGATGTCCACTTTCCAAAGGGCAGCGAAATCGCGGTCGAGATAAGCTCTCAGTTCGTTTTCAACAGTAGCGCCATCAATGAGTGGATCGTTCGATGCGATCCAAATCAGCACACGATAGGGCGCATAATCCCACGGCTGTTCCACTTGCAATGGGCTTTCAACGGACGCCCAGGTTGACGCGTTTTCGGATTCCGATTCTTGGGCTGCGGAAAAGCTCGTCAAACAAATTGAAAAAGCGAGAAGCAACGATCCGACGAGCGATGCGTGTTTGATTGAACGATTCACTATTGCCACCGCCATTTGTCTGCGTCCTGATAAAGCGAAACGATGTCGCGACCGACTCCGCGGAGACTACGCCGGTACGCATACGAATCAACCATTTGCCAGAGCGGGATCACCGGTAATTCATGGTGCGCAATACCGTGTAGAACCAACAATTGATCGCGAACCTCACGCCAATTTCGTGCCTCTTCTAAACGCCGCAGTCCGAGTCCGACAAGCTGATCGGTACTGCCCGCTAATCCGCTCGGTCCAAGCAACCGTCGGGCGTCGATGATCGGTTCCCAAATGGCTGCAGCGACGTAAACTAGATCGGCGGTGCCTGCGTCGGGGAAGGTCCGACCGACGGGAAGTTCGACCAGTTCGACTTTCAAGCCAACGAGTTGCCACTGAGTCGAAATCGCTTCGCAAGCGACACGCGATAAGTTATCCGATGGGAATGCCAAACGAATCGGTTTCATCTCCGGCATCTCGTCTTTTTTGCGTTCCGCTTCCGACTCCATCTGATTCTTGTTCATCGTCATCAAAAGCTGCGATAATCTTGGTTCGTAACCACGGGCCACAATCTCTTGGTCGTAGGCGTAGCCCAGAGGATCGTTCGGGTCCATCCCGGCGGGAAACGGCCCCGAAACCACCTGGCATCCGGGAAACTCCATCCCCTGCAGCAACTCACCCTGCAGAATGTCTTGCCGATTGATTGCGTAAAGTAGTGCTCGCCGAAACGTGCTTTCGGCGACAAAGGGATGATCCGAACAAGGAATCAACATGTGGACCGTTGGCAGAGGATACTTTTCGACTCGGATATCATCACTACGACTAAGTTGAATCGCATCGGCTGGGAACAACTGATCGAGCATGTCAAGTTCACCCTTTAATAGCATGCTCACTCCATCACTGGCCGATTCGGTTCGGACTTCGACGATCTCTTTGAGTTGTTGAGGGCTATCCGGCTGGCGTGCCAACACATAACGCACCGTATCGTCGGTGACTTCATCACGCCGATAAGTCCCGGTCGGTTCGCCAGGCTTTCCACCGAACCATTCGCCATCAATGGGTATTTGTAACAAGCAAGTGGGCAAAACGTGCGGACGTCGTAGCAGGCATTCGATCCGCTGCGGTCCACTCAGTCCGATCGCGTCGACAGCGGCTGCCCAGGCAGGGAAATAGGTAGGCGATGAACGCTGAGCACGTGCAGCCAAAACGTCCGCAACATAAAAGCCGCGAACTTGATCGAGCGGCGGCGGCAAGTTTTCCGGTTGCAGGTCGAGATCAACTTGCATCCGGTCGGGAGTCATTTCGATATCACCGAAGACAAAGTCGTACTCGCCGCCTTCGGGCCCAGCCCCTTTCATTTCGAACAGTGTTCGGTAGACCAAACGCCCGGCACGTCGCGATGCCCAATTATCGATTCGAGTCGGGTCAAGTACCGTTGCCGTTTGCAAAACACCCACGCGCACGAGTGGGTAGATCGTGTCGATCTCGCGCACAAGCGCCTCGCCCCCGTCGATATCTGGTTTCAGTTCGACACTTTCACGAGCGAGCAAACGGGCGGTCCGATAATCTTTTCGGTCACGAGCCGCGATCGCTTCTTGGCGTTTCTGTTTCGCCATTTCCAAAAAGGCGTCGTTCCATTTATTGATCGATGTTAATTGCCGAGCACCATATTCTTTTTCCAACCGCGCTAGCATTTGCTGAGCTAGCGTAAACTGCTCTTCGTCCACCAACTTTTTCATCAAGCGATCCGTTACGCCACTGAGTGCGCGAAGGACAACGTTCTTTTTGTACTCCGGTGCAAAACGCTGTAGTTCTTCGAGGGTTGCCAATGTCGCTTTGAAGTCACCTTGGCGAGCACGATGTACCGAATCTTCAAGCAGGTATTCGGATCGTAGCGTTTTTAGTCCAGGTCGCTCGGGGTAGTCACGAATCAGGACTGCCAAGAACGGATAGGCTCCCTTGAAATCCTTTTTGGCAATCAAGTCGGCGGTTTCCCGTTCGAGTCGTTTTTCCCAAAAATCAATTCGTTCGATGTCTTCCCATTTGGCGGTGAGTTTTTGGGTTTCGATGCCGAGGACTTCAAAAACAAGCCCGCCATCGGGATTTGATGGCATCCGTCGACCGGGGAGATCGAGCAGCGGGGTCTTAACCCAGCCGCCGCCTGCCTCTTCGGTAAAGTAGATCATGTCGTGCGGTTCTTCTTGCAAAAGCTCCAAACCGACCGGATCGGGCATGCCTGAATCCGAATAGTTGACGATTTGGGCCTGAGCAGATCTCACAAAAAGGGCCATCCAAAGGAACGCGCATGCATGCACGATGATCGACTTCTTCGTGGCGGGCAAACCAGAAAGAAGGATCGGTCGAGCGTCGAAAGTTAACTGCATAAATGAAACCATCATTAAGGTAGCGGAAGTCGTCAAGACTTTCGTTTTCAGCGTGGACGAAAGTCTTGACGACTTCCGCTACGTGTTCGTTGTGTTGTGTGGACGAAAGTCTTGACGACTTCCGCTACGTGTTACGTTTAAGGGGTTGCCGGTACGTCCGTGATGTAAATCAAGCCCTCTGCACCGGGAACGAGCAAACGATTGCCGACGGCGACGGGGGCGGCTGACAACGGCTGACCGATATCGGATTGACCGAGCAATTCGCCACTCGTCGGATCGTAAGCAATCACCCATCCCGGTTTGCCGACCAACACCATCGCGTCGCCTACTTGCACCGGAGCGGCAACAGGATCGCCAGCGGGAGCGTCGAGCTCAAAGCGTTGTTTGCCACTCGAATCGAATGCGCGAAGTTTGCCATCGCTGGTTCTCAATAGACATGCATCACCTGCAGGCACTGGCCCCCATACCGCTCGCCCATCCAACAGGATTCGGAACGCTTCATTGAGGCTACTCAGTTCATAACCGACCAGAAAATCAGCTGCGGGTCCGCTCGTCGTGGCCACATACACGTTACCGACCGCTGCGGCAGGCCCCAGTAGCGGAGTTTGTAGATCCTTACTTGCCAATTCGTTAACTTGTTCGCCCGCTCGTAACCGATAAATCTTTTTGCGGCTGTCGGCGATCACGACTTGGTCTGGATCATTAGGCAAGGTCACCGGAACGGTCCAAACAACCGTCGATTCAGGAGCAGCGGCGGGTTGAAACGGGCTACCGAGCATCGTGCCAGTTTGATAGTCCATCAATACGACTCGGCCGGTGCTAAGTGGGACGAGTAATCCACCACCGGAGATGATTGCACCACCACCGCTACCGTTTCCGCCTGGATTGCTTCCGCCCACGTGGGCGCTCGGTTTGCCCGCACCGAGACCGAGTTGTAGTCGTCTTAGTTTTTCGCGCCGGCGGTCAGGAGCATAGACAATGATCTCGCCCGATCCGCTCTGGTTCATCATGACGTAACGGTTGTCGTCGATCTTAATCGGATTTTCGAAACGCAACGCAACTCCTGAACCGCCCGGGTTTTCGATCGGGTCCCTGGTCGAACCAGATTGCAACGATTCGCGATCGATCTCGAACAAGGTTGCTTGAGTCGTGATCGCATGATAGCTCGTGTTCGCGGGGTAAGGCGTAATCAACGCGATCGGGACACCGACATCGGTTTGCCAAATTTCTTTTCCCGTTTTCGCATCCGCAGCCGTCACACGAATTGCCGAGGTTCCGCGAAGCACCCGCGAGTGGACGAGCGTGTCATCACTGGCGAATGGTTCGCCGACAAAATTATCCGCTTCGTGTTTGAACCAATCTTGAACAACACGGCCCGTGTTGATTTGCAATTCATAGCGTCCGATACGCGTTCCCGTCACCCACATTTGACTCTTGCTAACCGCCATTTGCGTATTGGTCGGTCGATCGTATGTCGCGACCTGTTCGGCGACGATACTGACCTTTTCCCTTTCAGCCGTCGGTTCGACTTCGACCACGACGACTTGACCAAGGTCGGTCAAAATGATCACGCGGCGACCTTGAACGATCGGTTTGATTTTCACATTTCCGGTCAAACGAATCGGTGCTTGCGCTGGTTTGAGCGATTCGCCATTTTTGTCAACGGCAAGAATATGCACCCGAGCAAAGTCGGTACCCGCATTTTCAAAGACGAACAAATGCTCCATCAGTGCCACCGGGGCGACCGCGATCGTACCCTCGGCATGTCCTACGTAATAGCTTTCCAAGCAAGATCCATCACGCGTGTTGAGCACGTACAAGTTGCTGTGGTTACCCGGTTGGTACGCGCGAGCGGTTCGAGGATCGACACCAGGGCCTGCTTGGAGCGGTTGTGGGATCATCGTCGCCCAATTGGTTTTCCCCGAATCGGCATCGAGGACCGCCAAGCGTCCCGATACACTGGCAACATAAACATCGTCTCGAATCGCATTGGGTTCACTGAATGGCTCGCCGATTTTCGTACGCCAACGCAGTGCGCCATCTTCGCCGTTGAATCGTTGGACTTCAAGCTTCTTTGATTCGCTCAGCAGCACGCCCGATCCATCTTCGACTCGTACCGGTAAATGACCTTGTCCGTAACCGACGAATTTACGCCATTTCAAATTGCCCGTTTCGCCATCGAACGCCAACACGGCACCCCCCGCATCGAGGTAGAGAATTTGATCGGACAGATCGAGTGCCTTACGTCCGGTCACGGTCGTTAGAACGATCGACTCGGTCGCATCATCGACCTCCGACGCATCGACGACTTTCGGCAAATCGGTTGCCGGTTTGACTAGGGTTTCTTGAATGTCACTAGCGGTTTGAATCAATTCGCTGAGCCGCTTGTCATCACCGAGTTCAGGGAATTCACGCAGGAGTTCAAAACGGATGTCGTAGGCTTCCTTGGTGTTTTTGGCATCGAGGGCCGATTGCATCGCGGCGACCGATTCGTCGAGTCGAACGTTTCGGTTGATGTCACGGCGGACGCGGTCGCGAGTTTCTTCGACCGTTTGAATTCTTGCCGCCAAACTGGTTCTCAAACTCCCCGTGATGAAGTTGGGGTTATCCATCAATTCCATCTGCTCCGCCAATCGCCCGAGCAATCGTTCCTTCTCGGAGGTTTCGTCTGCTTCGCTTGCAGCATTCGCGATATTTTCGGCAATGTCGACAAGCAACGCGGCCAAGTTGGCTCGCTCGTCGTTCAAGCCAAGTTCATTCTCGATCGTTGGCAATTTTTCTTTTGCCAAATCGAGGGCCACCGTCGGATCGGTCATCGTCTCGGCACGGTACAGTTCGATCATCACCAAACGAGTTTTGGCAATCGATGAAAATTGGTGGTCATCCCCATAGGCTTCCAAAAATCCGCCGTATCGCTCTTGCGCGGGAACGAAGTTCTGTTGATCGTAAAGCGTGTTCGCTTCGCCAATGTACTCGTCGGCGCTTTGCCGCGTCAAAAGCGAGTACAGGCCGTACCCGGAAAGCAACAACAAAACGATGATGCCAGCGAAACCGTAGATTTTGAACGAGTCCCAAACCGATTTGTGTTCGGGTGGCTTTGGGCGAGAACGAACGGGACGCGAATCAGTGGACCCGCCACCGTCACCGACTGATTCGACCGGGACCGCTTCGACGGGCTCGGCGTCCAAAGCGACCGGTTCGACCGGAACAGCCTCGGCAAACGGTTCCGCCTCGACCACTTCGGCATCGGCGAACACATCGTCTCCATTACCGTCCGGTGCGATCGCCAGATCATCAACACCGCCGGCGACGGCAACGCCACCGTCCGCTTCCTC
>JGI12210J13797_10067690_pt1 | contig 18769 bp, 16 predicted proteins | sample ElkSlonscriptome_3_FD_13797 | JGI IMG/M metagenome (IMG submission 13797)
GAGGCCCGGACCGGCGGGGTTCTTCCATTGGAAGGAGACCCCGTCGGAGCGTCCGGCGGGGTCTTCTGACACGAAAAGAGACCCCGTCGGAGCGTCCGGCGGGGTCTTCGTTGGGTCGTTGGGGTTGGGTTGGATCGGGTGACGAGATCACAGGGCGACGGTTGCGTGCATCTCGGGCGACTCGGCGTCGACCGTCTCTCCCGTAACGACCGCCTTGGCGGCCTTGAAGATGTACTTGATGCCCTCGAGGCCGCTGGTGTCCCAGTACTCGCCCTCGAGCGGCACGAAGCGAATGGCCACGATTCGGCCGCTGTCCACGCCGTCGGGGAACCAGGGCCGCATGGTGGGCGACCACAGTCGCTCGATGGTCTCCTTGTCGTCGCGGATCGTGGCCATGCCGCTCAGGCACGCGTACATGCCCTTGGTCTGCATCACCACCGCCACGCTGATGTCGTCCTCGATCTCGTCGACCTTGCTCGTCTGGCGAGCGGTCACGAACCACATCTCGCCGTCGTCGTCGTGCTCGGCGATCCGCATGGGGCGCGCCCGAATGACGCTGTCGTCTTGGGTGGTGATCAGCATGGCCGTGTCGAAGTTGGAGACGATCTTCTGCAACTTCTGTTTTTCTTCGCTCATGGACTTGAACTAGCAACGCCCAAACCCGGCGCAAGGGGGCCTCGGGCGGTGCGCCGGTCATCTTTCTTGCGGGCGGGGGCCCCGATCGTATGTCGTATCCGATGGAGTTCGGCTCGCTGTTCGAAAACCTGCTCGACAAGCTCCAAGGCTGGCTGGAGACCGCCGTGGCCATGCTGCCCAACCTCGCGGTGGCGGTGGTGGTGCTCGTCGTGTTCGGGTTCGCGGCGCGCTTCATCAGCCGGGGCGTGGCCCGTGCGCTCGGGCACGTCATGTCCAACAAGCAGATCGCCTCGCTGCTGGTCAAGGCGGTGCGCATCGCCATCATCGTGGTCGGCGTCTTCGTGGCGCTGGGCATCCTCAACCTCAACAAGACCGTCACCTCGTTGCTGGCCGGCGTCGGCATCCTCGGCTTGGCCCTCGGCTTCGCGTTCCAGGACATCGCCGCCAACTTCGTCTCTGGGGTGCTGATGGCGGCTCGCCGGCCGTTCGTGGTCGACGACCTGGTGAAGATCTCCGACTTCTTCGGGCGGGTGAGCGCCATCGATCTGCGCGCCACTCGGCTCACCCAGCTCACGGGCGAGACCGTCATCATTCCCAACAAAGAGGTCTTCCAGAACGCGATCGTCAACTACACCGACACGCCCAAGCGCCGCATCGATCTCACGGTGGGCGTCTCCTACGACGACGACCTCCGCCGCGCCCGCTCCCTGGCGATCGAGGCGGTCGAGGGGCTCGAGCGTCGCCTCGAGGCGACCGAGGTCCAGCTCTTCTACACCGGGTTCGGCGCCAGCTCCATCGACTTCACCATTCGCTTCTGGATCGACGACGCCGAGCAGGTCGCGTACCTGCGGGCCCGCTCCGAGGCGGTGATCGCCATCAAGCAGGCGTTCGACGACAACGACATCACCATCCCGTTCCCCATCCGCACGCTCGAGTTCAGCGACGGCGCGGGGCCGTTCGGGCAGGGCATCGCCGACGACGGGGCTCGTGGCTCCGACGCGTCCGCGGCGGCTCAGTAGGCACCCATCATGACCTTGCGCCCGGATCCTCGAAGCACGCGACCCTCACCGCCCTCACGCGGCGCCCCCGAGGCCATCCTCGGCGGGGGGCGAGCTGCTGCGGCGCCGGCGGGCCGCCGCAGCCCGGCGCGGCGCCGAACTCGACGCAAGCCGGCCAACTCGGCCGGGCGCGAGTCCGACTCGCTGTCCCGTGAGCTGGTGGTGGTGGGCCGCGGCCATCGGGCCCAGAGCATCTCTCGCCGGGTCGACCGGCTCCGGCTCCGCGTGCGGATCGTGTCGGAGGTGGCCGAGGCCGTCGAGAAGGTCTCGGAGGCCACCGCGGCCGTGGTGCTGGTGGAGCCCCTCCCCGAGGAGGTCCCCGCCGTGGAGGCGATCGAGGATCTCCGCGGCCGCGGGGGCTCGTGGGCGGTGTTCGTGGTGGTGGCCGAGGACTATCCCGACCGCCGGGCGCGGCGGCTGTACGAGGCGGGGGCCACCGCCGTGTTCGCGTGGCCCCGCGAGGCGCTGGTGCTCCCCGCCATGCTCCGCGACCTGCTGCGGGTGCCGGCCAAGGGCGGCCGCAGCTCGGGAGACGCGGCGCTGTCCCGCGCGGTGCGGGCCCGCCTGCAGCTCGACGACGACGCCTCCGTCACCGCTCGGATCTCGGGCGGGATCGTGACCCTGGCGGGCCAGATGAGCTCCTACTGGCGCAAGACTCGGCTGGTGGACATGCTGGGGCAGATCCCCGGCGTGCTGTCGGTCCACTGCGACGCCGTGGAGATCGTGCCGGTGAAGCGCCCCGACGAGGAGCTGGCCACCGACGTGCGCAACGTGCTGCTGAGCGTGGCCGGGGTCGACGCCCGCACGATCGCGGTGGAGGTGCACGACGGCATGGTCACCCTCACCGGCACGGTGAGCCGCCACGGAGAGCTGGGGCGGCTGACCAACGTGGTGGGCAACATCGAGGGCGTGCGCGGCATCGACAGCCACGTGAGCATCTCGTCGACCACCAGCACCGCCCGGGGTCTCTCCAGCCGCCTGCGCAAGAAGATCGAGGCCATGTTTCCGACCACACGCGCCATCGTGACCGTGTTCGGGACCATCGCCGTCCTCGACGGGCACGTGCCCACGCTCAGCGAGAAGCGGAGCATCGAGGACCTGGCTCGGGACACCCCCGGCATCGAGCGAGTCGTGAACAAGCTGACCGTGTCCCCCTAGTCCCCTGAGCGTCGTCTATGATTCATGCTCCATGAATGCGCAAAGGCCGTGCCAGGCCGCGGGGCGGTCGCATGGGCAATCGCAGCTGCTTCGGGTGAGCGCCGGCGCACGCAGTGAGCGAGTTCGCTCACTGCTCGGTCCTTCAAACGTCCCCTCACGGGGTCTGAGAGCCTCCGAGGGCATGGCATCTCGTTTGCATGAGAGCAGGGTCCGTCCTTGTGAGAAGGACCCAACGACCATGCTGAGAGCCGCTCTAGCCTTCTTTGCCCTCGCCCTCGTGGCGGCCGTGTTCGGCTTTGGGGGGGTCGCCACCAGCGCGATCGGCATCGGCAAGCTCCTCTTCTATGGTTTCGCCCTCGTCGCAGCCGTGACGCTCTTGTTGAGCTTCGTGCGACGACGCTAGACCATCGCCTCCTTCGAGAAGCACTCGAAAAGAAAGACGACGACAATCATGCGAACCATCATCCTGCTCCCCCTTCTCTCCTTGACCCTCGCCGTCGGCTGCAACAAGGCCGACAGCGCTTCCGCCACCGCCGTTCCCGGCGAGGCCGACGCGACCGCCGAGGGTGACGACGCCGTGGCCGGTGCGGCCAGCGACGACGACTCCTCGTCGGCCTACGCCTCCGAAGACGAGGCCTCCGCGGCTGCGGTGGCCGAAGGCGAGGGGGCCGAGGCTTCGGCCGACGCCGACGAGCCCGAGTCCGAGTGATGTACGGGACGACCACGGCTCGATGGCTGCTGGTCGCGGGCGCGTGCCTGGCTTCGGCCGGGTGCGCGTCTCAGCCAGACATCGTGCCGCCGGCCTCCGAGCCTCCGCCGACCGAGGAGGTCACCGATCCCGGCGACGTCCGCATCGATCTGGGTCCAGCCGGCATGGCTGCGACCATCCTCGCCCCCGAGGGAGCGCGCGCCCAGGCCACCCCCGACGGGGTGGAGCTGCAGGGTGGCGACGGCTTCCACCTGGTGGTCGGGCGCGGGCCGCTCGATCCCCTGGCCCAGAAGGAGTGGATCGTCCGCGAGTACGGAGACGGCTTCCGCCGCTTCGTTCGAGACGAGGGCACCGAGGTGGTCTACGAGGTCTCCACGATCAAGGACCCCGTGTTCCACTTCTTCCTCAGCAACGACGACGCTCCCATCCCGTATCACTGCCGCACCGCCGACGAGGGCGTAGCCACGCTGGACCTGGTGGAGCGGATGATCGAGGCCTGTCGCAAGGTCCGTCATCGCTCCGACATCGAGCCGGGTCCCGTCGCCGACTCGCCCGAGAACCCCTGAGAGCAGGGGCCCGAGCGGGCGGGCAACCGAAAAGAGACACAGGGCGGCTTCCTCCGGGAGGTCGCCCTTCTTCGTGTGTCTCGAGCTTCATCGCGCGGGCGGTGAGCATGCGACGTGCAGGCCCGCCCTGCTTCCGCTCACCCGGGACGACACGACACACCTCGCGGCGCGCCACGCCGTCGGGAGCGATGAGGCGCGCCTGGCACGGACCTTGCTTTTACCTCGGACATCTTCACTTCAACGAGAGGACAAGATTCCATGACCACGCACTCCCTCCGCCTGCTTCCGACCCTCGCCGCGCTCGCCTTCGTGCTCCCGGCGTGCGCCAACCGGGGCGCCACCGCCGATGCGTCCGCCGAGACTCCGGGCCAAGAGGGATCGGTCGCGACCTACGCCTCCACCTCCAAGGACGGTTCGAAGGGCGCCTACGGGATGCTCACCGTGCACGACCGCCTCACCGGCGACAGCGGGAACGAGGGGGCGTCGGACGAGACGTCCGAGCCCCAGCAGATCGGCTACATGGTCGACCTGATGGTGCTCGACGGCTGCGACCCCGACCGTACCCTCTACTTCGCCTACGACTCGGACCAGGTCGGCGACTCGGCCGAGATGAAGATCGACGACGTGGCCGACTGCCTGCAGCAGCCGCCGCTGCGCGACGAGCACATCGACATCATCGGACACGCCGACGAGCGGGGCAGCGACTCCTACAACCGCGAGCTCGGCCTCGATCGGGCCAACTCCGTCGCCCAGGTGCTGGCCTCGGCCGGCGTCGACCGCTCGCGCATCGAGACCTACTCCCGCGGCGAGTACATGGCCGACGATCCCTCCTACTGGGACGACCGCCGGGTCGTGATCCGGCTGGCCAAGTAGGCTCGGCCGCAGCAGCCACAGCCCCATCGTCCTCGCGACGGTGGGGCTCGCGTCGTGCTGGGTCGAGGGTGCCGCTGATGCTCACGGCTCGACCGGCTCGACCGGCTCGACCGGCTCGACCGGCTCGCTCGTGCGCGCCTCGCCCGTGCGCGGGATGAGCTCGGCCAGCTCGTCGAATTCGCAGGGCTTGAGCATGAAGTGGTCGAACCCGGCCTCCAGGGCCGACTCGCGGCGCTCGGCGGCCCCGCTGAGCGCGATGAGCCGCACGGTGCTGCCCCGCTGCCGCAGCTCGGCGGCGAGCTCCAGGCCGCCCGGGCCGTTGGCGAAGTGCAGGTCGGACACGATCGCGTGCGGCGAGCTGTTCTCGATCGCCTCCATCGCTTCGTCGTACCCGTTGGCGATGACCACCTCCACGCCGCGCGTCTCGAGCGACAGCGCGAGCAGCTCCGCGAAGTCTTCGTTGTCCTCCACCACCAGCACCCGCGGCGGGGTCGTAGCCGACGAGGCCTCGGGCAGGGGGAGGCGGTGGGGCGCGGTGTCCTCGTTCAGCCCGACGCTCGAGCGCAGCAGCCGGCCGAGGGTGCGCACGAACTGGTCGAGGTCGAGGGGCTTGGCCAGGTAGTCGGTGCAGCCGGCCTCGATGCACTCGGCCCGGTCGCCGCGCAGGGCCCGGGCCGTCACCGCGAGGATCGGGCACCCGTAGCCTCGCTCTCGCAGGCGGCGGGTCACCGTCAGCCCGTCGAGCCCCGGCATCTGCACGTCCATCACGATCGCGTCGAAGGTGTCCGGGTCCTCCGATTGCAGCAGGTCGAGCGCGGCCGTGCCCGTCTCCAGGCCGACCGCGGAGCCGCCGGCCGCCTCGATGGTCGACATCATCAGCTCGCGGATGTCGTCGCTGTCGTCGACCACGAGGATCCGGCCGTGGAGCGACACGTTGGGGATCTGGACCGGCGACGGGCTGCGCGGGGTGGGCACGGTGGGCACGGCCTCCACCCCCTCCGGCACGTCGACCGGAATGCGGACCTCGAAGCAGCTGCCCCGATGCAGCCCCTTGGTCGCCGACAGCGTGCCGCCCAGCAGCTCCGCGAGGCGGGCGCAGATCGCCAGCCCCAAGCCGCTGCCCGGGTAGCGGCGCGACCCCGAGTTGTCGAGCTGCCAGAACGGCTCGAACAGCTTGCGGGCCTGCTCGTCGGGGAAGCCCACCCCGGTGTCCTCGACCTCCACCTCGAGCATGGTGCCCTCGGGCTGCCGGTCCTCGCGCACGCGGATGACGATGCCCCCCTCGTGGGTGAACTTGATCGCGTTGGACACGAGGTTGAAGAGGATCTGCCGGATCCGCCGAGGGTCGCTCTGCATGCGGGCGGGCAGCAGCTGCGGCATGTCGACCGTGAGCTTCAGGCCCTTCTTCTCCGCCCGCACCACGAACAGCTCGTGGACGTCCCAGACCAGCTCGATGATCGAGAAGCTCTCGTGCGCCGCCCTGACCCGGCCCTCCTCGATGCGGGACAGGTCGAGCACGTCGTTGATGATGGCCAGCAGGTGCCGCCCGTTGCGGCGCACCGTCTCCAGGTGCTGCTTGGCCTTCTCCTGGGCGGGCAGCTCGGCGTCGAGCAGCTCCGCGTAGCCGAGGATCGCGGTCATCGGCGTGCGGATCTCGTGGCTCATGTTGGCGAGGAACTCGCTCTTGGCCCGCGACGCCAGGGTGGCGTCGCGCCGCGCCTCCTCCAGCTCCAGCGTGGTGCGATGGTTCTCGGTGATGTCGGCCACCGCCGCGTAGAAGCCGACCACCTGGCCGTCGCCGTCCTCGTCGGTCACCTCGTGGTGCGGGATGTAGTCCACCAGCATGTGGCGCTCGCCCTCGGCGGTGGTCATGGTGCGCTGGTAGTGCACCCGCTGCCCGGCCAGCGCCGCGTCGATCTCGGGCTTGGCCTTGGCGTAGTCGAGCGGCGTGAGCACCTCGGACAGGCGCGTGCCGATCAGCTGGTCGCGGTCCCGTCCCCAGATCCGCACGTAGGCGTCGTTGACGAACTGGTGGCGCTCCTCCGCGTCGATGTAGGAGACCAGCGTGGGCAGGGCGTTGGTGATCTGGGCCAGCTGGCGCTCGCGATCGCGGATCTCGGCGCGGGCGCGGGCCAGCGGCGTCACGTCGGTCATCGTGACCACCAGGCCCTTCCACTGGTCGTGGGTGTCCTCGCTCTCGTAGGCGTGGATCCGCACGAACAACCGCCGCCGCGTGTCGTCGCTGGTCTCGCGCTCGATCGGCTGGCCGTCGGCGAGCACGCGGGCGAGCGCGTCGTAGAAGCCCGACCAGCGCAGGCGGTGGCGGAACGCGGTGACCTGCCGGCCCACGTCGGAATCCTGCAGGTCGATCACCCGGGCGAGGGTGGGGGTGAAGCGACGGATGTCGAGCTCGTCGTCGAGGAAGAGGGTGGCGATCTGGGTGTTGGACAGCAGGTGGCGGATGTCGGCGTTGGCCTCGCGCAGCTGCCGGATGGTGTTCTGGTACTCGGTGTTGACGGTGTACAGCTCTTCGTTGACGCTGCTGAGTTCCTCGTTGGTGCTCTGCAGCTCCTCGTTGCTCGCCACCAGCTCCTCGTTGGTAGCCTGGAGCTCCTCGTTGCTCGCCTCGAGCTGCTCCACCGTGTGCTGGAGGTGCTGCCGGGTGCGGGCCAGCTCGCGCTCGAGGTTGGCCAGCTCGTCCTCGGCCGCCCGCGACGTGCGAAACTCGGTGCTGGGCTCCTGGGGCACGGGCGGCTGGTGGTTCTCGATGAACGACACCAGCGTGCGAGGCTGCCGGGCGTCGCTCAGCTCGAGCTGCTCCACCCGCAGCGTCACCTGGCGCCGCTGGTCGTCCTGGCCCACCTCCAGCGAGCGGATCACCAGGGGCTCGCCGTCGCGCTCGAGCACCCGCAGCGCCCCCGCCACGCTGCCCCGCATGTCGGCGTCGAGCAGCGTGGTGAAGTCCAGGCGCATCCGGCCGGGCTTGAGCGACAGGTAGCGCTCGGCCCCCCCGAACGTCTCGATGACCTCGCTGGCCTCGTTGAGCAGCACCGAGGGCGGCATGAAGCGCTTGACCAGGGCGCGCGACAGCGCGGCGCGCTCCTCCCGGTCCTTGCGCTGGCGCGTCTTGGTGCGCATGGGGCTGGTGGGCTCGCGGAAGCGGTGCGACAGCGTGACCGTGGCGCGGGCCTGGGACGTGCGCCGATACAGGCGCATGTTCTCGTCGACGGGCTCGAACCCGTCGCCGGCCACGTCGGCCGACTCGCTGGCCCCGAGCATGAGCAGCCCGCCCGGCCGCAGCCCGAAGTGGAAGAACGACAGGGCCTTCTCCTGCGCGATCCGGTCGAAGTAGATGAGCAGGTTGCGGCAGGAGACCAGGTGCAGGTTGGTGAAGGGGGCGTCGAACAGCACGTCGTGGGGCGAGAACACCACCATGTCGCGGATCGGCTTGGTCACCGCGTAGCCCTCGGCGTGGGGCTCGAAGAACCGCTCGATCCGCTCCAGTGACACGTCGATGAGCTGCTGCTCGTGGTACACGCCGCGCGTGGCGTGCTCGATGGCGCGGCGGCTGAGATCGGAGGCGAAGATCTTCACGCGGGGGGTCACCCCCAGCCGGCTGGCCGCCTCCGCGATGATCATCGCGATGCTGTAGGCCTCCTCGCCGGTGGCACACGCGGCGCACCAGCCCCTGAACTCCAGCTTGGGGTCGAGGTCGACCAGCTCGGCCTCGACGAGCTGGGCCAGCCGCAGGAAGCAAGGCTCGTCGCGGAAGAACCGGGTGACGTTGACCAGGAACTCCTCGCACAGCTCGTCGAGCAGCTCGGGCTCTCGCCGGGCCCGCTCGATGTACTGCTCGATCGGCTCGTTGGCGATCCGGGCCCGTCGGGCCAGCCGACGCTCGAGGGTCGCCCGCTTGTACAGCGCGAAGTCCACGTCGTGGCGCTCGCGGATGTCGGCCAGCAGCGCCGAGAACCCCTCGGGCACCACCGAGCTGACGGGCGCGTCTCCGGAGTTGGCCAGCGCCCGGATCAGCGCGCTGGGCATGTGGGACGGGTCGAGCACCGCGTCGACCGTGCCCGTCTCGATGGCGCTGCGCGGCATGCCGTGGAACTTGGCGGTGGCGGCCGACTCGGCCAGCACCAGCCCGCCCAGCTCCTTGATGCGGCGGACCCCCTGGGCCCCGTCGCTGCCCGTGCCGGAGAGGATCACCCCGGCCGCCAGCTCCTTGTGATCGCGGGCGAGCGACTCGAGGAAGCGATCGATGGGCAGGGCCAGCTCGTTGGGCGACTTGTCGGTGAGCACCAGCTGGTGATCGACCATCATCATCAGCTTGCCCGGGGGCAGCAGGTACACGTGGTCGGGGCGCACGGTCACCCCGTCGGTGACCACCTCCACCGGCAGCGCCGTGCGGCGAGCCAGCAGCCGGTCCATCATCGTTTCGAAGTTCGGCGACAGGTGCTGGACGACCACGAACGCCATTCCGCAGTCACGAGGCACGGCCTCGAAGAACTGCTCGAGCGACTCGAGGCCTCCCGCGGATGCACCGATGCCGACGATGGGGAACACCCGCGGACCTTAGCACCGGAACGGGGAAGCGAGTCCGTCGGGCCCTGCCCTACGCAGAGGCGCGGGCGACCAGCGTGTCGGCATCGCGCCCAGCCACGCCCGGGTGCCCCACCAGCGTGTTCACTCGCGGCACGGGCGCGTGGCGACCCCGGCTGGTCGGGGCGACGAAGCGCCACTCGCTGCTCGCTCGGGCGATCTGCACCCGGCAGCGCTCCAGCTCCAGCTCCAGCGCGCGGGCGCTGGCGGGCCGGTTGTTGGGGTGCAGCGCCATGCAGTGCTCGAGCAGCCGCCGCAGGGGCACCGGCACCACACAGGTGTCGGGCCACTTCAGCCGGACTCCGTCGACGTGGGTGTCGATCTTGCTCTGCACGTCGCTCGAGGACACGGGGCGCTGACCGGTCAGCAGCTCGTAGGCGCAGCACGCCAGCGAGTAGAGATCGGAGCGGAGGTCCACCGGCTTGCGCAGGGCCTGCTCGGGCGCGATGTAGTCGGGCGTGCCGCTCAGGTCGCGGGGCTGGGCGTCGATGCGGTCGGCGATCCCGAAGTCGATGATCACGATCCGCTCCTCGTCGCCCTCCTCGACCAGCAGCAGGTTGTCGGGCTTGATGTCGCGGTGGACCCAGCCCTTGGCGTGGGTCTGCGAAAGACCCCGGCAGACCTGCTGCATCCAGCCCAGCACGCGGAGCGGCTCGATGGGGCCCTGCTCCTCCAGCGCTCGGCGAAGCGAGCGGCCGGGCAGGTACTCCATGGACATCCACGGGGCGCCGTCGGGCATCAAGCCGAAGCTGCGGCTGTGGACCACCCACGGCGAGTCGATGTCACCGAGCACGCGGACCTCGTCGGTCATCAGCTTTCGGTCGCGGCCGGGGCGGAGCACCTTCACCGCCGACATGGCTCCGGTCTCCAGGTCCTTGGCGCGGTAGACCTCGCCGGTCCCTCCGCTGCCGCAGAGCTCCTCCAGCCGAAGGTTGGTATCTGACAGCGTCAGACCCACCATGTCGGTCGGATCGGTGTCGTCGATCCCGATGTCGATGGGGCGGGTCTCGGCCACGTCGGCCATCGAGGGGTACCCCAGGTCGCTCGGCGGACCATCGAACATCATGGTGCCAATGTATTCATGGATCGTGCCAAGCGATTGCGCGCTTGGAATCGAGGCAAGTGAAGAGCTTCCTCGACCCTCCGAGAAGGGATGGGCTTCCATGGTGAGCCGATGCGCCCGAGGTGAGCGTATGAGCACATGCGCCCTGGGTCACAGACCTCTCCCGACGCCGGCAGCGCCGCCTCGAACGAGCGTCTTACGCCGTTCTTGGACCGTTCGATCCAGTCTCGATTCCAGGGGCGGGAGCTGGTCCGGTTCATGCATATCCGGGCGAGCGAAGCCCCCATGAGCCAGTCCATGAGCCAGTCCATTCGCTCGTCCCATCCTGCCCTCGGGGCCCTCCTGCTCGCCACCGTCGTCGCGTGCAACCCCTCCGATCGTCCCGAGCCGGGTGACGCTCGCGAGGCGGTGCAGTCGGCGGCCGATCGCACCGAGCAGGGGATGAAGAACGCCGCCCACGAGGCGGGAGAGGTGGCCGACGCCATCGCCGACGAGGCCCGCGAGGCGGGTCGAGACGTGCGCGAGGGAGCCCGTGAGGCGGGTCGAGACGTGCGCGCCGACATGGACGAGGCCGGCGACGCCATGGCGCTGAAGACCGAGGAGCTCCAGCGAGAGCTGGGGCAGACCAAGGAAGACTTCGCCGCGGCGTCCGAGCGCCGGCTCGCCAAGGCCGACCGCGAGCTCGACAAGCTCGAGGCCCAGGCCGAAGGAGCGGGGCAGGAGGCCCGCGCCGACCTCCGAGAGGCGCGCGCGGAGCTGGACACCTTTGCCGCGCGGGTCGAGACCGCCTCGGAAGAGACCTGGCAAGACGCCAAGGGGGACTTCGCCGTGGGCCTGGCCCGGCTGGAGGCCTCCATTCGAGAGGCTCGCCGCGAGCTCGAGGCGGAGTCTTGAGCCGACATTCCTTGCCAAGAGATGAGAAGAGAGGAACGAACCATGAGTGATCTGATCGTGCTGGCCTTCGACGACGAGTTCGAAGCCGAAGACGTCCGCTCCAAGCTGCTGCGCCTGCAGCGGGAGCACCTGGTCGATCTCGAGGATGCGGCGGTGGTGGTCCACCATCCCAGCGGGCGGATCCAGCTGAAGCAGTCGCACAACCTGCCGCTCACCGCCGCGACCAGCGGGACCTTCTGGGGCATGCTCATTGGGCTGTTGTTCGCCGCCCCGCTGCTGGGCGCAGCGCTGGGCGCCGGCGCGGGGGCCATCTCTGGCGCCCTGGCCGACATCGGCATCGACGACGGCTTCATGAAGGACGTGGGCAGCTCGCTGCCCGAGGGAAGCTCGGCGCTGTTCGTCCTGGTGCGCCAGATCACCCCCGACAAGGTCGTCGAGGAGCTGCAGCCCTTCGGGGGCCGACTGCTCCGCACGTCGCTGTCGACGGCCGAGGAGCAGCAGCTGCGCCGCGCGCTCGAGAAGGCCCACCGCGAGCACCTCGAGGTCCCCTCCTCGGCCGCATAGTCACCCTACGTCACCCCGCGTCACGCACGGGGGCTTTGGCCCCCACGCTCGGCTTCCGTGGTATTCCATGGCCGGCCGTGCCCGACTCGATCCTCCCTGCCATCAACCTCAATCGACTGGGCTATTTCTACGCGGCCGTACGCTGCGGCTCACAGGCGGCGGCGGCGAGGGAGCTGGGCCTGGCTCCCTCCTCGGTGAGCGAGCAGATCAAGCGGCTCGAGGAGGAACTGGAGGTGCGCCTGTTCGAGAAGCGAGCCGACGGCACGGGGCTGACGGACGCTGGGCTGAGCTGCTTCGAGCACGCCAGCTCGATCTTCTCGGCGGGCCATCGACTGGTGCAGAGCTTCAAGTCCAACCCGCCCGAGCGGCTCTTGGTGCGCATCGGCATCGCATCGACCGTGTCGCGCTCCTATGCGACCGAGATGTTCATGCCGCTGTTCGAGCGCGAGCACCTGCATGCCCAGCTCACCCACGCCGATCACCACCTGCTGCTCCAGCGCCTGCGGATCGGCGAGATCGACATGGCGCTGCTCGACGCCCGGCCGCCGAAGAGCGACCAGGACCGCATCGTGTCGCGGGTGGCCAGCCGCCCCAAGCTGGTGGTGGTGGGCACGCCCGAGCGGGTGCAGCCGCTGACGCCCACGCCCGACTCGCTCGACGGCCGGCCCTTCTTCCACCTCTCGGGCTTCTCGGCCCTGCGGCGGAAGGTCGACCTGTTCCTGCACGAGGTGGGCGTGTTGCCCGACGTGGTGGCCGAGAGCGACGACCTCGACGTGGTGCGCGAGGCGGCGGTGCGCAACTATGGCTTCGCCGCGCTGCCCCGGCACTTCGTGGAGGGCGACCTGCGGCAGGGCAAGCTGGCCGTGCTCTTCGAACTGCCACTGGACGTCGAGATCCACCTTGCCCACTTCGACGACGAGCTGCCCGAGATGATCCGCGAGGCGATCGAGCTGCTGGTGCAGGTCGAGGGCGACGACGGCGACGACGACGGCGACGACGACGGCGACGACGGCGACGACGGCGACGACGATGGATGAGAGGGCGTGAGCCTCTCCCCACGCCTTCGGCCCGTGCGTGCGGCTGCGCGTGAGTGATGCCGCGCCCGGGCGCGCCGCCCGACGCATTCGCGAATGAGCACTTGAGCCAGTGCGACATTCGTGCTATACATTAATTCGTAACGGCAATTCGTGGTCGGGTCACCGGGCGGAAGCAACGCTTCTTCGCCAAACGTCGAACCGGCTCGAACAACTCTCGTCGCGCCTAGCGCCGAACGAACGTTGTTTCCTGCCGCAGATCGAAGCCATCGCTTCACTTCATAGGGTGCCTCATTTCTGGGGCACTGCCACCATCACCAAGGAATGCCCATGATGCACTCATCCGAGACTTCGACCACCGAACGACCCGCTCAGAACGCTCCGCGACCGCTCGTCCGCCACACACGGCGTGAGGGCTGGGGCCGCGCGCTCATGCTCTGGGAGCGTGAGGACAAGCGGGGATATCAGTTCGAGGACGGTGAAGTTCGGGTGTTTGCCAAGCCGTACTTCGAGCTGCTGCAGCCGGCGAAGCACCCCGATCCGGTCCTTCGCCACCAGCTTCGCGAGCAGGCGGTCACCAACGGTCACCTCGAGCCGGCCAAGTCCGCGCGCGGGGGCAAGGCGGCGGGGCGTCCGGTCCCCAGCCTCGACGACCAGGTCACCGTGTTCGAGACCCTCTTCCCCGATGGGTTCCACGGCGACGACTGGACCGAGCAGCACCGCGGCCGGATCGAAGGTCGCCGGCTCAAGCGACATCGCGATCCTGCCATCGAGCAGGCCAAGGAGCGCCTGAGCGAGGAGGCCCTGCGGGGCTGTCTGGAGCGGGGCGAGCCGGTGGAGGTGTATCGCCGCTTCGTCGACGTGGTGGGGGGCACCGATCTGGCCACCCGCAAGCAGCTCGATGGCTTCCGGGGCCTGAATGTCGACACGAACCTCGCCGAGGCGATGATCGGCTTCCTGCACGACGTGCGACAGGGCGACCTGGCCACCATGGCGCGCCTGCGGCGGGCCCTGGCCAAGGAGAACTTCCGCAAGATCCCCTGGACGGCGCTCACGGCCCCGCGCGCGCTGCTGTACCCCAACGATCACATGTGCGTCCGGCCCTCGGTGGTGCGTGCGCAGGCCAAGCTCATCGCGCCGCGCTTCAAGCTGTCGCAGGTGCCCTCGGCCGGCGACTACTCGCAGTGCCTCGAGATGGCGATGTCGGTGCGCGAGCACCTGACCAAGGCCGGGTTCTCGCCCCGCGACCTGCTCGACGTGACCGACTTCATGCGGGTCACGCTGGCCAGCGGAGCGAAGCGGACGCTGGTGGAGGCGATGGTCGAGCGGCGGGCGAACGAGCAGGCCGACAAGGAAGCGGCCGAGAAGCCCAGCACGGTCGACGCCGTGCGCGAGGCCCGGCCGACCCGGCAGTAGCCGGCACCTCGGCCGAGCGCCGAGCCGGCAGTAGCCGGCACCTCGGCCGAGCGCTAGACAGCGAGCTTGGAGCAGCCCGTGGACCCGTGGTCCGCGGGCTGTTCTCGTTTCATGAGCCAGCCGACGTCACAGCCAGCCCTTGCGGCGGAAGTACACGAGCAGGCCCACCACCATGGTGATGCACACCCCCCAGAACGCCGCGTACGACCACCACCAGTTCAGCTCGGGGATGTGCTGGAAGTTCATGCCGTACACGCCCGCGATGAACGTCACGGGGATGAACAGCGAGGACATCACGGTGAGCACCTTCATCACCTCGTTCATGCGGGTGGACACCGACGACATGTAGAGATCGGACAGCCCCGCGCACATCTCCCGCTGGGTCTCGATGATCTCCAGCAGCTGGATCGAGTGGCCGTACACGTCGCGGAGGAACACCTGGGTCTCCTCCGTCATCACGGGCAGGTCCTGCCGGATCAGCGCGTCGACCATCTCGCGGGTGGGCCACAGCACGCGCCGAATGGCGACCAGCTCGCGCCGCCGTCGCTGGATCTCGAGCTGGATCCGCTGGTCCTCGGCCTCGAGGGCGCGCTCCTCGAGGTCGACCAGCAGGTCGCCGTAGTGCTCGAGCAGGGGGAAGCAGTGGTCGACCACCGCGTCGAGCAGGGCGTACATGAGGAAGTCGGGGCCCGAGCGGCGCACCCGCGAGTCGTTGCGCCGGATCCGCTCGCGCACCGGGGTCCACACGTCGCCCGGGCGCTCCTGCAGGGTGATGAGGGTGTTGGGGCACAGGAACATCGACAGCTGCTCGGCCAGCAGCGCGTCGTCGCCCACCATGAGCGCGCGGGCCTTGACGAAGATGTGGCCGCCGTAGGTGTCGATGCCCGGGCGCTGCGGCACGTGCAGGACGTCTTCGGCCGCGAGGGTGTGGAGATCGTAGGCGCTGCGGATGCGCTCGACGACCCAGGGGTGCAGGCCGTCGAGGTCCAGCCACCGCACCTGCACCCACGCGGGGCGCTCGCGGGCCAGGAAGCCCTCGAAGTCCTCCACGTCGACCACGTACTCCTCGAGCTGCTCGGGGGCGTAGTCGATGACCCGGATCTGGACCACGCCGGGCTCGGGCGGGGTGTGGATGTCGGGGAGGTGCTCGATGCCCGGCGGGGCGCCGGGGTGACGCTGCGTGGCGGGGGCCTGGGCGGCGCCGGAGGACAGCGCCGAGGTCATGGCCCGACCCAGGGTCGAGGCGCCGTCGATCGCCCAGCCCAGGGCCTTGTTGAGCTTGCGCTTCATGGTGACCGATCGGCCCGGTGAGCGAGGGGTGACGCCGGGTCGATCGGCGTCGAGGGTCGGGAGCGGGTGGGCATCGTCCGGGGACCTCCGAGGAGAGATGCCACGCTATGCCCTCGGGAGGCGGCTTTCAACCGGCGTGCGCTGGGCCGGAGGTCCATGTCGGACCCGGCCCGATGCGGTCGCGCATGGCCGATCGGATCGCAGGAGGGCGGCGTGCTCAACCTGACGGCAGGCGAGCAGTGCGACGCGGGGGGCGAGGCGATCGATTGCGACGTGGATTGCACCCGGTGGCGTGTGGCGACGGCGTGCCCAACGAGACCGCGGGAGAGGATTGCGACGCGGGGCTGGAGACGGCCGATTGCGACGTGGACTGCTCGGTGGCGTTCTGCGGCGACGGGCAGGTCAACGCCGCGGCGGGCGAGGATTGCGACGCGGGGCTGGAGACGGCCGATTGCGACGTGGACTGCACGCCCGCGGTGTGCGGGGACGGGCTGGTGAACGCGACGGCGGGTGAGGACTGCGACGACGGCATGCCCACCGCGCTGTGCGACGCGGCGTGCCACGCCATCCAGTGCGGGGACGGGCTGGTGGAGGGCACCGAGGAGTGCGACGACGCGGGCGAGACGGCCGCGTGCGACGTGGTGGACGACCTGTCGGTGGTGGCGGTGTCCTGCCCGCCGTGAGCGGGGCGGCGAGCGGGTGAGGGCCTCGCCGGCCGGCCCCGCGTGGGCGGGCCTTCGCGGGTGGGGCGCGGGTGGGGCGCGGGCGGGGCTCAGGCCGGGATGGCGCAGCCGCCCACGTGCTCGAGGTCGGGCGGGGAGGTGCCCTCTTCGAACCAGGGCACGCAGTCCTGGCCCTCGAGCGAGCAGCCGTCGGCGGGCATGGGCTCGGTGAGGTCGCAGAACTCGCTGCAGCAGAAGTCCGAGCCCATGCAGCCGGGCACGGTCTGGGCCGAGGCGCAGTACAGGCCCGCGTCGCAGGCGTTGAGGAAGGCGCAGGCATCACCCACCGCCCCGCCCTCGCCCGAGGCGTCGACGATGCACACGAAGCCGTCGCTGCCGGCGGCGGGCAGGCACGAGCCGGTGCCCATGCAGTCTTGCAGCAGCGGGTCGCACTCGCGGCGGCACAGGATGAGCACGCCGTCGTTGGCGATCGAGCACAGGAACCCGGGCTCGCACATGGGGTTGTCGGGGCCGCCCTCGCAGAAGCCCACGCAGGTGCCCACGTTGGTCTCGGGGTCGACGTAGTAGCACATGGAGCTCACGTCGCAGTCATCGATGCCGCTGACGCCACCGCCCTCGACCGTGCACTCGTCGCCGACCTGGCCGGGGTTGTTGGCCACCTCGCTGCAGCGGGTGGCGTTCCACGAGTTGGTGCCGTCGTTGGCCCACGGCATGCACTTCTCGCCGTCGGGGCAGTCTTGCTGCCACACGTTGCACTCGATGGCGGTGCCCATGCCGTCGGGTGGGGTCACGAAGGAGACGCTGGTGCTGCCGTCGTCGAGGGGGCCGGTGGTGGTGGCGTCGGGGCCGCTGGTCAGCATGCCGGTGGCGCTCACCGAGGGGTCGGGCATGAACTCGGTGGTGGGGTTGGACTCGTCGCTCTCCTCTTCTGGCGTGGTCTCGCTCGACATCGGGTCTTCGGTGGTTCCGCACGCGAGGGTGAGGACGGAGAGGAGCAGGACGGAGGAGTAGCGCGCCATGGGCATGAGCGAGTATCCCCTCCCGCCTCGCTCGGTGTCGAGCCCGAGGTGACGGCCGTATACTCGCGCTCGCCACCGGCCCGACGGTGGGTGGCACCTAGGAGACCTCCATGAACCGAACCGTACTGGCCGCGCTCGCGGCGACCCTCGGCGTGCTCTATACCCCTCCGGCCCAGGCCGGGGGCGCCTTGTTCGACCTCAGCCCGGGGGCGCTCGATCCCCAGGGCTGCGGGGGCGCGGGTTGCTGGACCAACTACCTGCGCGTGACCGACATCGACGGTGACGACGACCTCGACATCCTGGTGCCGAACTACGCCGACTTCTTCACGGGCAACAACAACGCCGAGGACTTCGTGGTGTACGTCAACGATGGAAGCGGCGGGTTCAGCAACGTGTCGGCTACGGCGGTGGGGGGCCACGTGGGCGCGCTGCGGATGATCGCGGTGGGCGACGTGGACGGCGACGGGGCGGTCGACATCTACGGGCCCAGCGGGACCGGCTCGGCGCCCGTGCTGTTCATGAACGACGGCTCGGGGGTGTTCGTGGACGAGGCCGACGTGCGCCTGCCGGCGTCCGACTTCCCCGCCTCGGCGGCGGCCCGCATGGCCGACGTGGACGACGACGGCGACCTCGACATCTTCAGCGCCGACGGCTACGCGGTGGGCGGGCCGCCCTACGGGCGGCTGTACATCAACGACGGCACGGGCGTGTTCACCGAGGCGGTGGGGGCCATCCCCGACGTGATCTCGGGGCAGGACGTGGACGACGTGGAGTTCCTCGACGTCGACCGCGACTTCGACCTCGATCTGTTCGTCAACGCGCACGCGGGCGGCACGGGGGCGCTGTGGCTGAACGACGGCACGGGCAGCTTCGCGGCGGGGGGCTCGGTCGCCCCGCCCGGCAACCCCGGGTTCCACTACAACGCCTCGCCCTGCGACGTGGACGGCGACGGCGATCTCGACATGTGGATCGAGAACATCGGAGGCGACTACACCGAGCAGCTGCTCATCAACGACGGCCGCGGCAACTTCACCGACGAGACCAGCACGCGGGTGACGGGCAACATCATCGATGCCGACGACAACGGGGTGCTGTGCGCCGACATCGACGACGACGGTGACTTCGACGCGGTGGTCATCGCGCTGTTCAACCCCGAGCGGATGCTGGTGAACGACGGGGCGGGCAACTTCGAGTACGTGGCGGG
>JGI12210J13797_10863041_pt1 | contig 18763 bp, 11 predicted proteins | sample ElkSlonscriptome_3_FD_13797 | JGI IMG/M metagenome (IMG submission 13797)
GTTTGCTGCCGGACCGCGTGGTCTATCGGAGCGATACCAATCGCGGTCGGGGCACGCTTGAGATCCAGGATGCTGCGGCCTATCCTGAAGCGGTCTATAACACCAGCCCGTTGGTGCGGCCGGAGCAGGTGCTGGCCAGCCTGCCGCAGGACGCATCGCCAACGAATCCCTACAACGGTGGCCCCGGCGTGTTCGTTCAGCTTGTTTCGGTGCCGGTTGACGGTTTACTGCTGCATGCAGAGACGTTCGCCTCGGATTCACTCGACGTGGATCTTTTTGTAGGACCGGACCTGAATGGTAACGGTCTGCCGGATGAGGATGAAGAGGCCTGCGCCTCGTTGAGCTTCAATGATCAGGAGCAGTGCGAGATTCGTGCCCCTTCTGCCGGCAACTGGTGGATCATGGTGCAGAACTTCAACGACTCGGTGCCGGGCGCGACCGACAACGTGCCGTTTGAATATGCGGTTCTGGCCGCCGAGAATGACCCAAGCCTGGTGGTTTCCGGCATTGCCAACCATCCGGGTGGTGACCTGGAGCTGCCGGTGTACTGGATCGAGCCGGCCATGCTCGAGCAGGAACGCTGGCTCGGCGCCATCGGCATTGCGTCGACGCCGGATACGCTGGCCAATGTCGGTATTGTTCCGATCTCGGTCACGCGCACTGATGAAAACACACCAGAGATCACACCGCTGTTCGAAGGACGGACCGAGACGGTGGTGGTTCCATCAGACTCATTACATGACGGCATCTTTCTTGATGTTCCTGCCGGCACATCTGGAATTGAATTCGAGATCGAGGGCGCGTTGGCCGATGTGCAGCTGGAACTCTATCCATTCTCGGAAATTAACGAATTGGCTGACTTCTTCGGGGACTTGCCTCCGCTGCCCGTCATCGGAACACCGCCTCCGCTGGGTTCTAGTGCCCCCGTGCTGGATATTCAGCAAACGGGTACCGGGTGGAGCGTTTCACTGCTCCCTGGACCAGGGGACAACTCAATCATTTCCGAGGGTCGTTATTATCTGCTGCTGGATAATGATGTCGGGGCCGAATCGCTGGTCGAAATTACGACCAATGTCATTGAATCCGACCGCCTGGAACCGAATTTTGGCCTGTACAGCCCGCGCGACCGCCTGATCTTCCAGGGCTTTCAGTGGAGCCTGGGCGGCGGCAACGGTCTGGTGGTCTGGTATAGCTTCGATGAAAGCGGCGACGCGACCTTCTATCTGTCCGGCTCCGAGCCGCCGGATCCGACCAGCTCGTATTACTCAGCGCCGTTGTTCCGCTTCACGTCGAACGGCGTGCGCCAGACAGCAGACCTGGTCGGCGAAGTTCAGGTCATGGCAATATCGGAGACGCAGATTTCATTCTCCTGGACGCTGAATGGCACGCGCAACGCCGAAATCCAGACGATTGCAAATGGTCAGGATTGCCCGATAGTCGACGGCGAACCACAGCCGTATCAGGCGCTGTGGTTCCCGAACGAAGCTCGTGAGGGTGGCGCCAGCGTGCTGGCGACCGAAAACGTCGAAATCTGGATTCGCTACTACTTCGACAACTCAGGACAGCCGCGCTGGGTGTATGGCGATGGCCTGCTCGAGCCGACCTTGCCGGGCGGCAAGCGCTTACGCGTGGACGAATTCAAGGGCTTCTGTATCTACTGCGAAGAAAGTCCGCTGTCGTTTGAAACGGTCGGCGTGATGGAGCGCCAGTTCTTCAGCTTGACCGAGGGCCGTGAAGTGATTGATTTTGTATCGCGACCGCCATTGAACGAGACCTACAGCAGCGACCGGCCAGTCATACGGCTGACGGATTTTGCGGCCTGCTCAAATTAGGCAGCGCCTGACAGATCCACCAATGACCTGCCGCCCCTGCAGGTCATTGCGGCGGTAAAATTACAGCGTGATCGAGAACCAGAACGTCGTGGTCGTGCTGCCGGCCTACAACGCAGCGAAAACGCTGGCAGCAACGCTGGCCGAGATCCCTGAGCGCATCGTGGATGACATCGTACTGGTCGATGATGCCAGTTCGGACCGAACGGCTGCATTGGCTCGGGAGCTCGGCATCCGGCATGTGCTCGTGCATGATCGCAATCGTGGCTATGGCGGCAACCAGAAGACCTGCTATCGAAAAGCGCTGGACCTGGGTGCTGATATCGTCATCATGCTGCATCCGGATTACCAGTACACCCCCAAGCTGATTCCTGCAATGGCTGGATTGGTGGCTTCCGGGCAGTTTCATGCCGTGCTCGGCTCCAGAATCCTCGGTGGCGGTGCGCTGGACGGCGGCATGCCAACCTACAAGTACATCGCCAACCGCCTGCTGACCGCGTTCCAGAACTTGTGTACTGGCGCCAAGCTGTCCGAGTACCACACCGGCTACCGGGCTTTTTCGGCCGATCTGTTGCGATCCATCGATTTCGAATCGGATTCCGATGATTTCGTGTTCGACAATCAGATGCTGGCGCGGATTATCTACAGCGGTCACCGAATTGGCGAAATCACCTGCCCAACCAAGTATTTTCCCGAAGCTTCATCCATCAATTTCCGGCGCAGCGTGCGCTATGGCCTTGGCGTGTTGAGTATTGCCGGTCAGCACCTGTTGGCACGCACGGGTATTTATCGCACGCGCTTGTTTCGATCATGATCGATCGCAAGGCGGCGGACCATCGCATCGGGTTGCTTGCGCTGATGCTGATCACGATGGCCGCAGTCTGGCTGCGCTTCGCGCATTTTTCACAGTTGATCGTCATGGACGACGAGTGGCACGCACTGCACGCCATGATGCAGCTTGATTTTGGCGAGTTGTTTCAAACGTTCGGCCATGCTGATCACAGCATCCCGATCGCGCTCTGGCTCAAGACGCTGGCCGTACATGTCGGCCTGAACGAATGGCGCATGGGGTTGCCCTTTCTGATGGCGGGCGTCGCTGCGGTTTTGTTGTTGCCCTGGAGTTTTCGCCACTGGCTGAGACCGGATGAGTCGCTGGTGCTGGCGTTTCTGCTGAGTTTTTCTGCGCTGCTGATTTTTTACAGCCAGCAGGCACGCCCCTACGCCTTGCTGGTCTTGACTGTGCCGATCGCCGTGGTCGCGCTTTGGCAGTTTCGATCACAGGGTCGTCTCGGTCAGCTGCTTGCGTTTGTTATTACCGGTGTGGCTTCGGCCTGGTTGCATCCGCTGATGCTGGCGTGGTTGGGCTGGGCGCTGGTCGTGGCAGCCGGCTTCGGCTTGTGGGACCTGCGACATGACAAGGGCTGGATCTCGTTCTGGCGCATGGTGATCGCCGGCGCCGTGCTGATGGCGCTGTCTGCTTCCCTGTTGGCCTGGCCGGTGCTGAATGACCTGGCGTCGCTGCAGGTCAAGACCGGCGCCGACCAGGTGCAGGCCCAGACATTCTGGATTGCCTGGCAGTTGTTTATTGGTCATGGCAGTCATCTGGTCGGCGTGTTGGCGCTTGGCTTGGCCGTCTTGGGCGGTGTAGAGCTGGCCCGGCGGGACGCACCGTTCCTGGCGTATTGGCTTCTGATTGCACTGGGCTCTCTTGGCATGATTGCAGCGACCAATGCAGCCTGGCTGCACCACGGCCTGGTGCTGGCGCGCTATTCGGTCCCGCTGCAAATTTTCGCGTTCGTGCTGATCAGCATCGGGCTGCATACGCTGGCCCGTTCAGTGATCTCAGCGTGGCCACGCCAGCTGCTGATCGGTATTGTCCTGATCGCCTGGGTCGCGACCGGACCGCTGCCCGAAATCAAGACCCAGCCCAATGCCTGGGCCAAGCACATGTTGTATCACTTTGACTACCGCAAGCAGCGCAATGTCTATCGACAGCATTTTGCGTCGATCGAGATGCCCCAGGCGTACCGGGAAATTGGCCACGCACAGGGGCCGGGTCGCGTGTTTGAAGCCGGCTGGTGGTTCGAGGCTCATTTCAATCCGCTGGTGATCTTCCAGCAGCTGTACCAGCGCAAAGTCGGGATTGTCATGCTCAACGGGCGGTGTATGGACTGGACTCACGGTGAGTTTCCGCACCCGGCGCATCGCGTCGTGTCACATCAGTTCGAATTCCGCAATTTTGTATTTCTGGACGATATTGAACGGCACATACAACCCGGTGATTTTGTTGTTTTTCATCGACACTCGCTGTTGCCCGATGCCCGCCCACGGCCTGATCCTTCGAACTGTATCGCTCAGGCCCGGCAGCTACTGGGCCCACCCTGGTTCGAGGACGATTCGAGCGTGGTCTTCCGAAGCCAAGTGATGGACCATCCGTGATGGCTCGATCAAGCGGGTGTATTCATCGGCCAAAACGGCGTAAAATGGCGCTTTGACATCACATCGACCAATCTATTGAGTTCCACAAACCAACACATCGAATCCAGCCGATTGCGTGACTTGGCCGTCGCCGTGCTCGAAGACGCCAAGGCACAGGATATTGAACAATTCGATCTTCGCGAGCGCAACACCTTTGCCGATTTCATGATCCTGGCCAGCGGCACGTCCAGCCGGCAGATCAAGGCCATGGCTGAACGCCTGTCGCTGAAGCTCAAATCCATGAATTTGCCGCCGCCGCTCGGGATTGAAGGCCAGCAGGGCGGTGAGTGGGTACTGGTTGACCTGGTTGACGTAGTGGTGCACTTGATGCTGCCGCAGACCCGGGCCTTTTACAACCTGGAGAAATTGTGGGATGCCTCGACCGAGTCGCGCGCATCCAAAACCGGCGACACGGCTGGTTGAAGCAAACGTTTCGACGTGACATGGTCATGGTTCACTTGATGCTAGCGAAGCGCCGCACGGCGTGAATCTAAACCTGGTCTGCATCGGTCGTAAGATGCCCGGCTGGGTCGAGCAGGGCTGGCAGGATTACCAGCGACGCTTGCCACCGCATCTTCCGCTGAAGCTGATCGCAATGGACAGCAGCAGGGGCGGCAATGCCAAAGAAATCCAGCAGGCTGAGGCCGAATTGTTACGCAAGCGCATGCCGCAGCCAGCCCGCGTGGTTGCGCTGGATGGTGCTGGCCAGCGCTGGAATACCGAACAGTTGGCCAAGCAGTTGGAGGCATGGCAGATGGATGGCCGGGCGGTGAATTTCCTCATTGGCGGCGCCGATGGCCTGGATGCATCGCTGCTGGCCGAAGTCGATCAGCACTGGTCACTGGGCCCGCTGACGCTGCCGCACATGCTGGTGCGCGTCATTCTGGCTGAACAACTCTACCGTGCCTGGAGCTTGACCCAGGGCCACCCGTATCATCGCGCCTGACAAATGATCATGCACCAGACCTCCACCGCATCGACCATGATTGCATCCCTGATTCTGGCCTCTGCCTCTCCGCGTCGGGCGGAGCTGTTGAAGCTGCTGATGCCTGAATTTACCGTGCAACCCGCCGATATTGACGAGCGTGTTCATTCGACCGAGCTACCGGAACACTACGTGGTCCGAATGGCCGAATCCAAGGCCAGGGCCATCGTTTCAGCGCAGCCTGAGGCAGGCGAGGCCATCGCAGTGCTTGGCTCCGATACGGTCGTTGTACTGGAGAAGGAATGTTTGGGCAAGCCTGCCGATCAAGCACAGGCCGCCGAAATGCTGAGACGCCTGTCGAATCGATCGCATCGGGTCATGACTGCGGTTTGCCTGATCGAGCCTTGCCAATCGATGAAGACGGCCGTCAGCATCACGGAAGTGCACTTTGCGAAGTTGCCCGAACACTGGATTGAACGCTACGTGGCCAGCGGCGAACCGATGGACAAGGCCGGCGCGTACGCAATTCAGGGGCAAGCCTCGGCCTGGATCGAGTTCATACATGGAAGCTACAGCGGTGTCATGGGATTACCGCTGTTTGAAACCGCCCAACAACTGCGTGCTGCGCGGTTGATCGACTAGCGGTTGATCGATGATGGGTTGATCGATTCGCGCCACGCGCAAGATCGAGCAGGCACTCGTCTTGCAGCCGCAATGAGGGCTGCGCATCATTGTAAAAACGCGCTTCAATGGTATGATTTTGAACATTTTATGAATTGAAGCCCGGCGAACCCGGGCTCGACGAGAAAAACACGTGAGTAATGAACTGCTGATCAACGTGACGCCGTCGGAAAGCCGCGTGGCGTTGGTCGAAAATGGCCTGCTGCAGGAACTGCATCTGGAGCGGGCCGATGACAACAGCTATGTCGGCAATATCTACCTGGGCAGGGTCGAGCGCGTGCTACCCGGGATGCAGGCGGCATTTGTTCAGATCGGATTGGACCGGACTGCGTTTCTGCACGCCAATGAAATTGCGCGGCCCCGCACCCCGCTTGATGTGCTCGACGACGATGCCTCGACCGACCGCGAAGCACTTGCTGAACCTCCGGTTCCGCTGATTACCGACATGCTGCATCAGGGGCAGCAATTGCTGGTCCAGGTGATCAAGGACCCGCTGGGCAGCAAGGGTGCTCGTTTGACTACTCAGCTCAGCCTGCCATCACGTTACCTGGTGTATTTGCCAGGCGACCAGAACAGCCTCGGCATTTCGCTCCGCATCGAAGACGAGGACGAACGAAATCGCTTGAGTGGACTGGTCAAGCAGATTCTGGCCGATCAACCTGCAACCGGCTTGATCGTCCGGACCAATGCCGAGGGCGTGGGTACAGAAGAAATGGCGCGTGACCTGGATTATCTGCGTCGACTCTGGGCACGCATCGAGCGTCGCATGCAGGAACAGCCCGAACCGGGTGACTGTGTCTACGAAGAACTGTCGCTGCCGCTGCGCGCACTGCGCGACTGGATGAATGCAGGCATTGATCGTGTGCGGATCGACGATGCGACCACGCTGTCCCGGTCACGCGAGTTCGTGTCTACGTTTATCCAGGAATGGTCCGATCGAATCGGAGGCTACCAGGGCACCGGGCCCTTGTTTGATCTGTTTGGCGTCGAAGACGAAATCGAACGCGCGTTGAGTCGCACCGTGTCGTTGAAATCCGGCGGGTATCTGGCTATTGACCAGACCGAGGCCATGACTACCGTGGACGTCAACACCGGCGCCTATGTCGGCGTGCGCAATTTTTCCGAGACAATATTCAAGACCAACCTGGAGGCAGCGCAGGCACTGGCACGTCAGCTGCGCCTGCGCAATCTGGGTGGCATCATCATTGTCGACTTTATCGATATGCATGATGAAGGCCATAAGGCCCAAGTGCTGCGTACGCTGAATCAGGCACTGGCACGTGATCCGGCCCGCACCTCGGTTTCGACTATTTCCGAATTGGGCCTGGTGGAAATGACGCGCAAGCGCACGACTGAAAGTCTGGAGCATCGCTTGTGTCAGCCCTGCTCGAGCTGCAATGGTCGGGGCTGGCAGAAGTCGATCGAGACAATCTGCTCAGAAATCTTTCGCGAGATCCTGCGTGCGGTTCGACAGTTCGAGACGGGCCAGCTTCGGGTTCTGGCGGCCAGTCCGGTGGTTGAAAAAATTCTAGAAGAACATACCCGCACCATTGCTGAACTGACCGAACAATTGGGCACTGAAGTCCGCTTTCAGCCTGAGGATCAGTACCCTCTGGAACAGTTTGACGTGGTGCTGCTTTGAGCGAGGCTGCAGCGGCTGAATCTTCGCGTTGGTCCAGTATCCTGCGCCTGTTTCGAAGGACGGTTTGGAAACTGCTGCTCTGGTTCATTATTGCCTCGGCGGTGTTGGTCAGCCTGGGCCGCCTGCTGGCGCCGTACGCCGATCATGCGCGGCCGCTGCTCGAGCGAATACTCAGTCATGCGCTGAATCAGCCGGTTCAAATCAGCCGGGTCGAGGCGCAGTGGCCTCGTTTGTCGCCGCAGATTCACCTTTCGAACCTGACGGTTGGAACACCGGAAAATGCCATGCTGCAGGTCGACCGTGCGCGGCTCGAGTTGAAGTTGTACAACTTGCTGCGCCCGGCTTACAACAGTTTCGAATTGATCGGCCTTGGTTTGAATCTTGGGCTACTGGAAGACGAGCAGGGTCGCTGGAGCTGGCAGATCGAGGGCGGTGGAACCGTGCGCGATGGCTGGCAGCGTGGCTTGTCCGCGGGCGACCTGAAGCTGCGTTCGTCCAGCGTCCGCATTGTTCCCTTCAATCAGCGTGCGCTGAGTTGGGACGTGCCTGAAGCCGACCTGAACCGCCTCGGCAATCGCCTGCGGATCCGCTTTTCGGCCCTTGAATCCGGTTCTCAGCACGCGCGTGTTGACGATGATGGTGTACCGCTTGGCATCGATGACCGCGATGTATCGTCGCCTTGGCTGGTCAAGGCTGAATTGAAGCTGGATGATGATGGCTTGTCTTCACTGCGGTCCTACCTGACGATCGAGGATTCCAGTGTACTGATGCGACTGCAGACAATGCTTGGCGAAGAGCTGCAGGCACGCTTGAACCTGGACGTACTTGACCAGGCGCGCAGTTCGAGTCAAGTCTGGCTGGACTGGACTGTGAGTGAGCCACTGCGTTTCCATGCGCAGCTTTCGCTTCAGGGGCTCGCCGATCAGGCCGGGGTGACCCTGCAGCTGGACGGTCGATCAGACAAGGAAGACCTGACGATCGAGGTCAATAGCAAGGATGCGCCGGAACTCGAACCCTGGATTGATCAGCTGGTGTTTTCCAGACAGGATGGGCTGACCGGGGTGTCCCTTCAGCGTGCCGACCTGGCCAGGCTGAACGCACTCCTGTCCGCATTTGTCAAGGCCGAGCCGCTTTGGCCGCAGCGGTTGGAGGGTGTGCTCGAACAATTTGCCGTCGCCTGGTGGCCGGATGGGACGCCGTTCTTGTTTCGCGGGCAATTGGATGGGTTCGGGGTGACGGCCGGCAGCATTCCGTTCAATCTGGGACCGCTTGACCTTGGACTTGCATTGCACGGGGATCGCTATGGGGTGTCGGTGTCCGGTCAGCCCGAGCTTCAATGGGCGTTTCTCTACGATCGTCCGATTGCATTCGAATCCCTTGACGCTGAGCTGGTCCTGTCCACGGACAGCCTCGAGGTCAGGACGCTGCAAGTCGTCAACGAGGCCTTTGATTTCAAAGCGCAGGGCCAGCTGTTAAGGCCTGATCCGATAGCGGGCTTCGCCGGACCATTCATGGATCTGACCATCGATCTCGGCCGCATGAGCAGTCCCCGGCTCAATCGCTGGTTGCCACAGCGCGGCTTGCCGAGCAAGACGCGAAACTGGTTGGACCAGGCATTGCTGAGCATCGAGTCCGGCAAGGCCCTGACCACCTTGCATGGCTGGCCACAAGGGTGGAAACAATACACGCCACCGGGTGCGGTGCACAGCTTGATTGATGTGCAGGGTCTTGATCTGCAGTATGGCCAGAACTGGCCGCGTGGCGAGAAATTGAGTGGCCGGGTCGAGTTTCTGTCTGAACAAATGCTGGCCGAGATGGAGTCTGGAACCATTAGCGGCACGACCATCACCGCGCCGTCCATCGAGATTCCCCAGCTGCGGCGTGCCCAGGTCGAACTGAATCTGGCCAGTGATGGCGCCACCGCCGAACAGCTGCTTGGCCTCGTCCAATCGCTGCCGCTGGAGCAGGCCCGGACCGCACTGGACCTGATGCATTGGCAGGGCGCGGCCGAGGCCACGGCCCGGGTCATGCTGCCGGTCAAGCAGATCCAGGACTGGCAAATGAACGGACAAGTCAGGCTGGATGGCGTTGACTTTCACATCGACGAGCCGGGCTTTGCCATTGAACAACTGCAGGCCCAGGTCCCGTTCAGCCGCGAGCGTATCGGCCCTGCAACGCTGCAGGGCCAGGCCGGGCAACAGTCCGTCGAGCTCCAGCTCGACGCTCAGATCTGGCCTGAACTGGACTTGTCGATTCAGGGCGAAGTGCCAACCGCGGCCCTGTTGCCTCTGAACTGGCAGGCCGCAGCGCCCGAAGCCCTGGCTGCGATCACTGAACGGATCGACGGGCAGAGCCTGTGGCAATTCAATATCCAGCGCGCTGCGACCAGGCACTCACAGCCTCCAGCGACCGATGCGATGGCTGATACCAGTGAACGCAGCCCACTGATGCTGTCACTGCAAAGCAAGATGACAGGTACAGCGCTGAGCCTGCCTTTGCCATTGTCCAAACCTGCCGAGCAGGAATGGCCGTTGCATATCGAGCTCGAGCTACAGCCGGCTCTTCGTGCGATCCGCTTTGGCGTGATGGATGTCATCGACGGTCAACTCCAGGTCGAGCCAGACTACTGGCAGCTCGGCCTCGGCTTTGGCGGCCTGCCTGCAAAGCGGCCAATGGCCGAAAATTTTCATATTGCCGGTCAGATCGATGCATTGGCGCTGGGCGATTGGCTAGAGCTGATTGCGGACATGACCCAATCGACAGACCGTTTGATGCTGCGCTCGCAGGGCATCGATGATGATCTGACGGGCTGGCTTGATCTGGATATTGGAAGCTGGAGTCTGGGGCAGGCTGAACTCGGTGCAATTGAAGTTGCGCTGGCTCGTGAACAGAACGTCTGGCGATTGAATTTCGACGGGCAGTCCATGCGTGGCAGTATTCAGACGCCCGCCACGCCGTCCGCCCTGCCGGCTGCGGTGGCCCGTTTCGACTACCTGCACTGGCCGCTCGGGGAACCGGAGCAACTGCTTGAAGAACCTCGGATGGTGGATCCCCGCAGCCTGCCCGAACTGCAGATCGCGATCGAGGATTTACGCTGGGGTAACCTGCCGCTTGGCCAGTTGCGGGTGGTTTCGCATGCCCGTCAGGAAGGGCTGGAAATCGAGCAGTTTTCGCTTGGAAGAGCGGGCCTCCAACTGGCCGGCAGTGGTCGCTGGGTCGCATCGGCTGACGAGTTGGCCTACCCCTTCAATACCCAGGCGCGGCTTCGACTGACCGATGACAATTTCGGGCGTAGCCTGCAGCAGGCCGGCTACCAGCTGGCACTGGAACGGGGCCGCGCGTTGATCGAGCTGGATGGGTCCTGGCCCGGCAGTCCGCTGGACTTCAGCTTGACGCGATTGAATGGCGAGCTGGACCTGTTGATTGACGATGGCGTCATCGCCGAAGCCCAGCCCGGTGCTGGACGCCTGCTGGGCCTGGTCAGCCTGGGTTCGATTCCGCGACGCTTGCGCCTGGATTTCAGCGACGTGTTCGGCTCCGGTTTCGGCTTTGACCGCGTGGCGGGTCATTTTGATCTCGAGGCTGGCCTGGCGAGAACTGACGATTTATCCATTTCTGCACCGGCAGCCGATATTGACATCCGCGGACAGACCAATCTGGCCGAGCGGGTCTACAACCAGACCATGCGCGTCCGGCCCGGTTTGGGCTCCACGCTGCCGATCATCGGTGCATTGACCGGTGGACCCATCGGCGCGGCCGCGGGCGTGGCGCTGGAGCAATTGCTGAACGAGCCGATCTCGGGTTTATCCGAAATCGAATACCGCGTGACCGGAAGCTGGGAAGATCCGCTCGTGGAAACGATCGGTGCACGAGGGGCGCCATTGGTCGAAGCCGATGCTGCGGCTGGAGGCGAGCCGGAGCGCAACCTACCGGAAAGCGGTTGAAAAACCGGTTTTCGACCGAATCTTGATTGACACTGCCCTGCGATGATTCAACGTGATCGATGATCGCTGGCTAACCACGACTGGAAAATACATCATGTTAGATACTGCACAAGCGGCACTGCTGGAACCGGCTGGAATTACAACCTCGCAACTCGACCAGGTGCTCGGTCGCCTGGTCAGTGGCCAGGTGGATCTGGGCGACCTGTATTTTCAGAATCGGCAGTCCGAGAGCTGGTCGCTTGAGGACGGCATCGTCAAGAGCGGCAGCTTCTCGGTCGACCAGGGCGTGGGCGTGCGCGCGGTCGTCAATACCGGCACTGGTTTTGCGTATGCCGATGCGATTTCATTGCCGGCCCTGATGGAAGCGGCCGGTAGTGCGCGGGCCATCGCGCGCAGCGGCCAATCCGGCGCCAAAGCGCTAGCACCAGCCCACGCACAGCAGCCCCTGTACCGTGCCGACAACCCGATCGAGGCGGCCGATGCAGCGACCAAAGTGGATCTGCTTCGTACCATGGATGCGTATACCCGCTCGCTGGATCCCCGGGTCAGCCAGGTCAGTGCATCCTTGTCCTGCCAGCATGAATCGATACTGGTTGCCGCCAGCGACGGCACGCTGGCCGGGGATGTGCGCCCGCTGATTCGGCTGGATGTCAGCGTCATCGTCGAGCAGGGTGATCGCCGTGAATCCGGCTATGCGGGTGGTGGCGGGCGCTATGCGCTGACTGAATTGATCCAGCCGGAACGCTGGCAGCCGTTTGCCGACGAAGCCGTGCGTCAGGCGCTGGTCAACCTCGACTCGGTCGCGGCACCGGCCGGCAATATGACGGTGGTGCTTGGGCCTGGCTGGCCGGGTGTGTTGCTGCACGAAGCCATTGGCCATGGTCTTGAAGGTGATTTCCATCGCAAAGGCGTGTCGGCATTCAATGACCGCATGGGCGAGCGCGTGGCCACCGAGCACTGCACCGTCGTCGACGACGGCACGCTGGCCAATCGTCGCGGATCGTTGACGATCGACGATGAGGGCACGCCGAGCGGCCATAACGTGCTGATTGAAGATGGGCGTCTGAGTGGGCTGATGCAGGACAAGCTCAATGCACGCGCCATGGGCGTTCAACCGACCGGCAACGGCCGCCGCGAATCATTTGCACACCTGCCGATGCCGCGAATGACCAACACCTATATGCTGCCGGGCGCGCACGAGCCGGAGGAAATCATCGCCTCGGTCGATGACGGCATCTACGCGGTCAATTTCAACGGCGGGCAGGTCGACATCACGTCCGGCAAGTTCGTGTTTGCCGCCTCCGAGGCCTATCGCATCCAGAACGGCAAGCTGGGCGCGCCACTCAAAGGCGCCACGCTGATCGGCAATGGGCCGGACGTGCTGACTCGCGTCAGCATGGTCGGCAATGATCTCGAGCTGGATTCCGGCGTGGGCGTATGCGGCAAGGAAGGTCAAAGCGTCCCGGTCGGCGTCGGACAGCCGACGCTCAGGGTCGATGGCCTGACGGTCGGAGGCACGGCATGAAGGATCTTCAGCAGGCACTCAGCGAATCCGGCATGCAGGGCATGCTTGACAACCCGGAGCGTGAAATTCAACTACTGACCGGCATCGCCGAACGCATGTTGGACCAGGCCCGGGCTGGCGGTGCGGATGCCGCTGCCATCAGCGTATCGTCGAGTCTTGGCCGACATGTCACTGTCCGGCTCGGGGACATTGATGTGCTCGAGGACGCACGCGATCGTGGCCTGAGCCTTACGGTCTACTGCAAGCGTTCCAGCGGCACGGTGAGTACCGCCGACATGAGCCCGGATGCACTGGATCAGGCAGTCGAGCAAGCACTCGCCATTGCCCGTCACACCCAGCCGGATCCGGCCGGTGGCCTGGCCGATGCCGATCAAATGGCCAAGGACACCTCGGGTGACTTCGATATCTGGCATCCGCAGCGATTCGAAATGGCCGAACTGATAGCGCGTGCCACCGAAATGGAGCAGGCCGGGCTCGAGTTCGACCAGCAAGTCACCAATTCCGAGGGTGCTTCGGTATCAGCCAATGCCAGTCTGGGGGTGTATGCCAATACGCATGGGTTCAACGGTCATGCTCAGCGGACTCATTACGGCCAGCACTGCGTGCTGGTCGCGCGCGACGACTCGGGCATGCAGCGCGATTGGGATTGGGATGATCAGCGGCGCTGGGATCTGCTGACCGATCCGGCGACTACCGGGCTGGGTGCGGCACGCAAGACGCTGCGTCGTCTGGGCGCCAGAAAGGCACCCACCGGCCCTTCGTTGGTGCTGTTCAACACCGACACCGCACTTGGGTTGATACGCCATCTGGTTGGTGCTGTTTCGGGCGGCAATCTGTATCGGCGATCCAGTTTTCTGCTGGATAAGGCCGGTCAATCGGTTTTTCCGGATTGGGTCGATATCGGGGAACAGCCGCATCGTCCGGCCGGCCAGCGGTCCAGTCGATTCGATAGCGAAGGCGTGGCAACGTCAGACCAGCCGCTGGTTGAAGGCGGCGTGCTGTCGCGCTATGTGCTGAGCAGCTACTCGGCGCGCAAGCTCGGGCTCGAAACCACGGCCAATGCCGGCGGCGTGCGGAATCTGATGTTCAAGCCGGGAGACCAGTCCCAGGATGACCTGATCCGCAGCATGCAGCGCGGCCTGGTCGTGACGGAATTGATGGGGCAGGGCGTCAACCTGGTGACCGGCGATTATTCCCGGGGTGCTTCGGGCTACTGGGTCGAAAACGGCGAAATCGCCTATCCGGTTGAAGAGATCACCATTGCCGGTAACCTGGCCGATATGTTCAAACAGCTGCAGGCCGCCGGCAGCGATGTCGAATCCCGCCGGAATATTCAGGTGCCGTCGTTGCTGGTCGATGGTATGACGATCGCAGGGGAATAATGGCTGGATAACCACCGGGCGAACGCCGGTGAAATTTGTCAACCGGACCGGCGGCCGATCCGGTTGCGCGAAGTGGCCGGCTCAGTCGCCGCTGGATGCTTCTTCAGGTTCCTGGCGGATGCCTTCGATGGACAGAATCATCTCGACTTCGGTCGCGCTCGGCCCGAGGTCGTAGTCAATGCCCCAGTCGGCCAGCGTCAGCGTGGTCTGGCCTTCAAAACCGCGGCGGTAGCCACCCCATGGGTCGGTGCCGGCGCCAATCTGCTCAACCTCGATTTCAACCGAGTCGGTCATGCCCATCAGGGTCAGATCACCTGCCAGTCGATAGCGGTCATCGCCCAGCGGCTCGAACGCAGTCGACTTGAACGAGGCGGTCGGGTGCTGCTCGACGTGCAGGAAATCTTCGTTGCGCAGATGGTCATCGCGGCGCTCGTGGTTCGAATCAATGCTCGCAGTCTGAATCTCGACATTGACGGTCGAGTTGGCCGGATTTTCGGTATCGAAGGTGAAGCTGCCGTCGAATTCATTAAACCGGCCATACAGCCACGAAAAGCCCAGGTGTGGAATCCGAAACTGGACAAAGGCATGCGCACCCCGAACGTCAATGGCGTAGTGTTCAATGGGTTCGCTGGCTGAGACGGTGCTGACGAATCCGGTTGCAAGTAATAGACCACCGGTAAGGGTGCCGAGTAGTCGGGCTTTACGATTTCCGATTGGTTTCATGCCTGTTTCTCCGTGAATATATCTTTCAATGAGATTCTGCACACAGTGATCGAATCATCACTTATTTGGCTGATTTTGGGTCTACTGGCTAACCTTCAAGATAATATCACGCTAATTTCAAGCTACAGAGCGTGCCTTTCACTACATTGACTGAAGTCCTATTCCAACTGCGAGAATTTCAGTGAAAGCTACTTTAGTCAAGTTCACCATTGTTTCGGCGTTGATGCTGACGGTAATGAATATCAGCTGCCCTGTCTACGCAGGTCAAGGGATCTGGACCTCCAACGGTCCCGAAGGAGGTGAAGTCGATGCACTTCTGGCATCACCGTTTAATCAGGGTGAGTTCTATGCCATTGGGGGCACGAGTATCTTCAAAAGCACAGATGGAGGTCAATCGTGGTTTGCCGCAAACGCCGGTGTCAATCGACAGGTTTTGGGTATTGTACATAGCCAAACCGCAGACAACCGCTTGATGGCTATGGGCGTCAGGCGGGTTTATTTTACCAATGATGGTGGCGTAATCTGGCAGGATCGCACGCCCGCGATTCCCTTACCCGCCAATATTCGCTATACAGATTTGCAGGCTTCGCCGACTCAACCCGGTGTTTATTACCTCATTCGTACCGACAGTGTGATTTTAAGAACTGCTGATTCGGGGCTCAATTGGACTGAATTGCCGGCAATTCCTCAATCACCGGGTTTCAGTATTCAGGCATTTGTGGCAGATCCGGCTACGACAGATCGATTGCTGGTCAGTACGCGCGAATCATCTTCAAGCGCGAGTTTGTGGGTAGCCGATGTCAGCGCATCATCACCGAGTGCGGTTTGGTCCGAAGTGCCATGCCCATCGGGCTGTCCGTGGGAGACGTTTTTTCTAAGGGATATTCAGTTTGACAGCGCTGGTCGCGCTTGGTCGGTGGGTATTCCAACCGGGGTCTTCCGCAGCGAAGATGCAGGTTTGAATTGGACATCGGTCGATTCCACAGTGTCGGGAATACGCCTGGCAATCAATCCGCAAGATCCTGCGGAAGTCTATGTAGTCGGTGGCCAGGGTATTCAATACACCAAAGATGACGGCGCTAACTGGACGTCCATCATCGAAGGGTTAATCGGGAATGAATTGTTACAGCCAGCCACAGCAGGATTCGTCACGTTTGACCCATTTGATCCTTCGCTACAGCTTGTTGGCAGTTTTCCGAATGGTATCTATCGCAGAATTTCGCCGGTGTCGTCTGATATCTTCGCGCAAAGCAATCAGGGTTTTGAAGCACAAAGCATTCGAGCCATCGCAACCGCTGCTGGCGGACGTGTACATGCGGCGCTGAGTGATATTGAGCTTCCGGCTTTTGCCAGCTTTCGGAGTGAAGACCGCGGTAACAGCTGGACTCAAGCGAATAATGGGCTTGACGCATATAGTTTTAGGGCGCTGGTGGTGGATCCAAATAATACTGATGTCGTGTACGGCGGCGGCATTTTCTCTGGAGGAACGGATGCGCAGGGCGTATTTATTCCGGGCAATGGCGGACTGTACAAGAGTACGGATGCGGGCGTTAATTGGTCGACCATTGATACGGGTATTCCTTTGCAGCCGTCCGGCTTTGCGATCTATCGAACTGTCAGGGACATCGAAGTCGATCGTTTCAGTGCTGATTCAAGCGGCGATTCTCAAGTGCTGTATGCGGGCGCTGAAGGACGACTTGCGAACGACGGTATGGGTACGATTGTCAAACAAGCGGCTCGAATTTATAAAAGCACTGATGCTGGCGCCAACTGGTTCGCCAGTGATAACGGTCTTGGCGGCGGAGAGCTTGATGCCAACGGCATAGCCAGCTTCGTCTCCGTTGTTCAGCTGGTGCAGGATACGACCGACACTACGGGTAATACGCTGTACGCTTCTACTTTTATCAATTTTCGATCTTCAACAGCACCGCTGACGCTCGAAAATGGTGTGTTTAAAACCGTCGACGGTGGTGCGAACTGGTTTAATGCTGCCAATGGCCTGCCGCGGATCAATAATGATCCAACTGCATCTACACTCAACGTTCTTTCGCTTGCCTTCGATCCGACCGATCCCAGCGGGCAGACGCTGTATGCATCAGTAAACGATCTTGTGACACTTGTATTCGGGTCTGTATATAAAACGGTCGACGGCGGCCTAAACTGGACATTTTCAGGCAGTGGCCTGGAAGAGCGCGACGTACGCGATATTGTGGTCGATCCGGATTCTGGCGATGTGTATGCAGCGATAGCCGACCCCTTCGGTAACGGCGACGGTGGCGTGTTTGTAAGTAGTGATGATGGTGCAAGCTGGTCTTCCATCAGTACGGGCTTTCCAACTACTGCGGTACCACTAAAATTAGCGCTCGATACCAGTGACTCAAATATCGTTATCCACGCAGGCACCAATAAAAGCGTGCAGACGTTCGAAGTCGTACCCGACGGTGATACCGATGGTGCAAGTAACACGACGGAAGGTGATGCGCCGAATGGTGGCGATGGCAACGCTGATGGCGTGCCGGACCAAACGCAATCTGACGTAGCATCGCCAACCGTAAACTCGAATAGCCGAGGCGCTGCAAATTACATCACGGCGAGTCTGAATGGCATCGATGGCAACTGCCAGGTGTTACAGGACAGCTTCGGTCTGGACTTGCTGGATAATTTGCCGGCAGAACCGACCTATGAGCCGCCGCTGAACGGTCTGCATCTGCGCATTCCGGACTGCGAACAGGCTGAAGTCACGCTGATCTACCATGGCGCAGATTTTTCGGATCCAAGCTATGTATTGCGCGGCTACGGGCTGGCGTTCCCGGATCAAGATCGGGCGATCTGGCACGAACTGCCAGCCACACTGAATGGACAAGAATGGACCGTCACCTTAACCGACGGAGCGCCAGGCGATGCTACTCCGGATGATGGAATTATTGTCTTTCAGGGTGCAGCTAAACGCCTGGTTGAAGCATTCTTCAGCGATAGTATGGAAGCGGAGTAAAAGTATTCGGCTCTGGGTACCCATGGTGCCTTGAGCCTGGCCGACACGCAGGGTTTTTCCAGCCATCGATTTTGTTGCCCGTTAAACGAACACAAGGGCGCCAGGCCTCCTGCGGCGGAGGCTAGCTAGCCTTTGGGGTTGAATTCATCTTCAAAGCCATCTGCAAACAGGCCGACCGGGTCGGTGTCGGTGGCGCTGTTATTGGCCGGGTTGTTGTCGCCTAAACCGGCCGGCAAGGTGACAGTGGCGGTATTGCTGATGCTGTTCCCTTCTGTCGCGGTGACGGTTGCGGTCAGTTGGTAGGTGAGGCTACTGCCGGGCGGAAGATTGATCAGTTCATTGATATCGCCGCTGCCGCTGTCATTCGGGCAGGTCGCACCGCCGCTGCCGCTGCAGGTCCAGCTTGCGTTGCCGGCCTCGGCGGGAATTGTGTCCGATAAGGTGGCGCCGTTGACGGCCGAGGCACCCAGATTGCTGACTTCGATCTGCCAGGTGGTTGAAAAGCCGCTGTCGACAAAGGCGAAGCCATTGTTTTTCGTGACCGCAAGATCGGGCAGCGGACGGCCGAATACCACATACGTTCGACCCGGCCGGCTGTAGCCGCCAGCCGGTTCGAAACTGTACGAACCGACGACCAGGTCA
>JGI12210J13797_10668407_pt1 | contig 18759 bp, 19 predicted proteins | sample ElkSlonscriptome_3_FD_13797 | JGI IMG/M metagenome (IMG submission 13797)
CGATGTACGACCGTTTCCGGGGCCGGGTCATGCTGCCGATCCACGATGCGCGCGGCCGCGTGATCGCGTTCGGCGGGCGCATCCTCGACAAGCGGGAGGGGGTGGCGAAATATCTCAACTCCCCCGACACGCCACTTTTCGACAAGGGCCGCACGCTCTACAATCTGCACCGTGCCGCGCCCGCCTCGCGCCAGTCGGGTCGGGTGATCGTGGTCGAAGGCTACATGGACGTTGTCGCGCTGGCGCAGGCAGGCTTTCCCGATGCCGTCGCGCCGCTGGGCACCGCGCTCACCGAAACGCAGCTCGAAATGCTGTGGCGGATGGTGGAACGGCCCTTGCTGTGCTTTGACGGCGATGCGGCCGGGCACAAGGCCGCGATGCGCGCGATCGGCCGCGCCATGCCGCTGCTCAAACCCTCCCGCACGCTCGGCATAATTAGGCTGCCCGCCGGGCTCGATCCCGACGATCTGGTGCGCGAGAAGGGGGCGCAGGCGATGGAGGCGCTGCTGGCCGAGCCTGCGAGCCTGCTCGACACGCTGTGGGAATATGAACGCGACGCGCACAGTCTCGACAGCCCGGAGGCAAAGGCCGGGCTTAAGGCGCGGCTGATGGAGCATGTCGACCGGATTGTCGATACCGACATCCGCGCACTCTACCGGCGCGAACTGCTCGACCGGTTTTCCGCTTTCGCCTATCCGCCCCGCTCCCAGCGCTCGGCCCCGCAGGCAGGCCGCTGGCAAGGCGGCCCGGCCCGCACGCCCGCACTTTCGCCCGAAGCGCGCAAGGCGCTGCGCGCGGTCATCGAAGGCGGTGCGCGCAGTTCGCTGATGGCGGCGGCGATGGCCGGGTTCGTGCGCCATCCGCAATGGATCGCAGGGCATGTCGAGGCGCTCTCGCGGCTCGCCCGGCATGACCCGAAAGCCGCACCCGCGATCGAATCGCTCATCGAACTGTCCGAAACGCTTGATTCGCACGGGCGAAACGCCATATCCCTTCCGCAAGGCATTCCCGCCCCGCCGGTCGACAATCGATACGCCTTCCTAAGAGAAGGGACCACACCGGACGAAGCGCGCGAGGAACTGGCCGAAGCTGTTGCGTTGCTGGTCGAAAGGCCGGCTCTGGAGGCTGCTTTGGCGGCCACGATCGCCCGGTTCGACAGCGATCCCGAAGGGTCGTTTGCCGAACAGGTGCGCCTGCGCGAACAGCTCACGACAGTCGATGAACGCCTGAAGGCCTTCGGGCGCAGGAAAGCCGCTCCGGCGGCAAGAGACAGGGACCCGGCCGCCGCGGCTGCCGGTTCGGACGAAACGGCTCTGGCGGCGGGGAATTCAACCGATCCCCCCGCGACGGGCGCAAGGGAATGACAGGACCGCATGGCTTCGACCGCAAAAACCCAGGACGATGACGCCCCGCTGATCGACCTCAACGAGGCATCGGTGAAGAAACTCATCAGCAAGGCGAAGAAGAAGGGCTACGTCACCTATGACGAGCTGAACGAGGCCCTGCCCTCGGGCGAGATGAGCCCCGACCAGATCGAGGACATCCAGACCGCCCTGTCGGAAATGGGCGTCCAGATCGTCGAAAACGACGAGGAAGCCGAAGCGGAAGCCGAGGCCGAGGCCGAAGTCGAGGAAATGGCCGTCGACGAGGACGACGACGAGGACGTCGACGCCAAGAAGGCCAAGAAGGAAACGAAGACCGCCGCCAAGAAGACCGGGACGGGCGAACGCACCGATGACCCGGTGCGGATGTACCTGCGCGAAATGGGCGCGGTGGAACTCCTGAGCCGCGAGGGCGAGATCGCCATCGCAAAGCGCATCGAGGCCGGGCGCGACATGATGATCATGGGGCTTTGCGAAAGCCCGATCACGTTCCACGCCATCATCCAGTGGTCCGAGGCGCTCAACAACGAGGACATGCAGCTGCGCGAGATCCTCGATCTCGACGCGATGCTGTCGAAGGAACCGCCGGCCGACAAGATGGCCGAGGACGCCGACGACGATGACGGCGAGATCTCCGAGGAGACAGCCGGCCCGACGATCCGCGACGACGACGAGGATGACAGCGACGACGAGAGCGAGGAGGACGAGGACGGCGAAGGCGGCTCGTCCAAGCGCGAAGAGGACGACGAGGAGGACAACACCCTCTCGCTCGCCCAGATGGAAGCCGCGCTGAAGCCGGAAGCGATCGAACGCTTCGCTCGCATCACCAAGCTGTTCAATTCCTTCGAGAAACTCCAGGCCGAACGGGTCGACACGCTGGCAGCCGGCGGCGAATTTCCCAAGGCCAAGGAAAAGAAATACGAGGAACTCGGCGAACAGCTCACCGCCGAAGTGGAATCGATGCAGTTCCACGCGACCAAGATCGAATTCCTGGTCGACAACCTCTATGCCTTCAACCGCCGCCTTACCGCTCTCGGCGGCCAGATGCTGCGCCTTGCCGAGCGTCACAAGATCAAGCGGATCGACTTCCTTAAAGGCTATGTCGGCAACGAGCTCGACGATGGCTGGATCAGGGAAAAGGCGAAGAAGGACAAGAAGTGGGCCGCCTTCCTCGACAAGGAAGCCGACGCGATCGAGCGCATCCGGGTCGAGATCGCCGATATCGCCTCGCAGACCGGGATGGCGCTCCCCGAATTCCGCCGCATCGTGAACATGGTCCAGAAAGGCGAGCGCGAGGCGCGCATCGCGAAGAAGGAAATGGTCGAGGCGAACCTGCGCCTCGTCATCTCCATCGCCAAGAAATACACCAATCGCGGCCTGCAATTCCTTGATCTCATTCAGGAAGGCAATATCGGCCTGATGAAGGCGGTCGACAAGTTCGAGTATCGCCGCGGCTACAAGTTCAGCACCTATGCGACGTGGTGGATCCGGCAGGCGATCACCCGATCGATCGCCGACCAGGCCCGCACGATCCGCATTCCGGTCCACATGATCGAGACGATCAACAAGCTGGTGCGCACCTCGCGCCAGTTCCTCCACGAGGAAGGCCGCGAGCCGACCCCCGAGGAAATGGCCGCGCGGCTTTCCATGCCGCTCGAAAAGGTGCGCAAGGTGATGAAGATCGCCAAGGAGCCGATCAGCCTCGAAACGCCCATCGGCGATGAAGAGGATTCGCATCTGGGTGATTTCATCGAGGACAAGAACGCGGTCATCCCCGTCGATGCCGCGATCCAGGCGAACCTCAAGGAGACGGTTACCCGCGTGCTCGCCAGCCTCACCCCGCGCGAGGAACGCGTGCTGCGCATGCGCTTCGGCATCGGGATGAACACCGACCATACGCTCGAGGAAGTCGGCCAGCAGTTCTCGGTCACTCGCGAACGTATCCGCCAGATCGAGGCGAAGGCTCTGCGCAAGCTCAAGCACCCGTCTCGCTCGCGCAAGATGCGCTCCTTCCTCGACCAGTAAGGCTCGTCATCATGAAGAACCTGCGCCCCGTCGCGCTAGCGCTCGCCGCTTTCGCCGCGCTCGCACCGACTGCCATCGCCGCACAAGACGCAGCCGCCGCACCCGAGGCCGCGATCCCCGATGCACGATCGGTCCAGATCGCGCGCGAGATCATCGCGATCGGCATGCCGGAGGAGGACCGCGAGACGGTCTTCGCCGCGACGATGGATCAGATGCTGGTCCAGATGCGCGAGGCGCAGCGCCAGTCGGGCGCCGCCAGCGAAGACCCCCAGATCGAAGCTATCATCGACGACAATCTCGCGCAGTTTCGCGAAGAGGCGATGGGCGTGCTGCGCGTCCACCTGCCCGAACTGATGGATGGCTGGGCGCTCGCCTATGCCAACATCTTCACCTACGAGGACCTCGTTGCGATCCGCGAATTCGTCCGCACGCCGGCCGGGCAGCGTTTCTTCCAGCTCAGCCCCGCGATCGCGGCGGAGCCGAATTTTGCAGCCGCCAACCAGCTTTACATGAACGACGTGATGGCGATGCTCCCGCGCTTGCAGGAACGGCTGCGCGAGGACATCTTCGACTATTTCGAAACCCAGCAGGTCGAGGGCGGAACCGAAGCTAGCTGACCCGCGCTAGATCCAGCGCCGCACGCTCGCGCTGTAAACGTGGTAATCCTCGCCGAAGCGGGTTTCGAGCGCGCGCTCCTCGGGCATGATCTGAAAGCGCGTCATCCACCACGCGAACAGCGCGATCACGGCGATGTGCCCCCAGGCGAAATCCCACGCCGCGACCGCCCCCAGCAGCAGCGCCATGCCGACATACATCGGGTTGCGCGTGATGCGGTAAAGCCCTGCGACCACCAGTTTCTCCGCCCGCTCCGGATGGATCGGGTCAACCGTCGTGCGCGCCCGCGAAAAGCTCACCGCCGGGGCGAGGAGAAACAGCAGCGCACCCGTCGCCAGCAGCGCGGTCAGCCAGGGCAGGTGAAACGCCGGCGCGGGCGCAACCTGACCGACCCCCGCCATCAACGCGATGGCAAGCGCAACCTGCACGACGGGGGGGATGCGCAGTTCCATGCCGGTTTCTCTCAATAGCGCCGGTTCTTGTCGTCTTGATAGCTGCGCGGGGACAGGCCGTATCTGAGCCGGTATCCCTCGGGCACCTCGACCGGCGGTCCATCGGGGAGCGCGTCAAGGCGGCGTTCCCACCTGCGCGCTTCGTCGGCAGGGATCTGCGACCATTCGATCGTGTTGCGCGCCGTCAGTCCCCAGTCGCCCGCATTGGTGAGCGCCCCTGCCCGCACTTCGAAAACCGGCGCATCCTCGTCATAGCCGCGGCTGGGAAATCTGACCGTCTGGCCGATGCCGAGCACCTTGACATCGACAAGACAGCGCTCGTCGGGCGCGGGCACCTTCTCGCAGCGTACGCCGTGTCCCGCGAGCCGCCAGCGCCCGGCGGGAAGCGCATAGGCGCGGACCTTGTATTTCGTGGTCTGGTTGCCGAATACGAGCGCGCTCTGGCTGCGGGTGAAGCGGACCAGATCCTCCTGATTGGCGATGCTTCCCCCTTCGCGCACGAACCAGACATTGAGTTCATCGAGAAGGTAAAGCTCGCTCCTGACCGACAGGATCACGGCGCCGTGCCCGGGCGCGAGCGCTGATGCGCGGCTGACCCGTTCCTCCTCGGCCAGCAGCGCGGCCGGCGCGAACAACAGCGGACAGGCTACGATCAGGGCAAGCGGAAAGGGGCGGTTTCGCATGGCTGTCACCGGCATGGGGGAGACTGCGTGAAGGGGGGTAGAGTGCATGTTCTGCACCTTTGCGCAAGCCTTCGCTCGCCTTGTGCAAGGGGGGCGTTTGCAAGGGGCAAAAAAGCGCGCGCGGGGTGGAGTGTTGGCGCATCAGCCTCTATGTAGGCGCCATGCGTATCGCCATCGCCTCAGACCATGCCGCGACCGACCTCAAGGCCCAGCTTGCCGAGTGGTTGATCGATGAAGGCCACGAAGTCGCCGACCTCGGCCCCGACGAGGGCGTGAGCGTCGATTACCCCGATTACGGCTACAAGCTGGCCGAAGTCATCGCCGAGGGCACGGCCGAATACGGCATCGCCCTGTGCGGCAGTGGCATCGGCATCTCGATGAGCTGCAACCGCCATCCGCAGGTGCGCTGCGCGACCGTGTCCGAACCGCTTTCCGCAGCGCTGGCGCGCGAACACAATGATGCGAACGTGATCGCCCTGGGCGCGCGGCTGATCGGGATCGAAATGGCGAAGAGCTGCGTTGCGACATTCCTGTCGACCGAATTCGCGGATGCGGACGAACCCGAAGGCCGCCACCGCCGCCGCGTGGCGAAGCTCGGCATCCCGCCCTTCACCGCAGACCGCATCGAAACTCACCAGTAACGCCCCCCAAGGAGGCCCCCGATATGAGCACCGCTCCCGCCCAAATCGTCGACACGCCCGCAATGGACGCGTTCTGGAATGACGATCTTGCCACCGCCGATCCGGAAATAGCCGCGGCCATCTCCAAGGAACTGGGCCGCCAGCGCGACAAGATCGAACTTATCGCCAGCGAAAACATCGCGAGCCGCGCCGTGCTCGAGGCGACGGGCAGCGTCTTCACCAACAAATATGCCGAAGGCTATCCGGGCAAGCGCTATTATGGCGGTTGCGACTATGCCGACGTGGTCGAAACGCTGGCGATAGAGCGCGCCAAGCAATTGTTCGGCTGCAATTTCGCCAATGTGCAGCCCAATTCGGGCTCGCAGATGAATCAGGCGGTGTTCCTCGCCCTGCTTCAGCCCGGCGACACCTTCATGGGCCTCGATCTCAATTCCGGCGGCCACCTCACCCACGGATCGCCCGTCAACATGAGCGGCAAGTGGTTCAACCCGGTCAGCTATGGCGTGCGCGAAGGGGACGAACGGATCGACATGGACGAGGTCGCGCGGATCGCGCGCGAACACAAGCCGAAGCTCATCATCTGCGGCGGCACGGCCTATTCGCGGACCTGGGATTTCGAGGCCTTCCGCCGCATCGCCGATGAAGTGGGCGCGATCCTGCTGTGCGACATGAGCCACATTTCGGGCCTTGTCGCCGGGGGAGCGCATCCCTCGCCCTTTCCGCTGTGCGACATCGTGACGTCCACCACCCACAAGAGCCTGCGAGGGCCGCGTTCGGGCATCATCCTGTGGAACGACGAGAAGTTCACCAAGCCGCTCAACATGGCGGTGTTTCCGGGGCTTCAGGGCGGCCCGCTGATGCATGTCATCGCGGCCAAGGCGGTCGCCTTCCGCGAGGCTCTCACCCCCGAATTCAAGGACTATGCGCACCGCATCGTCGAAAATGCCCGTGCGCTTGCCGCGAGCCTCGAGGAGAACGGGCTGCGCATCGTTTCGGGCGGAACCGACAACCATTCGATGCTGGTCGACCTTTCGGCCAAGGACGTGACCGGCAAGGACGCGGAAAAAGGGCTCGATCGGGCCTGGCTCACCTGCAACAAGAACGGCATCCCGTTCGACACGCGTTCGCCCTTCGTCACGTCCGGCATCCGGCTCGGCACGCCGGCGGGCACGACGCGCGGCTTCGGCCCGGCGGAATTCCGCACCGTCGGCAAGCTGATCGCCGAGGTCGTGGACGGCCTGTCGAAGAACGGCCCCGAAGGCGATGCGCAGGTAGAGGAAAGCGTGCGTTCGCGCGTCTCCGAATTGTGCCGGGCCTTCCCGGTCTATCCCGGCATGTGACGCCCACGGGCGCACCGCGAGAGAACGACACGAAACATGCGCTGCCCCTTCTGCGCCCACGAGGACAGCCAGGTGAAGGATTCGCGCCCCGCAGAGGACGGGTCCGCGATCCGGCGCCGGCGACAATGTTCCAAATGCGGCGCGCGCTTCACCACTTTCGAACGCGTCCAGCTGCGCGAGGTCACGATCGTCAAGGCCGGGGCTGGTGGCGCCCCGCAGCGGCGTGAGCCGTTCGACCGGGCCAAGCTCGAACGCTCGGTCGCGCTCGCCTGCCGAAAACGCGGGATCGCGCAGGAACAGATCGACCAGCTGGTGAGCGGTATCCAGCGCCAGGTCGAAACCGCGGGCGAATCCGAAATCGCCTCGGCTAAGATCGGCGAACTGGTGATGGACGGGCTGCGCCAGATCGATTCGGTCGCCTACATCCGTTTCGCCAGCGTCTACCGCGACTTTTCCGAAGCGCGCGATTTCGAGGAATTCGCGAGCACTGTCACCGAAGCGGGCGAAGCGAAGACATCGGGCACCGGAAAAGGGGGGGACTGACATGGCCATGGCAGAGGATCGCAGGCCGGTCGTGGTGCTGGTGCGCCCGCAATTGGGTGAAAACATCGGCAAGGCGGCGCGCGCCATGCTCAATTTCGGGCTGACCGAAATGCGGCTCGTCGCCCCGCGCGACGGCTGGCCCAACCCGTCGGCCGGTCCGGCGGCGGCGGGTGCGGACACGGTGCTCGATCGCGCAAAGGTCTACGAGACAACTGCCGAAGCGGTCGCGGATTGCGCCCACGTCTATGCCACCACCGTCAGGAAACGCGGCGTGACGAAACCCGTCGTCGGCGCGGACGGGGCGGCGCGGCTGATCCACGCCCATGAAGGCCGCCATGCGGTCCTGTTCGGCCCGGAACGATCGGGGCTGGAAACCGAGGACGTCGCGCTCGCCCGGCATATCCTGACCGTCCCGATCAATCCCGAATTCGGCTCGCTCAATCTCGCGCAGGCGGTGATCCTCGTCGCCTATGAATGGTCGCGGATCGGGCGCGAGCTGGCCGAGGCCGATGGCCGCGCGGTGGAAAACCTCGTCCAGCCCACCGCCGAGGACGCGCTTCCCCCCGCCCCGCAGGACGAGCTCGACGGGCTTGTCGCCCATTTCGAACGGATGCTGGAGCCCAAGGGCTATTTCCTTCCCGAAACCCGGGCCGAGGCGACGCGCCGGACCTTGCGCAGCGTGCTGACCAAGCCTGGCTGGAACCATCTCGAAGTGCGCACCCTGCGCGGCATATTGAGCACGCTCGAACGCGAACCGAGGCGATAGAACCACGTTCGACCCGACCGGCATGGACACTACCCCCCACGCCCGCTAGACCCACTCCCGTCGCCATTCCCTACCTAACCAGACGGATTCCCTCATGAATTTTGCTCGCCTCCGCCTTGCGGCCCTCGCCGCCTGCACGCTGCTTGCCGCTCCCGCTCTTGCCGCGCCCCAGGACGCTTCCGAATCCGAGGCAGAGGCAGTGGTGCAGGCACCGACGAACGAAGAGAGCGAAAAGGCCCCTTCGCAGGCCAGCGAAGCCCAGGGAGAAACGCTGCCCGAGGCAAAGGAGGAGAAGCGCATCTGCCGCCGCATCCGCCTCGACATGTCGAGCCGCCGGGGCACGCGCGTGTGCAAGACCGCCGATGAATGGCGCGAGTTCAACCAGCGCCGCTGATCGGACGAGCGTCCGGCGGCGTCCGCCGCCAGGGATCGCCAATCAGCCTTGCAAGATGATCATGATGGCGAACGCGTCCTTTGCCTCGACCGCGGGCGCGATCCGACCATCTGCCTGACCGCAGATCAATGGAAGGACCCGATAGCCGAGGCGGAAAAGCCGCGGTTCGGCCTCACGAATTCACCATCGACCTTCATCCAGCACCAGGATCCTGCGCTCCATGCCGACTTGACCGGGGGCGCAATCCTGCTAAATGCGCGCCTTCGCAAATGGGCCCCGCACCCCGGTGAAGCGGTGGCCGCGTCGAGGATAAGACCTCGCCGGTGCGATGCCGGGTTGAATGTCCACCGCTGGGGTGGATCAGCATATTTGAAGGATATGACCTATGTCGAAGCGCAAGAGCGCCAAGTACAAGCTCGACCGCCGGATGGGCGAAAACATCTGGGGTCGCCCGAATTCCCCCGTCAACAAGCGTTCCTACGGCCCCGGCCAGCACGGCCAGCGCCGCAAGGGCAAGATGAGCGATTTCGGCCTGCAGCTGCGCGCCAAGCAGAAGCTCAAGGGCTATTACGGCGACGTCACCGAAAAGCAGTTTCACCGCACCTACAAGGATGCGACCCGGATGAAGGGCGATACGGGCCAGAACCTGATCGGCCTGCTTGAACGCCGGCTCGACATGATCGTCTATCGCGCCAAGTTCGCGCCGACGATCTTTGCCGCGCGCCAGATCGTCAGCCACGGGCACATCTACGTCAACGGCGTGAAGTGCAACATCGCCTCGCGCCGCGTGGACCTGGGCGATGTCATCAGCCTCGGTTCCAAGGCCAAGGAAATGGCTCTCGTGATCGAGGCGCAGAGCCTGCCGGAACGCGACATTCCCGACTATGTCGCGCCCGACGGCACCGACAAGGTGACCTTCACCCGCGTGCCCAAGCTCGACGAGGTGCCCTATCCGGTCACCATGGAACCGAACCTCGTGGTCGAGTTCTATTCGCGCTGATTTTCCGCGCGATGCGAAAGAAACGGGGCGGTCCTTTGCGGGCCGCCCTTTTCTTTTGCGCTTTCCATCCGCGGCACTGTTTGCGATCACTCCGCCTGAAAAGGGGGATCATCCATGAACGTGCTGATCATCGACGGCCATCCTGACGAGGGCCGCCTTACCACCCATCTGCTCGACACCTACGAACGCGCCCTGCCCGCCCGGGCAACGGTGACGCGCGTCGCGGTTCGCGACCTCGCCTTCACGCCGGTGCTGCGGCATGGATACCGCGTGCGCACGCAATGGGAACCGGACATCGCCCGCCTCGCCGAGGCGCTGGATGCGTGCGATCACCTCGTCGTCGGCTTCCCGATGTGGTGGGGGAGCGAGCCTGCGGAACTGAAGGGCCTCGTCGACCGCCTGTTCCTGCCCGGCTTCACCTTCGCCTATCACGACGACGATCCGTGGTGGGACAAGTTGATGGCGGGCCGCTCCGCGGACGTGATCGCGACGATGGACACCCCGCCTTTCGTGCTGCGCTGGTATTACGGCAATCCGTTGGTGCGCCGCTGGAAGGGGCAGGTGCTCGGTTTCTGCGGCTTTGCCCCGGTGCGGATGCTGGCGCTCGGCCCCTGCGACGAAAAACAGGCCGCGGGGCGCCTGGCGAAATGGGAAAGGCGCATCGCGAAACTGGCGGCATCGATCCGCCAGAAGAAACCGCAGGACAAAAGCGCGCGCCTGCCCGATTTCCTCAGGGCAAAGGTCAGTCCCTGATCCGGTCCCATTCGATGAATTCGTAGCGAATCGAGCCCTCGACGAGCCGCTCCCACAGATCCGCGATCACGTCGGCGGGAAGTCCGCGCGTCTCGGCATCCTTGACCGCGGCGGCGATGACATAAGCCTTGCGATCCTCGTCGCGCACGGCGCCGCGTTCCTGCTTGATGCGCGCGGCGGCGCGCATGTATCCGAAACGCCGGTCGAGCAGGTCCATCAATTCGCGGTCGGTCGCATCGACGCCGACGCGCACCTCGATCATGGTTTCGCATTCCTCGGGCGGCTTGGCTGGCACGTCTGTCATGGCGAGGCCTTGGCGCGTAGCGGAGCGTTTGTCGAGAGGCTTGGAAAAGCCTTGCGCGGCGACCTCACCCGGCGAACGCGCCGGCGAGGAAGCGGTCGATCTCGGTCAGCATCTCGGCCCGCGCCTTGCTGTCGTCGATGCTGTGCTCAAGATCCTCGAATTCGATGTAGGAGACGGGCTTGCCCACGTCCTTGAGCGCGTCCGCCATGGCCCGCGAATGGCGCACGGAGACGTTGAAGTCGAGCGTGCCGTGGAACAGCGCGACCGGCGCCTTGAAGCGGTCGGCGTGGCGCTGCGGGCTCCCGGCGGCGATGTGCGGGCCGTTGCCGAGCTGTTCGTCGCGCGCGCGAAAGGCGGTGTAGCGCCGCGCCTCGTCGCGCAGGAACTCGAGATCGGTGACCGGAGCGATCGCCACGACCGCCCTGAAGAGATCGGGATCGACCACCTGCGATTGCAACGCTGCATAACCGCCATAGGACCAGCCCACGATCGCGAGCCGTTCAGGATCGGCGATGCCCTGTTCGACCAACCAGCGCCCGGCGTCGTTGACGTCTCCGATCGCCACGTCCCACGCCTGGTAGCCATTGCGTCCGAACCATGCCTCGCCATAACCGGCAGAGCCGCGATAATTGGGCTTGAGCACGGCATGGCCGCGCGCGGTGAAGAACTGCACCAGCCAGTCGAACCCCCAGTAATCGCGCGCCGCCGGGCCGCCGTGGGGAAGGACGATTGCGGGGAGGTTCGTGCCGTCCGAACCCGGCGGAAGGGTAAGGTAGCCAGGGATCTCGGTTCCGTCGGCTGCCGGGAACGTGACGGGCTGCATCGCTCCCATCGGCACGCCGACAAGGGATTCACGCAGCGCGAGAAGTTCCTCGAGCTGACGGGTGGTCTTGTCGTAAAGGTAGATCGTGCCCGGATCGGTATCCGAGGAGGCGATCACGAGGAGGCGGCTTTCATGCGGATGAGCCCGTCGACATCGACATCGTCGCGCGCGGCAAGGATCTTGGCTTGCGGGGCGCCGGTAAGCGGTATCTCGATCAGCGCGCGATAGCCGTTGATCGAGACATAGGCGAACAGCACGTCGCGCTCCCCGTCGACAGCGACCGGCGAAAAGCCGGGAACCGCCGCCCCGCCCAGCGTCACGCCCTCGAGCGTCTCCCAGCTCGACTCGCCCTTGCGGCGGACCATGTGGACCCGCTCGCCCGTGTCATATCCGCGCCCGTCGAACAGGGCGCGCGTCTTGAACCGGACCGCGCCTTCCTCATCGGCAAGATAGGACACCGCGCCATCGTCCGGCCGTTCCTCGATACGGCGCCGACCGCTTTCGACGTCGATCCGGTCGACGCCAAGCCCTTCGTTGTCATTGGCAAGGCGGGTGTTGATTTCCACCTCCTTGATCCATTCGCGGGTCATCAGTATCTGGCCCGGCTCGCCCGCCACGTCGAGCGCGACGATGTTGCCGCCATCCTGATTGAAGCCGATTGCGCTCCAGTCCTGTCGCTCGGTCAGCTGGTCGACTTCGGACCCGTCTTCGTCGATCGCGAACATCCGCGTGAAGGGCAGCAGCAGGCCGTCGCCGGTCTTGGCCATGCCGTGGACCTGGCACACGATGCGCACCTCGGTCGCCCATTCGCAGCGCGCAAGGTCGGCGATGATCTCTGAATTGCCAGCGATGGTCTGAATGCCGGCATCGCTGTCGAGGTCGTAGACGCGCAGCACCTCGGTGTGGTCCGGCCCCGGTGCGATCCAGGCGAGCTTGCGGCCCGAGGGCGAAAGGCTGATATCGAGCACCGAGGCGCGGATGCCGAAGCGTTCGGCGGTCTTGTCGAGGTCGTCCTTCGCGCCGACGGGGGCTGTCGGAGCGCCTTGCGCGGATGCGGGAACGCCGAGCGCGCAAAGCGCCGCGCCGGCGAGAAGGCCGGAGAGGCCTTTGACCAGAGATTTCATGTGTTTGCCCCCGTTTGCGACTTGGAGGCAGCATATCCGGCGAAGCGGACAAGTAAAGCCTAGGCCTTGCAGTAATCCCGCCGGAAATCGCTCGCGAAACTCGCGAAACGCCCCTCGCCGATAGCCGCGCGCATGGCCTGCATGAGCTGCTGGTAGAAGGCGAGATTGTGCTCGGTGACCAGCATCGCCCCCAGGATTTCGCCCGATTTGTGGAGGTGGTGGAGATAGGCGCGGCTGTAGCTCGCGCAGGTCGGGCAGGTGCAGCGCTCGTCCAGCGGACCTGTATCCTCGGCATGGCGGGCATTGCGCAGGTTCAGCGGCCCGTCCCAGGTGAACGCCTGACCGTTGCGGCCGGATCGGGTGGGCAGCACGCAGTCGAACATGTCGATCCCGCGCTCGACCGCGCCGACGAGGTCGTCGGGCTTGCCCACGCCCATCAGGTAGCGCGGACGGTCCAGCGGCAACTGGCCTGGCGCATAGTCGAGCACGCCGAACATCGCCTCCTGCCCCTCGCCCACGGCAAGCCCGCCGACTGCATATCCGTCAAAACCGATATCGGTCAGCTTTTGCGCCGAAACGCGCCGCAGGTCTTCATCGAGCGCGCCCTGCTGGATTCCGAACAGGGCGGCGCGCGCGGCATGGTCTTCGCCCGAATCGAAGCCTTCGCGGCTGCGCTTCGCCCAGCGCATCGACAGTTCCATGCTTTCGGCGATTTCGTCGCGGGGACGATCCGCGCGCGGGCATTCGTCGAAGGCCATGACGATGTCCGAGCCGAGCAGGCGCTGGATCTCCATCGAGCGTTCCGGGGTGAGCATGTGCTTCGACCCGTCGAGATGGCTGCGGAATTCGACCCCTTCCTCGGTCAGCTTCCTGAGGTCCGAAAGGCTCATCACCTGATACCCGCCGCTGTCGGTCAGGATCGGGCGCTCCCAGTTCATGAATTGATGAAGACCGCCAAGCCGCGCAACCCGCTCCGCGCCGGGGCGCAGCATCAGGTGATAGGTGTTGCCGAGGATGATGTCGGCACCGGTCGAACGCACGGCCTCGGGCTTCATCGCCTTTACCGTCGCCGCCGTGCCGACCGGCATGAAGGCGGGCGTGCGGATCTCGCCGCGCTGCATGGCGATCGTGCCGGTGCGTGCCTTTCCGTCGGTCGCATGGAGGGTGAACTGGAAACGGGGAACGGTCATGCAAGCGCCGCTAGCCGCGCGCGGGCGCGCTGTCACCTGCCGCGCGCGAAAAGGGGCGCCCGCCGCACGGCGAGCGCCCCCGGTTCTGCCTCGCAAGCGAAAGCTCAGAAGCGGAAGCCGACCCCCGCAGTCGCGCGGACGGTGTCGAAGGCGATCGTGTCGACATTGCCGCGCAGGCTCACCCCGCCAAGCGGCAGGTCGATGCCAACGCCGACAAGGTAGTCGCCGAAAGTCGAATCGAGTCCGGCCGGGACTGCATCGTCCGGCACGTCGAGGATGTTCGCATAATCGATATCGACCCACTGGTAGCCGCCGCGAACATAGAACTTGGTCCCGTTCTCGGTGCGGATGCCAAGCCGCGCCGAAGCGCCGTAATCGGCATCGAGCGCGTCGGTGCCGAAATTGGCATTACCTTCGACGCCGGCGAAGAGCGCGTCGGAGAGCGGGAAGTCGACCGAGACGAAGCCGCCGAAGATCGGGCTGGCGTCATCGACCTCGATCCCGGTGATGTCGAACACTTCGTCCGAAATGCCCAGATCGTGGTAGCCGGCCTGCGCGCCGACGGTGACTTCGGGCTTGTTGCCCTGGTCCTGCGCGAAGGCGAGCGAAGGGGTCGCGAGCATGGCAAGAGCCAGGCCCGCGCGAATGGCGGTACTTTTCATTATTGTTCCCTCTGCATTGGCAACCCCTTGAGCGGGGTTGCGAAATTGCAGCTAGGACAGGCGAGCTTGCACGCAAGTGAACGCCCGATTCAGATTTGTCGAAAGTCAGATCCGGACCGACGAACGGCGATCATTCGCGAAGGCGCCACCCGGTGCGGAATATCACCGCGATCACTGCGACGCACGCCGCCAGAAATGCGAGCGTAAGGCCGAGCGAAACCCCGATCGCGACATCGGACGTGCCGTAGAAAGTCCAGCGCAACCCGCTCACGAGAAAGGCAATCGGATTGATGAGTGCGAGCGAGTCCCACGGCGCGGGCAGGTCGTCGATGGAATAGAAAGTCCCGCCCAGAAAGGTCAGCGGGGTGAGGATCAGAAGCGGGATGATCCCCAGCTTCTCGAAACTGTCAGCCCAGATGCCGAGGATGAACCCGAACAGCGAAAAGCTCGCGATGACGAGCACGATGAAGCCCACCGCCCAGAACGGATGGGCGATGGTGTAATCGACGAAGAAGGTCGCCGTCAGCAGGATGATGCCTGCAAGGATCAGGCCCTTCGTCGCCGCCGCCCCGACGAACCCGATCAGCGTTTCGGCAACGCCCACAGGCGCGGATAGCAATTCGTAGATCGTGCCGGTAAAGCGCGGCATGTAGATGCCGAATGACGAATTGCTCGTCGTCTCGCCCAGCAGGGTCAGCATCAGCAGGCCCGGAATGATGAAGGCGCCATAGGCCACCCCGTCGACCGGCTCCATCCGCCCGCCGATCACCGTGCCGAACACGATGAAATAGAGCGAGGTGGTCAGCACCGGCGACAGGATCGACTGGAAGGCGGTGCGGAAGGCGCGCATCAGTTCGCGGCGATAGATCGACCACGCACCGCGCGCATTGAATCCGAAAGTCATGCGTCGTTCCCCTGTTCGCCGACAAGCGAGACGAAGATGTCCTCGAGCGAGCTGTCGTGGATGTCGATGCCGACATAGTCGATGCCAAGCGCAACCAGCGCCTTTGTCAGCTCGGCGATCTCCGCCCGGCCGCGGCCCTTGCCGTCGCCGCCGCGATAGACGAGTTCGCTGGCCGCCCCGTTTGCGCCTGCACGCAATTCGAGCGGGAAGCGCCCCAGCCCCTCGGGCAGCGAATCGAGCGGCGAGGCAAGCGCGATCACGGCTTCGGTCGTGCCGAGCCGCTCCATGATCGCCGCCTTGTCCTCGACCATCAGGATGCGCCCGCCGCTGATGATGCCGACGCGGTCGGCCATTTCCTCGGCCTCCTCGATGTAATGCGTCGTCAGGATGATCGTCACGCCCTGTTCGCGCAGCGCCGCGATCTGTTCCCACATCCCCTTGCGCAATTCGACATCGACGCCCGCGGTCGGTTCATCGAGGAACAGCAATTCGGGTTCGTGGGCGAGCGCCTTGGCGATCAGCACCCGGCGCTTCATTCCGCCCGAAAGCGCGCGAATCTGGACCGCGCGTTTTTCATGGAGGCTGAGCGATCTCAGGATTTCGTCGATCCGCGCCTTGTCGGGCGAGCGGCCGAACAGCCCGCGCGAATAGGCGACTGCGTGCTGGACCTGTTCGAACATGTCGGTCGACAGTTCCTGCGGGACGAGGCCGATCCGTCGCCGCGCCGCGCGCCAGTCGGAACCCATGTCGTGCCCGAAGGCGGTGATCGTGCCCGAGGTCGGCCTGACCAGCCCGCACACCGCGCCGATCAGGGTCGTCTTGCCCGCCCCGTTCGGTCCCAGCAGGGCGAAGATTTCGCCGCGTTTGATTTCCAGGTCGACATTGTCGAGGGCGCGCACGCCGCCGCTGTAGACCTTGGACAGATTCTCGATTTTCAGGATGGTGTCGCTCACGCGCCCGGTGTGGCAGGGCCGCGCCGGATTGCAAGGGTGCGCGGGGGGCGGTGTTCACCCTCCGGGCATAAGCAGCGAGGAATCGCCGTAGGAATAGAAGCGGTATCGGTTCGCGATCGCGTGGGCGTAGGCCGCCATCATCCGCTCGCGCGTCATCAGCGCGCTCACCAGCATCATCAGCGTCGATTTGGGCAGGTGGAAATTGGTCATGAGGCCATCGACCGCGTTGAAGGTGTAGCCCGGCGTTATGAAGATGTCGGTGTCGCCTTCGAACGGGGCGATGGTGCGGTCGGGCTGCGCCGCGCTTTCAAGCAGGCGCAGCGAGGTCGTGCCGACCGCGACGATCCGATTGCCGCTCGCGCGCGCCGCGTTGAGCCGTTCGGCAACCTCGGGCCGGATGACGCCGAATTCGGCATGCATCCGGTGGTCCTCGGTGTCCTCCGCCTTGACCGGCAGGAACGTGCCCGCTCCGACATGCAGGGTCAGCGTTTCGCGAAGGATCCCCCGCTCATCGAGCGCATCGACCAGCCTTTGGGTGAAATGAAGCGAAGCGGTGGGCGCTGCGACCGCGCCGTCCTTCGCCGCGAACATCGTCTGGTAATCCTCGCGGTCCGCGTCGTCGATTTCGCGCTTGCTGGCGATGTAGGGGGGCAGCGGCATCGTCCCGGCCCGGTCCAGCAGCACTTCGACCGGCTCCTCGCCCTCAAAGAACAGCGTCATCGAGCCGTCGCCGTGCCGCTCCTCGGCGATGGCGATGACGCCGCCGCCGAAAACCAGCGCGTCGCCTTCCTTCACCCGCTTCGCATTGCGCAGGAAAGCCTGCCAGCGGCGAAGGTCGATCCGCTTGTGGAGCGTCGCGCCGACTTTCGCCTCGCCGTCCCTGCGGCGCCCTTCGAGCTGGGCGGGAATGACGCGGGTGTCGTTGAAGACGAGCACGTCGCCCGGGTTCAGCAGGTCCGGCAGATCGCGCACGCCCCTGTCCTCGATCGGGGCGGAAGGGTCCGTCCCTCGCACAAGCAGCATCCGCGCCGCATCGCGCGGGCGCACCGGGCGCAGCGCGATCAGTTCTGGCGGCAGTTCGAAATCGAAGAGGTCGACACGCATGGCGCGTGCGCTTAATCCCATTCGCGCACGGCGCAAGGCCGAAACGCGCCGCCTTGTCGCTGCACCCGCCTATTGCTGGACGGGAGAGCTCAGCATGTCAGCGGTGATCTCCTGCTCCATCCGGCTCGGCGCGGCGGAGGTCGGAGGCGGCACGTTGTCGGAAGCGAGCGAGGCCTGGAGGATGCGGGTCGGATCCTGCGGCGGCTCGCCGCGCTGGATCTCGTCCACCGCTTCGATGTTGTCGATCACCCGGCCGAAATTGGTGTAGCGCTTGTCGAGGCTGAAGCGCGGGTAGAACACGATGAAGAACTGGCTGTTCGCGCTGTTTTCCTCGTTCGCGCGGGCCATCGATACGGTCCCGCGTACATGCGGCATGGAATTGAATTCGGCCTCCAGGTCGGGCAGTTCGGACCCGCCCTGCCCGGTGCCGGTCGGATCGCCGCTCTGCGCCATGAAGCCGTCGATGACGCGGTGGAAGATCACCCCGTCATAGAAACCCTGCCGGGTAAGCGTCTTGATCCGTTCCACATGGTCCGGCGCCCAGTCGGGCATCAGGCGGATCGAGACCCTTTCGCCGTTGGAAAGGTCGAGCACCCAGATGTTCTCGCGGTCCTCGGACATGTCGTAATTGAGAGGTTCGTAGAGGCGCGGGCCGGTGGGCGCGACTTCCTCGCGTTCCTCGGCTTCCTGGTCCTGGTTCATGTCCTGTGCGCGCGCGGGGGACGGGGCCAGCAGCGCGGCGAAGGCGGCCGCCAGCAGCAACGCGGCGAAAGCCGACCGGATCGCGAGAGGGCGCAGGGCCGCGGGGCCTTGCAGGGTCTTTGTCATGGGCACGGGTCTTAAAGGTTCCTCGTTTGGCGGCGTTCCTTAACGGCGCACACCTGACACTTCAATGAATGATGAAGCCGCGTCCCCCGTCCGGCCTCGCACCGGCCGGTCAGTAATCGCCCTTGAGCCCGATCCGCTTGACCCTTTCGAGCACTTCGGCCTCGACCTCGGCGCTGACGAAACGGGTGATGTCGCCGCCGTAGAGCGCGATTTCCTTGACCAGTTTCGAAGCGATCGGCTGGAGCGAGACGTCGGCCATGAGGAATACCGTCT
>JGI12210J13797_10343450_pt1 | contig 18746 bp, 13 predicted proteins | sample ElkSlonscriptome_3_FD_13797 | JGI IMG/M metagenome (IMG submission 13797)
CCTCTCTATAAAATCGAAATTTTTTTCATTCTACCTGACGAGATTTACCTTATGGCGGCCTTACTACTAGTAGAAACCAACTACTATGGCCAACCAAAAAGTATCAGTAGAACATTTTGCTGCCAATGAGAAGTTTCAGCAGTGGGTGCTAACCCCCAGTGCTGAGCTTAATGATTATTGGGAACGTTGGATTGAAGAGCATCCCAAACATATGTTGGTAGTCAACCAAGCCAAGCAGTTGGTGCTTGCTCTACAAACTCAAGAGGATACTGCTCCAAATAAACTTCAACAAGAGGTATGGTCTAAAATAAAACCAGTCTTACAAGAAGATGCGCCGCGTTCAGTTAACCGTTGGAAGGTACCACCCAGGGTTGGTATTGCTGCCTCATTAGTAACGGTATTACTTGCCGGAGTATTTCTGTTAAGCAACTACTTCTCAGCTACAACGAATTATCAAACTGCCTACGGCGAAACAAAAGAAATAACGCTGCCCGATGGATCTACCGTAATGCTTAATGCCAACTCAACAATTCAATTTGCCTCAGACTGGCAATTGGCGGAAGTACGAGAAGTTTGGTTGGAAGGAGAAGCTTTTTTTAATGTTCGTCAAATACCCCTATCGACCGATGGTAACGTACGACTACCGTTTGTGGTGCATAGCCGAAATATGGATGTAGAAGTACTAGGAACTACTTTTAATGTAAAGGATCGTCAGGAATATTCGGAAGTAGTGCTTAACACTGGGAAAGTAAACGTAACACCTCAAATGGATCAACAGACGGCACCTATTGCCATGAACCCCGGTGACCGACTGGCTTATTCAGCTAATGAACAAGAATGGAGAATTCAGCAAATAAATCCTGAGATTCCAACCGCCTGGCGTCATCAGGAACTCATTTTTGATGAAATGCAACTGAAGGAAATTGCTCAGTTACTGGAAGATGTATATGGTTACGAAATAGAATTTGAATCAGAAGAAATCAAATCATATGCATTTACGGGAAATATTAAAGCCGACGAAATAGAAATGCTACTTCCTATGCTAGAAAGGTCCTTTAATCTGAACATTCAGCAGGATAGCCAGAAGGTTAACTTTTCCAAGAAATAACGAAACAAGAGATTTTTCACTATAACTATCTTTAGTATGATTAAAATTGTATCTCATCAACAACCTACGCTTCTGCTGGTGGTACTCTGTTTGTTACTACAGAGCCCGCTACTAGCACAGAATGTAGCACTCAATCACAGCTTTTCGCCAGTAAGCAACCTTCATTCGCAGGATGGAAATAAGCAGTCACTAAAGGCAGTACTTAGCGAGTACGAGCAATTTTACGGCGTGCGATTTAACTACGCGGCTAAGTTAGTTAACGACAAGTTCGTTAGCCCCAAAAAAGCAAAAGCAAAAACACTAGATGAATCTTTAATGAGACTGCTTCCCCCTCTGGGTCTGAAGTACGAAAAACTCAACGACGAATTGGTCTTTATTACCGAGGATAAACAAAGCAAGCTGAAAAAGCTAGGTCCGAAAAAGGTAAACCAAAACCGGAATGCGACCCTGCCACTCGGCGTATTACCACATGTACAAGCTAATCGTTTTGGTACCCCTATTCCGGTAGCAATAGAAAAAAGAATCAGTGGTACAGTTACCGACTTTACCGACGGATCAACTGTTCCAGGGGTAAACGTTCTAGTGAAAGGGACTACTATAGGTACAATTACTAATGCGGAAGGGCAATATAACTTAACAGTGCCTGACGATGCTACTACGCTGGTTTTCTCCTCTATTGGCTACGAACAAGAAGAAGTAGCTATTGCTAACCAAAGTGTTATTGATCTAGTGATGTCTCCTAGCATAGAGCAACTATCGGAAGTTGTAGTAATTGGTTACGGTACGCGGGAGAAAAAGGATTTAACAGGAGCTATTAGTTCCATTAACGGAGACGAAGCTATTCAGAAAACCGCCGCTATCAACCCTCAAGCGGCCATGCAGGGACGAATGACCGGTGTATTTGTGAGCTCACCTGGCGGTGATCCGGGCTCTCGACCTGAAGTGCGAATCCGGGGCGTAGGTACATTTGATGGGGCCGGTGGTTACGCTGAACCTCTGTACGTGATTGACGGTATTCCGGTATCAGAGCCATTTGAGGAAAATGCTGCTCGGGGGGTACCTGTTTTTAGGGATGTTCGCGGTTCTCAAAATATCCTAAACACTATTAATCCCGCCGATATTGAGTCTATTTCAGTATTGAAAGACGCTAGCGCAGCCGCCATCTACGGGGTGCGAGCAGCTAACGGGGTAATTCTAATTACCACCAAAAAAGGGCAAGCTGGTCGACCTAAAGTGAGTCTTAATGCTTCTTATGGGTTTCAAAATAACAACCAACGTCACGATGTACTAACTACCGAGCAGTACTATGACTTCTCTTTGGATATGTTACGAAACGAAGATTTAGATGAATTGGATGATGGTACCTTTGGTTATTATAATCCTAACTCCGATCTATTTCAGGGCGACCGAACCAGCAACGACGATTGGCAGGATGCCATTCAGAACAAAAACGCTCCGATTCAGGATTATAACCTTTCAATATCCGGGGGTAACGAAGCGTCTACTTACTATACCAGTTTCGGCTATGCGAACCAGGAAGGCACCCTTATTGGCAGTGAGGTTGACCGTTATTCACTAGCGATTAACTCCGACCATAAAATAACCGATTGGTTAAAAGTGGGCGAGGTGTTCCGCTTTTCTAAGGTAGATGCCAACGATAACGTAAATCCTGATCTGTTAGAATATTCTCAAATTATACCTTGGCAGCCTATCTACACCGACGATGGTAGGTTTGCTAGTGCTAGCCGAGATATTTGGGGAGCTAATGGTTCCCGGCCAAATGTGTTGGGCCAAGAGGCTACTAATACTAACGAATACGAAACCTTTCGTTCGCTGGGTAATGTCTACGCCGAAGTGTCTCCTCTGGCTGGTTTGCGCTTAAGGGGAACGCTTAACTTTGATTATACCAATATGAAGAGAACTGGGCTATCACCAGCCGATGCAGTTGAAAGGTTTAATGGATTAGGTGCTCCGGCCAACGGAACTACTTTTCGCGAAAGATCTACTACTGGTTCTAATATTCAAACTGAATTGTTGTTAGGTTATGATCGATCATTTGGTGATCACAATATCAACTTAGTATTAAATGCTAGTCAGCAGAGAATTAGAAACGAGCTACAGAGTACTGCCTCGCAAAACTTAGTGTTTGTGGCGCCAATCCACAATGAAGCCGATGCCAACGGGGGTGGGTTTTTTACTGATAATGCCCTGATAGGTTATATGGGAAGGTTGGGCTACAACTACGCTAGCAAATACTACTTAGATGCTACTATCAGAAGGGATGGTACTTCCAGGTTTGCGGAAGATTTTCGTTACGGTAACTTTCCTTCAGTATCGGCCGCCTGGCGAATTTCGGCAGAGGACTTTATGCAGGATATTACCTTTATTGATGACTTGAAAATTCGGGGTGGTTGGGGTCAGTTAGGCAACCAAGTAACCGCTGACTATCAATACCTGGCGTTAGCTAACCTTAGCCCTAGAGTAATTACTGGCGGGGGCAACTTTGATCAGTTTGAGTACCAAAACGGGGTTACTTTTGGTAGAATCGCCAACCGGATATTGTCTTGGGAAACGGTGACTACCTCTAACATAGGTTTCGACGGTTTGTTTTTCAATAATAGTCTGAGCGTAACCGCTGAATACTACACCCGCCTGACCGAAGATATTCTACAAGCAGTAGATCTTCCTGCTACCGCCGGTTTTATTGAAAATACCGTAGAGAATATCGCTAGTGTGTCTAATACGGGCATTGAAGTTAACCTTAATTACAACTTTAAAATTGGCGAAGTAGGCATTAATATAGGAGGAAATATTACTACGGTGAACAACGAAGTGCTCAGCACCAATCGCGATAATAATCCTATTAACTTAGGTGATAGACGCATTGAGGTAGGCCAACCGATTGGTTTTATTTGGGGTTATAAAGTAGATAGGATTTTACAAACCCAAGATGAGGTTGATGCCTACGAGGCCGAGATATCAGATAATGCTGGGGGTGCTAAGGGGCCAGGTGATATTGTGTTTCAAAATTCATTCAGCCCAAGCGATGAGGAAGGCGTAGAAAAAGTTGCTGTACCCGACACAATTGTAGACATTAACGATCGTGTATTCTTGGGTAATACTATCGCCGGTCACTTCTACGGTATTAACCTAGGAGCCAACTTTAAAGGCTTTGACTTTTCTATGCTTTGGCAAGGTGTTGGGGATGTGCAGAAGATAAACGGACATCGAAGAAACTTAGAAGGTAATGGATTCGGTCCTAACAAGTCAGTGACGGTGCTCAATCGTTGGACCCCAGAAAATACCGATACTGATCTTCCTCGCTATATTTACAATAACCCCGCGGGTAACGATCGGATTTCGGATCGCTGGGTAGAAGATGCTAGCTTTGTACGGTTACGAAATATTCAGTTAGGATACACCTTACCGACCAATGTCCTCAGCAAAATAGGAGCTTCTAGCTTACGAATGTTTGTAGATGCCAGCAATATTCTGACAATCACTAATTATTCAGGACTTGATCCTGAAAATGATGATAATCCGGTGCCAGCTATATACCGATTTGGCATCAACGCATCATTTTAACTATTTACTATTCATTTATGACAATAAATACGATGAAGAAACTTAGAAATTTAATCCCACTGCTTTTCATAATGTTGTTGCCTTTTGGGTGTGACGACGTATTGAACGAGGCTCGGCCTGGGTCACCGACCGAGAACCAGTTTATGGACTCCGAAGAAAAGTTTGAGTTTTTGGTTGCGGGTACGTATCAGAAGCTTATCTTCTACTACAAAACCGGCAATCCTAGACATATCCATGGATTCTGGCTATTGCCTGATGATAATCTTACACTGGAGCAAGGCAGCGCGCTGGGCTATGACAATTTCGCGCTGCTGAACTCCAACACATCTTATCTCAACAACTATTACGAGTATTCGTATCAAATTATCAATAGAGCTAACACTGCGCTAGACTTTCAGCGAGAAGAACGCTATGGGTTTCTCTACGAAGATCAAGAACTAAGGAGTCACCATCGGGGCGAGTTGTTATTCTTAAGAGGGTACATGTACCTAAATCTCTGGAATTTCTTCAAAGATGTACCCCTTAACTTGGAGGTAATTGATGAGTTTACTGAAACCATTATTGGAAACTCCAGCAACGATGCTGCTTTAGATCAGGCTATTACTGACTTAACTGAGGCAGCTAGTTTGTTGAGAGACGAACCCGCCCGGGGGGGAGGAGTATGGAACGAAACCGCCTACGGTATGTTGGGTAAAGCACTTATGATGCGAGGAGCTTATGCTAACAACACCGCAGATTTTTCGGCAGCATTGGCTGAGTTTGAAAAGATTACTTCGCGTTCCTTAGCCCCTGAGTTTGGAGATAATTTTAAAGAGGCTACCGAACTTAACGACGAGTCACTCTTTGAGGTGATGGCCGGTAGAAACTCTCAACTAAATAACTGGGTGCTGGATAACGACAACTTTAACGTAGTAGGAAACCTGGGGGCATACTGGGGAATTTTTACTAACAGGTTCGGCTACGATGATCCAACTACCGAGGAAGACGAAGTAGAAACTGACCCTACTTGGGTAAGACAAGAGCATTACCTACCCACCGATAATCTTGTAGCACTGCTAGACGTAACCGATGCTCGGTACCCCGAGACCGTTGATACTGCAATATTCCCATTAGAAGTGAAGAAGTACATGAATTCCCCCCAGACCCACCGAAATGAGTGGGCTAGGCAGCATAATAATCCTAGAATTCTGAGATATGCTGACATTCTTCTCCTGCAAGCAGAAGCTATTGTAAGAACGGGCGGTAGTGTAGTGGAAGCGATTGGTATTGTAAACCAGATACGAGCCCGAGCGGGGGCGGTAGATGCTGCCAGCAATCCTGATGCAACGTTTGTTCTTTATGATCCTGCCGGAGCTACCGCGGATCAAGCACTGGATTGGATTTTTCTGGAGAGAAGAATAGAGCTGGCTTTTGAAGAGTCGCACCGCTGGTGGGATATGAAAAGAAGGCACTGGCTAGGAGAAATCGATCTGACTGCTTATACCCAAGAAGATTGGGGCAGCTTCACAGATGTAGAGTTTACGGAAAATAACCTCTTTTATCCTTACCCCCAGAACGAACTAGTGTTAAATCCTGAATTAATTCAAAACCAAGGATATTAAATAACTAATAAAACTTATTATTCATCCGGCTGGTGAGATTGTGCCCAGCCGGATGTTTTTTTAAATAGGTCATCTATGTTCTAGGTTTGAACCCAAACCGCTACAGGTGTTTTACAAAATATAAATCGCTGTAAGACCTAGAGAAACAGCCTTAGAGAAGTTGACTATGGGACTGATGAAGAGAGCCATTATCGTATTAGCCTACCTGGGTGTACTGTTTCCAGCTTTCTCTCAATTACCCTCTCATTCAGTAGCTCGGCAGTGGAACGAAGTACTATTGGAAGCTATTCGCAATGATTTTGCTAAACCTACCATTCATGCTCGTAACCTGTTTCACATTTCGGCCGCGGCTTACGATGCTTGGTCAGCCTATGAATCCTCCGCCGATACCTACTTCCTAGGCAAAAATATAGGTAGCTATTTTATTCCCTTTAATAGCTTTTCCTACAACGAATCCGATGGCCAGCTGGCAAAGGAAACTGCCATTAGTTATACCATCTACCGGCTAATGGAACATCGGTACCGAAATTCTCCGGGTTTTACCAACACGAAAACAGCAATGGATTCCCTGATGGTTGAACTGGGGTACGATATTAACTTCTTCTCAACGGACTATAGTTTGGGTAACCCCGCAGCCCTAGGAAATTATATTGCCGAGCAGGTTATTGCGTTCGGTTTACAGGATGGCGCGAACGAGCTAGGTAACTACGAAAACATAGCTTATTCACCTGTTAACTCCCCACTATCTTTATTCGGGGAACAGTCTGAACCCCCGACTGACCCTAATCGCTGGCAACCGTTACAATTTGAAGAAGAATTTATTGACCAGAGCGGCAATCCAATTTCAACCGGAACTATTGACTTTTTAAGCCCAGAGTGGGGCAATGTAGTTCCGTTTTCACTCACTAACTCCAACTCAGAAGTAATTGAACGCGATGGAACAAGCCATACGGTTTACTTTGACCCCGGCCCGCCCCCCTACTTAGACGCTACCGTACCAGGAATAGACGACCCTTACAAGTGGGGGTTTGCCTTGGTTTCCATTTGGCAGGGAATGCTCGATACCACCACCGATACACTGATCGATATTTCACCCAACACCATTGGAAACATCAAACTAGATGAACTTCCCGCCACAATGGCGGAATACGCCACTTTTTACCAATTAACCACGGGCGGCGATGCGAGTCCTGGTTACCAACAAAATCCGGTTACTGTACAACCCTACTCAGAGCAATTAGTGCCCCGGGGCGACTACGGGCGGGTACTAGCTGAGTTTTGGGCCGATGGGCCTGATTCCGAAACTCCGCCAGGTCACTGGTACGTCATTCTCAATACGGTAGTAGATCACCCCCAATTTGAACGTAAGATGCAAGGTAGTGGTGAAGAAATGTCGGCGTTAGAGTGGGACATAAAAGCGTACTTCACCCTAGGAGGGGCAATGCACGATGCCGCTATTGCTGCTTGGAGCGTCAAAGGTTACTACGACTATATCCGACCAATTTCGGCTATTCGCTATATGGCAAGTCAGGGCCAAAGCACTAATTCTGCGCTACCAAATTATTCTTCCCAAGGACTCCCGCTACTAGACGGATGGATTGAGTTAGTTGATTCAAACGACCCTTTAGCTGGTGATAACCTAGAAAACGTTGATAAAATTAAAGTATATTCTTGGCGGGGCCACGACTTTGTGAATGTAGACGGAAGCAATGCGGCAGGGGTTGGGTGGCTGTTAGCCGAAAACTGGTGGCCCTACCAGCGCCCTTCGTTCGTTACGCCCCCGTTCGCTGGGTATGTCTCGGGCCATTCTACTTTCTCCCGCGCTGCTGCTGAGGTGTTAACTTCACTTACGGGCAGCGCGTATTTTCCGGGTGGGGTGGGAGAGTTTGTGGCTTCAAAAGATGAATATCTTGTTTTTGAGAAGGGTCCTTCGCAAGATGTTGTGCTCCAGTGGGCTAAGTACTACGACGCTTCCGACCAGTGTAGTCTTTCTCGTATCTGGGGAGGGATTCACCCTCCGGCGGACGATATTCCCGGACGAAAAATGGGGGCAATCATCGGAAAGCAAGCCTTCGCCTTGGCTGAGCAGTACTTCAATGCTAAGGTTTTAGGAGCGGATGAGGTAATTCCTGCTGAACGGATGCTTTACCCCAATCCCGTAGAAACAACGGCTACTTTTCAGGGAAATGCTTCTTTAACTCCCCCCGTACTAATGGATGCAACCGGTAGAAAGATCTCACCATCGCACTACGGACTAAGCCGACAAAGTGATGGTTGGGAATTAGATTTGCGAAGAGTTCCTCCGGGAATGTATCTGCTACTAGGTGCCGAAGGTTCTACTACTAAGCTACTAAAGAAATAGCCTATGCAGTACCTTTGGCTCATAGCGCTGATAATACTTCCCCTAAGCACTACCTTTGGTCAACTTCTACAAGACTACAGTAATATCGCCAGTATCCGTCATTCCGCTATTGATTCGCTAAGAATAGGCGGTGGGGTAGTGGTGTTTGACTACAACAACGATGGGCTGGAAGATATCTACTTAGCTGGTGGCGAAGTCAGTCATCAATTGTATCAGAACCTCGGTAACTTTGATTTTCGTCGCGTAACCGAAGCATCCGGATTATCTCAAGTATCTACTACCTCTTACGGTGCCAATGCCGCTGACCTAAACAACGACGGTTGGGTAGATCTATTCATCGGTACGGGCGAAGGGCAAACCAGTCAGTTGCTAAAGAACAACGGCGATGGTACTTTTTCTAATATAAGCGAGAGTAGCGGGATAGCTACCAACCGGTACTGGAGCACCGCCGTAACGTTCGCTGACTTTAACGCTGACGGGCTTCTAGATATTTACGTAGGAAATTATGCTCGTAACCCCACCGTGCCATTACTAGGCAGCAGTGTAAAGGGGGCCTACCCTAATGAACTTTATTTGAGTACAGGAGAGTTTTCTTACGAAGAAGTAGCTAGCTCTGTAGGCGTAGCCGGATCAGGTTTTACCCTAGCGGTGCGCGCCACCGACCCTGATCAAGACTACGATATGGACTTGCACGTAGTAAATGATTTTGGTACCGGAGGCAACGAGGTCAATAAGTACTACGAAAACGACGGACAGGGTAACTTTACCGAAAGAAGTCAAGAGCTGGGACTAGACTTAGGATTATTTGGTATGGGAGCTGGTTTAGGTGATTACGATGGTGACGGTGACTTCGATTGGTATATATCTGATATTGGACAGAACCACCTACTTCAGCAGCAAGCCGACGGCACCTACGTTGATAAAACGTCTGAAACTCTTGCTATCGGCGACTACGTTAGCTGGGGGGCTGAATTTTGGGATGCTAACCATGATGCGAAATTAGACTTATTTATGGCCAATGGGGCCGTACTGGCCGAAACCGATCAGCCCCTGCTCTACTACGAAAACTTAGGCGAAAATTATCTATCCACGCAATTGGCTTTGGTAAACACTCCTTTCTTTGCTCGGGGATTCGCTTATGCGGATTTAGACCTCGATGGAGACTTGGATATTGTGGTGAACCCAGTAGCGGAAACGGATACTACGCTCAATCTGACTATTCCGGTTATTCGGAACACGGCTGACCTGAGGTTTGGCGACCGAGGGTACCTGCAGGTTCAAGTAGTGAGTGAGCAATTTACTGCTGATGCTTACGGAAGTATTCTGAAGCTTCATCTTTCGGATGGTAGTCAGTTACTACGCGTGGTTGATAACGGGGGTAGCTTCGCTTCTAAACACAGTAGTCTTATTCACTTTGGTCTAAATACTCATCAGATAGACTCATTAGAGGTAGTTTGGCCTGATGGTAATCGGCACGCATTTAATGGCTTATTTAGAAATTCGGTAGTAAAAATTCACGATACCGAAGGTTTGTCTTTTTTGCGTAAGCCAACTATAACAGCTATCAATCCTGAGTTATTAGGCTCAACGAAAGTGTACCCTGTTCCAGCCCAGGATTACATTACGGTAGAGCCAGCGTTGGGCAGTAGAATTACGGAGGCAAGACTCTATGATTTAGCTGGTCACCTACAGCGAATATATTGCTGCTTAACTAATCATGCTAGTACCTTTCAACTATCTCTAAAAAATATACCGACAGGAACCTACATTCTCGAGGTGGTTTATACCAATCGCCGAACGGTGAAGAGAGTTATTGTTCAAAATTGACTAATTACTATTAATACAACCTGACATATGACTAAGTATATTCTTACTATTCTGTGCTGCATTCCATTGGTGGTCTACGCCCAAGACCCCCAAGATGGATGGGACTTTGATCCAGAACCAGATGATTACGTAGCAGGGGCTCGGCTAGACTTGAGCAGCCTTAACGAAGAAATAGCCGGAGAAAACGGCTTCGTACAGCTTACGGCAGATGGCGAGAGCTTTAAAACTGAAAACGGAGGCGAAATTAAGTTTTGGGCAACCGGGGGCGGTAATATAGTTCGTGATTTATCAGATGAAGAAGCACAATATTTTGCCAAATTCTTAGCAAAGCGTGGTGTGAATATGATCCGCTTTCACGGGGAGATACATTCAGTTACCAATGACATAAACCAGGCAAATAGAGAAGAAGTAGATGCCATCTGGCAGATGGTAGCGGTAATGAAAGAAGAAGGTATTTATTCTACCATCAGTCCCTACTGGCCAAACTTTATTGATCAAATTCCGGCTGCTTGGGACGTAGGTGACTATTCGGGAACGGATATCAAACCCTGGGCACTGCTGTTCTTCAACGATCGGTTTCAGGAAGCTTACAAAAATTGGCTAACTTATCTCTACACCGAAACCAATCCATATACCGGTATTGCACTGAAAGATGATCCGGCAGTAGGACTCATTCAGATGCAAAACGAAGATGGAGTATTTTTCTGGACAATCCAGAACGTGCAACCTTCGCTACTGGCTACTATGGAAAGTCAGTATCACGATTGGCTGGTAGCCAAGTACGGAACCATTGATGGCGCCTACACCGCCTGGGATGGATTAACTCTAGAAACTGACCAACCCGAAGCGAACCGAATGGGACTGTATATCATTTGGGAAGCTACCCAGTCGCAGTCAGGTGAAAAAGACCAGCGTTTAAGTGATCAGATAGCGTTTTATATGGATGCCCAGAGCGGCTTTTATCAAGAGGTATACGATCATCTGCGCGCAATTGGCTGTAAGCAACTTATCAATACCACTAACTGGAAAACTGCGAACGCAGCCCGTCTGCTAGATGCCGAACGGCAGACCAACACTGTAGGGGATGTATTAGCAGTAAATCGCTACTACGGTGCGGGTCACGTCGGGGAAAATAACGGCTGGCGGATTGATCCCGGTCATAAATACGTGGGTACATCGGTACTTTACCAACCCAATAAACTGCCCGTCAATGTGAAGCAGGTAAGTGGCAAACCTTTTATGATGACTGAAAGCAGTTGGCCTCATCCTAACAAATATGTTTCCGAATCTATATTTCTTACGGCAGCGTATAGCTCGCTCACGGGCTTTGATGCGTACTATTGGTTTTCTCCTCGCTCACCGGGCTACCCAGTAGAAGATCAAGATGTGCTTCATATCTTCGCTAACAATCCTAAGTTTGAGCAACCAATTTATAAGTTTAATTCAGCCACTCCGGCTCATACTGGTCCTTTTCCTGCCAATGCACTACTCTACCGAAAAGGCTACGTGCAACCTGCCCCAACCGTAGTATACGAAGAGCGCAGCGCAGAACAGGTGCACCAGCGAGAGATTCCATTGATTACCGAAGAAGGCGGCTTCGATCCGAACCGCGATAGCTACGATACGCAAGGCGATGCCACCGCCACGGAAGTAGCCCCGGTAGCCTATCTGGCGGGCGCAGTACGAGTAAAGTACAATGGCGACCCCAGCAACTCTGTGGTTTCGCCGCAATTGGGTGAGTTGCTTAATTTTTCTGAAAAAAAGATAACCAGCGTAACGGGGCAATTGGAGTGGAACTACGAGCGAGGGCAGTGTACCCTCAATGCTCCATCAGCGCAAGGAGTGTCCGGTTTTTTTAGTGAAGCAGGCGAAACGATTGAGTTGGGTGATGTATCTCTTACACTGAAGAACGAGTACGTCACTTTGGTAACCGTAGCAATGGACGAGCAACCGTTATCAACCTCAGAAGAAGTACTAGTGCAGGCAAACACCCGCTACGAGCTAACGGGCTACCGCGAAAAACCAGCATCATTTGAATTGGGCGATGAAACGGTAGAAGGCTTTGAAGTAGAGCGCACCGGTGAGCTACCCTGGAAGGCAGCCAATACGGAGGTAGGTTTAACTATTAGGAACGACCGCTTAAAATCAGCCTACTTGCTAGATGCCAACGGTTATGAAATTGGACAGGTGGCGGTAGAGGTTGATAACGGAAGTTTAAGCTTAACGCTACCAAAAAATGCCATGTACGTCATGCTCACCACGGATGTTTCTACGGTTACTTCGCTGAATGATGAAATAGAAAATACTTGGACGGTTTTTCCTAACCCATCTACGGGGCAATTTACCGTTCGCCTACCGGAAGGGGCTTACCAGTTTGATGAGGTACAGATTCATAATTTGATGGGTAAGGAAGTGTACCAGGCAAAGCACCAACAGTCGGCGGAGCTTATGGTGAATAGTAATCTTTCGCCAGGAGTGTATGTGTTAAATTTACGCCAGAGGAACGTAGTCGTAGAAAGTAAGAAATTAGTTATTCGCCCTTAAGCTGAATTCATTCGCAGACTTATCAAGCTTTAGATTCTAAATATCATAACTATGTATTCATATATAGCAAAAATGCTCTTCAGTAGCACGCTAGTAATTTCGTTAGCAACTACTGCTTTTTCTCAGTCGGTTCAATTAATCGTTCGTAGCGATGATATGGGCTTTACTCACGCCGCCAATGAGGCAATGCTTGAAACCTACAAAAATGGTATTACTACGTCAATAGAAGTAATGGTGCCCACCCCCTGGTTTCCTGAAGCCGTTAAGATGCTACGCGAATATCCTGATTTGGATGTAGGCGTTCACTTGACCTTAACCAGCGAGTGGTCTAACATAAAATGGCGACCAGTTACGTCGGCTCCCAGCTTAACCGATAGCAATGGATACTTTTATCCGATGATCTGGCCGAATGATAACTACGGAGAAGCATACGCACTGAAAGCTCAGGATTGGAAGTTAGAGGAAGTTGAGCAGGAGTTGCGAGCACAAATAGAATTAGCCAAACGAGCAATTCCGCAGCTCACACACGTCACCGGGCACATGGGCTGTACGAATCTAGATGAGCGAGTAAAGGAGGTAGTCCGAAAACTAACGGCCGAGTACGATCTGGCTATCTTCCCCGAAGATTTAGGAGTACAGCGAGCCCGCTATCAGGGATCAAAAGAAACTGCTGAGCAGAAGATCGATAGTTTTATTGCGATGTTAGAAAACCTTACTCCAGGTAAATATCTATTCGTTGATCATCCTGCCTACGATAACCCTGAGGTGCAAGCTGTCAACCATATTGGCTACACCAATGTGGCGACTGACCGCCAGGGCGTTACCGACTTGCTGACCAATGCTGAAGTGAAGAAAACCATTCGCCGCCTTGGTATTGAACTGATTGACTACTATGATTTGGTTCAGTAGTATTGCGTTTCTTATGAACAAAATATTCTTACGACTAACCATACTGTTCTCGTTTAGTGTCTTCTTTTATCATGCATTAGCTCAGTATCCGCATCATGCGCTTCCGCAGTATCCTGAAGAATGGAATGCCCAGTGGATTACGCATCCTGATATTGATAAAACCGCTTATAACCTTATTCATTTCAGAAATACGTTCGAGCTAGAATCTGTACCTGAACAGTTTATCGTTCATGTGAGTGGCGACAATCGCTACCGGCTATATGTGAATGGGCAAGAAGTTGTGTATGGCCCGCAATTAGCCGACATGCGCCATTGGCGGTACGAAACGGTAGATCTTTCGCCCTTTTTGAAAAAAGGTGAAAATATACTAGCAGCGGAGGTGATGAACTGGGGAGTAGAGCGGAGCTACGGTATCATCTCGTTCAAAACCGCATTTCTACTGCAAGGCCATTCCGAACGAGAAGCGGCGGTTAATACAACTGCTGATAACTGGAAGGTGCAGACGAATCGGGGGATGTACGAAAGAACGGTGCACTGGCGGGGCGGCGGTGAAATCGTGGGTGGGTTCTACGCGGCAAATCCAACCGACTCGGTAGTTGCCGCGCAGTATCTTTGGGGGTGGCAAGAACGCAACTTTGATGATAAGCAGTGGCAGCGACCCGAAGTAGTATTTTCTCGCCCCAAGACTGATGTAGGCAACGGTCATGGATGGATTCTGCAACCGCGCACTACCGCAATTCAAATCAGTGAGAAAGAACCGCTGACTCGTATTGCCCGCTCCGATATAGCTGACCTACCCGCTGATTTTCAGTTTGGTAACCAAGCTTTAATAATTCCTGCAAACAGTAGGCGTACCCTGCTGATTGATCAGGGCTACGTTACGTTGGGCTATCCCAAACTTACCCTTTCCGGGGGTAAAGGTGCTCAGGTAAAAGTTCAGTATTCGGAGGCACTCTATAACGCGGAAAATCGGAAGGGAAATCGTAACGAGATTGAAGGAAAAGTTGTAAAAGGTATCAGTGACGTATACGTGATGGATGGCGGTGAAAATCGCACGTTTCAACCTGTCTGGTTTCGTGCCTTTCGCTTTATTCAGCTAGAGATTCTAACCCAAGATGAACCATTGCAGATTAATGACTTCTACAATGTGTATTCGGCTAGTCCTATTCCGCTTCAAGCTGATTTTGTTACGACCGACTCAGTTTATCAAAAGGTCTGGGATATTTGCTGGCACGGTTTAAAAATTTGCGCTCAGGATAACCTTCAGAGTGATGCTTACTACGAGCAAATGCAGTATGTCGGTGATTTGCGGCCTCACTTAATGGGCTGGACAGCACTCACTGGTGATCTTACTTATTTTCGCAGCGCAATGGAACAGTTTAATAACTCCCGCTTGCCCGATGGTAATGTAACCAGTTGCTACCCGCTCAAAGCTACTTTTGTGCATCCTACTTATTCGCTGGTCTGGATTGATATGCTCCACGATCTGATGATGCTCGATGGTGATAAGGGTTTAATTCAATCGTACACCGGCGAAATTCAGGAAGTATTTGGTTATTACGAGTCACTGATAAATGAGAATGGGTTGGTCGGTAAAGCAAATTATCCCATGTTTATTGACTGGTACTTACCAAAAGGGGGCAATTCTCCCGTAAATAAAAATGGTAACTCGGCTATTTTAACGCTGAACTATGCCTACACGTTAGGTAAAGCAGCCAAAATTATGGAGTGGTTGGGTTACCAGGAGAAAGCGAACTTCTATCAGATTCAGGCGACAAAGTACGCAGAAGTTGTGCGAAGGCTGTGCTTTGATGCGGAGCAAGGTATTTACGCTGACGATCCAGAAAAATCGTTCTACGACCAGCGAGCTAGTATTCTGGCAGTTCTTACGGATGCTCATACCGAAGAAGAAAAGTCTTATGCAGAAGCTGTTAAATAGTAGCACTGAATTTGATAGCCGAGCCAATCTGTTCTACTACTTTTATTTGTTCGAAGCGATGCAGCAGACCGGAGTAGGGAATTTTACCCAAGAGTTACAGCCTTGGCAGGATATTGTTGCAATGGGTATGTCGGCTACGCCTGAAAAAAGAATTGAGCAGCATCCTCGCTCAGAAGTACACCCGTGGACGGCTCATCCGGTACACTTTTACTTTAGCTTGGTTGCCGGAATTCGTCCGACTAGCCCAGGTTTCAAAACCGTCAACATCGCCCCTCAGCCTGGTAGTTTGAAAACAGTTCGTGCTGCCTATCCTACCAAACAAGGTGCTATCAATGTTGATCTTCAATTTACAGAAGAGGAAGTTGTAGGCAGTGTTATTCTGCCTCCAGGTATGAGCGGTATGTTTAGTTGGCAAGAGCAGCAAATAGAACTTCTAACGGGTAAATCTGATATTCGACTTATTTATTAGTCTGCATATGAAGTTCTACCGTAAGACAGGTTTTCAAACCCTTCTGACAAACGTGATTTTTCTGTCGGTGGGGTTGCTGTTTTTGTGTTTTGTCTCGCTCAATGAGCCAGTACGAATTATGGCTATCGGCGACTCGATTACCCAAGGAGGAAAGCGTAATGTGAAAGAGTATACTTACCGTCTGCCGCTGCAAATGATACTGCACCAACAGAATATTGTATTTGATTTTATAGGTTCTAGAACTGAAGGTTTACATAATGATGCTACCTGGCCTAACGTAGCCGAGGGAGTAGCATTTGATCCCGACCACGATGGTTATTACGGTAACAAAACAGCAGATGCCATTCGGAAGACCATTATCGGTTACAACCAAACTACCCCGCCCGATATTGTGCTGGTTCATTTAGGTACCAATGATCAGAAACTAGGCGATTTTGAGTATAGTGTGGGTCAACCCTTACGCGAACTGATTGGCTTCCTACGAACTAAAAATCCGGCAGTAGTGGTGTTGTTAGGGCATTTAAATTTCAATGATAGTGAGAATACCTTTGCAATTAGGAAGGTAGTAGAGCAAGTTGCTGCTGATATTTCTACAGATCAGTCGCCGGTAAGAACAGTCCACCACTATCGAGGGTGGTATGAGAACCCGGAGCATACCTACGCGGATACGTTTGACTGGGCTCACCCCAATTTGAAGGGGCAAGAGAAAATGGCGCGCAATTGGTGGGAAGCTATGCAGCCGTATTTGCTATAATGGCATTGCTTACCTAAAAAAGGCATCCTTTTTGCCATAATGTAATTATTAGCAACATAAATTCTTACATTATGCGATCTCACCATATTTTTATCTGGATTTTAGGAATAGTATTATCTACTAGCTGTCAAGGGCCTGAAGGTTTACCTGGCCCGGTTGGCCCTCCCGGATTTGATGGTCCACAGGGTCCTCCCGGTGCTCCTGGATTATTAGGTATTACTTACGATAGAGTTATTGATCTTAATGCTGGAAATGATTGGCAAGCAGGCTTTGAGTTTCCAATTGAGGATGAGATTTTACCTACCGATGTAGTACTAGGTTTTCTGCTGTGGGAAGAAGCCGAAGCTACTGATGGAGGATTGATTGATGTTTGGCGTCCTATGCCCGTCAGTTTTTTCACCGATGCTGGACTACTGCAAATTAGCTATGACTTTACAGGAGGCGATGTAGTATTCTTCGCTGAAGCTGGGTTTGTACTAGATGCTGAACGCGATGTGTTTAATGACGAAGTAGTGCGAATCGTAGTTGTTCCTTCCGAAGCATCTCCTAATGCCCGTACAGAAATCAACTACGATGATTACTACCAAGTGGCTGAAATTTACGGTTTATCTACCGAGCCGGTACAGTTAAAGAAGCCACTTCCGAAGCGGCCTACCCACTAAAGTCGTTAAAAAGTAAACCGATAGGGAATCTGCTTCCGCACAATAGAATGATGATTAAAGTCATCTTCCAAGGAGTAGGCTAGTAATAGATAAAAATCTCGGTTGGATTGGTGAATTGTATCAAACGAATCGCCTGAACTAATCGGGATTTTAAATTTAACCGTAGTGCTCGTCTCATCTTCTAGGTGACCGACAACGCTAATGCTATTTTCTCCACCGAGGGCTGTATCTTCCGGGTGGTCGTTCCAACCACGGATGTATTGATCCTGGTAGATTACCATTCCGTCTATTACTGAAAACATTAATAAATCATTGCCGATCAGTTTTGCATTTTCGTGAAAGCCCACTGCCACCCAACCGTGAGTAGGAGCGCTTACTTGTATTTCCAGCGAGTCGGAATGTAAACGGTACTGAAACGTAATGTTGCTGACCGTAACTGGATTATCAGTGGTTACCAACCCTGGATTAATAGACCCACCTAGTAAACCCTGAAGAAAAAAGAGTAGTGAGAGCATCGTAATAGTTAGTTAGAGGCAGTTATATGCACTAAGTCCTGAACTATCTTCCAGTTGCCATTTACTTTAATTAGTGAATAGTAGCTGTGAAAATTCATTTCTCCACTACTAAGCTTCGCTTTAATCTTTGCTGTCTTCGCGCCGTATACATCTATCTGTTCAACGCTGAAAGTGCGTGGTGTACCACCAATTTTCTCTTCTTTAATTAGCGATAAGTACTGAGCTTTATCAATGATCTGCACTTCTTCATTACTGGAATGAATCATTACCCGAAAATGATTGTGAAGGGCTGCATCTATTTTTTTCAAATCTCGCTGATCGGCTCCTTGTACAAACTGGGTGACACATTCTTCAGCTGCTTCTTGGTCAGAGTACATAATTGTTAATGGTTTTTCTACTACACCGAATAATCCGAAAATGAATACCACAAGTAAGTTCATAATAAATAAATTTTGATATGTATATTATTGA
>JGI12210J13797_10434644_pt1 | contig 18742 bp, 13 predicted proteins | sample ElkSlonscriptome_3_FD_13797 | JGI IMG/M metagenome (IMG submission 13797)
ATGCAAATGAGCCTCTTGCGCCGCTAGACTTGCCTGAATAAATGCGTTTTGTAAATCGGTGGCTGTCGGCTTTTTCTGGCTTTGATTTGTTTCCTGTAACCAGTCTTGTGCAATCGCTAATTCATTTCCCCGTAACAATAAATCATCACTTTTATCATGCTGCTGCCACTCCAGCGCCCGCTGTGACCATTTGCTATGCAGGCGAACGTGTTCTCTATCCGTATCTAAGGCTCTGACAAATTGATTGAAATTGGCATTAAACTCCCGTTGATTCTGATTGAAATAAATCCACTGAATTTTGGCTAACTCTGGATGTAAATCTGCCGAGTCTACGGGTTGATGTAATACCGTGACAAACCGCTTATTTAAACTCGCTGCATACTCCACCTCAGCAGCACAGTAGGGGGATTTTATCGAACGCGGTGAAAGAATAAACAAAAAGTTATCACAGGCTTTAATTCCTAACTGAATTTCCTGCTGAAAGTCACTTCCCGATGCAATACTTTCCTGGTCAAACCACGTCGTTTTTCCCTGCATCTGTAACGCATCATTCAGCTTTCTCGCCAAATCTGAGTCCGCACGAGAATAAGAGATAAACACATCCAGTGATTCTAAGGGCGGTTGTCGCAGGCTTTCAGTAATGAATTCTTCTTGTAAAGCGATGGGTAGATGGTGTGTCCGTTTTTGTGCCACCTTTAACCACGTCTCAGCACTGCGTAAGTTATACCCTCGGAGCAGAATAGTAGGATGCTTTTTCAATGCCATCATCAATTTGATTCTGAAAGTCTACTGCTAGGGGGATATCATTGAAGTCAAACCAGACGTTAAAGCCTTGTTGAGTGAGACGCGCTTGCAGGGTTTGCGCGAAGGCTTTACTATCGGCTCGTCCGTAGGAGATAAAGGCATCAAATAATGTTGTCATTTCCTGGTAATCTGTCCATTTTCTATCTACTCCTCAACATTTTCCCCCTCATCCCCTAACCCCTTCTCCCTCCCCCCTCGTTCCCCCCTACCCCCCTCGTTCCCCCCTACAAGAGGGGGGATGACTAAGGATGCTTCGCTTTTTGTTCCATGGGGGATGACAGAGGATGCTTCGCTTTTTTTGCAGGGGGGATGACAGAGGATGCTTCGCTTTTTTTGCACGGGAGAAGGGGAACCGGATTTTCCCCCTCACCCCCAGCCCCTCTCCCAAGCGTGGGAGAGGGGCTGGGGGTGAGGGGTTGAGCTTAAGTTGACACGGATGACCGACGTGCGCCCTTTTACCGTACCGACGTGCTTCCAATGTCACCGTAAAATTTATCCCACCATTGTAGCTGTGCCACCCCAGTCGTGGACTGACACAGCAAAAATCGTAGATTAGGTTGTAGGTTGGGTTTCGACTTCGCTCAACCCAACGAACTATAGGGCTAAAGCCCTTACTACAAGCCGAATCTCATCCATCAATTTAGGCGTGCAACACCACTACTGGACTGACACAGCTAAAATTGTTGAATAGATTTCACCATTGAATCGGGCGCAAGCCTTGCGCCCCTACAGTTTCCGGGCTAATGCTTAATTCATTAAATAAGGTGTGCCACACCACTACGAGAACTTTTTGTGCAAAAATTTAGGTTGAATTGTACTAAGTTAAGGCTGGTGGGCAATGCCCACCCTACGGTATATCAAGAGTTTCGGCGATTCAAAAATGCAAGTTTTCAGTGCCATTTAATTTAAGGTGAGTAGCGAGCCAGATATGAGTAGCCAGAATTGAGGAACGAAATTCCCAAATTCTCCTGATACGCTAAACCTTCTGTAGTACGATGATAATAACCCTCCTAGGTCTACCTTCTAAGGCATGGGAAGACAGATGGTTGGGCTAGGTGTGATAGAGATGTAGTCCTTGCGTGTTAATGAACTCGACCACCGTTCGCTTGTAAGCGTCCAGAAAAGAATAGCGCAAGATGCCTAATGGCATTATTCGGTTAGAACTCTAACCATAAACCGCGAAAACCAAGCGGACTAACAAAATTACCGCCTGTGGAAGACGGGCGACTGCCTGTGGACGCTGAGTAAGACCAATAGAGGGCAACTTTTGGAGGCATCGGCGGACGAAGCGGGAAATCCCAAAGACGAATAAGACCGTCCTTGTTTTTAAGGAGTTGGAAGCCCCAACTTCAGCGTTCGCTTGCGTGCGCGTAGCGCGTAAGCAAGTTGGGTTACTTCACTCAACCTCTTTGCAAACGGCGAGAAATCCCTAGAATTGGAGTGGCTTGCATTTTAGCAGGGACGATTATACTGAGCAATCAAGGGAGGTTGAGAATGGATATGGATATTGTTGCGATTATTGAAAAGGGCGGAATCGCTATATGGCCCCTGTTAGGGCTTTCGATCCTGGCAGTTGGTACAATTTTTGAACGACTCTGGTTTTGGGCGGGAATCCTATTGAAACAACAGGAAATCGTCAATCGGGTGCTGGATGCAGCGGCTCAAAATTGGCAGGTGGCTAGAGAAATCGCGATGAAATCACGCCGACAACCCGTGGGACGATATTTATATGCTCCCCTACGACTGATCAGCCCCGAACCGGAATTGTTCCGCTTAGCCTTGGAGGGGGCGGCTGATGACGAGTTAGCGGCGATGCGACGCGGCGATAAGCTATTAGAAGCGGTGATTGCGCTGTCTCCGCTGTTGGGGTTATTGGGAACGGTACTCGGTTTAATCAACTCCTTAGGCTCTATTACTATTGATCAACTGGGTACAGCCTCTACCGCTGGGGTAACCTTGGGAATCGGTGAAGCGCTGATTAGTACAGCGGCAGGACTGATTATTGCGATTACCAGTTTGGCATTTTATCGACTGTTTCAAGCCTTTTGGTTTAACCAAGTCAAAATATTCCGCAAAGCGGGGACAGAGTTGGAATTGCTGTATCGCCAAGATTGGTTACAGGCTGAGGATAGTGAGCAAGTGCTGAACTATAACGTTCCAGAGAATAACGTTAACGTTTATCAAGAGAGTTTTGAGGTTCCCAAAGGCGATCGCACTCCACCCCCAAAACCTCAATCCCAGCAAAAGCCGGATGATCGCACTCCCGTCGCCAATGCTAAGGCTACCCTAGACAATAACGTTGCTTCAGACAAGTCTCAAGTCCCAGAAACTGATCGCACTCCCGTCGCCAATACTAAAGCCAACCCAGATGATAACGTTGACCCAGATAAGTCTCAAGTCTCGGAAAGCGATCGCACGGCTGTCCCCAACCCCCAAGGAAAGCCAGAAAAATAGATACCAAAGCAGACATCATCAACCCGTACAGTTTGCCCGATTTTGACATTTATAACGATGACAACACTACGCCAGTCACCCCAGCCGCGAACCAAAAAACAACGCGCCGCTTTTGTCCCCCCATTACCCCGCCCCTTAAACTTGCGGATGGATGCCCCCACGGAAGAAGTTCGCATCGAGATCGTACCGCTCATTGATGTTATCTTCTGTATCTTGACCTTCTTTATCCTGGCAGCCGTAGGTTTATCGCGCCAACAAGCCATTAGTGTGGATTTACCCAAAGCCAGTACCGGAACTTCCCAGGGACGACAAATTCTGATGATCAGTTTGGATGAATTAGGACAAGTGTATGTAGAGAAAAATCCGGTAATTAGCCAAGATCAGTTTATCCAACAACTCCAAGCTTACAAGCAACAAAACCCTAGTGGCGTGTTTGTCCTCTACGCCTCCCCCAATGCCATGTATAACGAAGTTGTACAAATCTTGGACTTACTCCGGGAAGTCGGGGGCGATCGCGTAGCGCTAGCTAATTCACCCGGACAATCGCCGCAATTTCCGGGAACAAATCCCCTGTCTCCCTCCACTGGAGTACCCGAATTTAACCCCAATCCCGGACAACTGCCAATGAATCCGGATGGCACATTTAATCCTAATTTGCCGCCTCAATTTCCCGGGGTTCCGGGTCAACCTCAATTTGGATCACCCCAACCGAATCCAGGGGGTTTATCACCGTCTCCTGGACAATTTCCCATCAACCCCGGTGGTTCTGTTCCACCCAATTCTGGTACACCCACGTCACCGCAGCCGCAAGGGGAATAATTTTTTAGGTAGGGACAATAAATGTTAACGGCTGAGAACTCGCTGCCGCGAGAAGCAAGCTACGTCATTTGTCATTCGTCTTATGTCTTATGTCCTTAGTCTTATGTAAGGGTTTGAGGGTTATGTACAGAATTTACAGCAGATTTGGTAGGTTGATGAGGTACATAAGCAAGATCCCCGACTTCTTCAAGAAGTCGGGGATCTGTCTGTGGTAATAGAAGTAGCTTTATTTCCACCGACCTACTTAATCTGAAGTCCCTCCTGTAGAGGACTACAACTCCGCTAATAAGGTTTTCTGAAATGAAAAATCTATCACTTTTACTGTCTGAAGGAACTGATGGAATAGAAGTATTAGGAGAAAAATATAGTTCATATAAAGCAAGCTTTACGGTTGATTATACAGGAAAAACAAGAGTATTTTCTATACGAACTAATGCACCTTTTCAAACTAAATTTAATCATGGTGATCAACGTCGAAGTTATCAAGACTATTTAGTCAATCCCCGGCAAATTGTCGAATCAAAGGATTATCCTACCCTACATAGCAATCATACGTGGTTTGATGCACTTTACGCTCTAGCCATAGACGAAGTTCGCCAATGTTCAGTGTCTGATATTAAAGATAGTGCCTATCGTAATGGACAAGGGATTCCTGCACCTGAAGGAGGCTATTTTGAGACAGGTTTATTCTGGACTTATATTTGGACACGAGATATTTCCTATGCTGTGCATCTGAGTTTAGCTACAATTGATCCCATTCGTTCTTTAAATTCTTTGAACTTTAAACTCTCTGAAATTCGAGCAGGGGGTAACCAGCAAATTATACAAGATACGGGTACAGGAGGCAGTTATCCCATATCAAGCGATCGCGTGGTTTGGTCGTTTGGTTGTCAGGCTTTGTTGCAACAGCTTCCAGGTGAGATACGGAAAGACTTTGCCCGTTGTGCTTATGAAGCACTCAAAAATACGATTGAACAGGATCGCCAAGTCATTTTTGATTGCCAAGATGGGCTTTATCGCGGAGAACAATCATTCTTAGATTGGCGAGAACAAAGTTATCCTCGATGGATGGCTGAAGATCCGGTACAAATTGGCATGTCAAAAGCCCTTTCTACAAATTGCTGTCACTTTAATGCCTTACAGTTAGCGGCTTCTCTGGCTGGAGAATTAGGTAACAATTCTGAACAAAAAAAATACAGTCAATGGGCGCAGGATTTAGGTCAAGCCATCCGCACTCACCTCTATTTACCAGACTCCAAACTCTATTCTACCTTTATCACGACAACTTTTGCTCCCGGTGCTGCACATCAATATGATTTATTAGGCAATGCCTTGGCTATTTTACTTGATATTGCCGAGGAAACACAAGCCGCTCAAATTGTTTCTAACTACCCCCATTTCCCCAAAGGGGCTGCGGTTATTTTCCCTCAACAAAAAGATACTCTGATTTATCATAATCAAGCCATTTGGCCCTTTGTTACTGCATATTGGCTCAGGGCAGCTAAAAAAGTCGGAAATGATCAAGTTGTAACTCTGGGAATGAGTTCCTTAGTTCGAGGTGCAGCCTTGAGTTTATCGAACATGGAAAACTTTGATGCCGTAAGTGGAAGGGTTGAACTAGATACTGAACCAAAAGAACCTCCCGTAAATTCACCCCGTCAATTATGGTCAGTAGCGGGTTATTTGTCCATGATCTATGACATTATTTTTGGACTCTCTTGGACAGATTCAGGGATTCACATTGCTCCTTATATTACCCGTGAATTTCGTAACGTTCTCTTACCTAAGTCAAATCAGTTAGTTCTAAATGAGTTTCCCTATGAATCACATACACTGAATGTTACTGTTAATTTACCCCCTGTGACTGAACAGATGGAGGGTGTTTATACAGTTGGAGAGATTCGTCTCAATGGACAAAGAGTTACCTCTGAAATTACAGAGGCAATGCTTGATAAAAGTAATGTAATCGAGGTGAATTTAGGAGAAGCAGACTCAAAATATCATCCGATTAATATGATTAGCAACCTGGAAGAGTATAGATATAGGTTTGCACCTCGATCGCCTATCATTGAATCCATCACGCCTATAGAGAACCAATTAGAGATTAAGTTTAATCTAAATGGAGAAAATCCGGATGAAGTTACAGTAAATATTTATCGAGATGGACAATTAATGGCTAGGGAACTCTCAGGTCATCTGACAACTTGGCGAGATCAAAACAGTGAGGGAAAGCGATCGCCTAGCTATTGTTATAATCTGGAAACGATTTACACCAACACAGGCACAATTTCCCAACGTTCTCATCCCTGCTGTTATTGGGGGGCTAATAACCATCGTATTTATTCTATTAATGCTGACCAATTTTCCGCGATCGGGGGTCAACTTTCTGAACGTCATGGTAGAAAACATTTTGAAAATTGGGGCGAACCTGGACATCAGATTACGGTTCAGATAAAAGCTCAGTTTAGTGGCGCTCACGCGATTCAGGTAGTTGCCGGGAATGGAGCCGGATCGATCAATACAGGTATCACTTGTGGGGTTAAACATTTGCAAATGACGAATTTACAAAATAATCAAGTGGTGGCAGATGGTTGTCTAGTAATGCCCCATCTTGGCACTTGGGATCGCTGGTTAGAGTCTTCTGTCATTTTTACTCAAGTAGACTTAATCGCTGACCAGAATTACGAAATCAAGATTTTTGGCGATGAGCAAGCCATTAACATGTCAAGTTTTGCCCATAATGCTAACTATACAGGTGGTAAGGGAGGACATTCAGGACCTTACAATTATGTGAATATCGCTCAAATTAAATTAGCGGCATTATCTTGACCGAAAAAGGACATAAATTCTGTCCGCTGTTCTAATAAATGTTAAAAAGCCTCAAATCCTTACTGTTACCTGTTCCCTGTTCACTGTTCCCTGTTCCCTGTTCCCTGTTCCCTGTTCCCTGTTCCCTCAATTTAATGATAAAGTTTTCTCAAAACCCACCCCGCCTAAGCCTAAGTGAGAGAGTGTTAAGTGACTTATGACTGATAAATCCGGTGCAGGATATCGAATCGAACGGGATTCTATGGGGGAACGCGAAATCCCCAGCCACGCCTACTACGGGATTCAAACCCTACGGGCGATCGAAAACTTTCCCATCAGCGGGATTAAACCCTTACCCACCTATATCGACGCCTGTGTACTGATCAAAAAAGCCACCGCGATCGCGAATGGTAATCTGGGCTGTATTCCCCAAGAGATTAGCCAAGTGATTATCCAAGCGGCGGATGAAATCCTCAAAGGGCAATGGCGGGATCAATTTGTCGTCGATGTGTACCAAGCGGGTGCTGGCACATCCCACCACATGAATATTAATGAGGTGCTGGCAAATCGGGCATTGGAAATTCTGGGTGATGAAAAGGGGAACTATAAACGGGTTAGCCCTAATGATCATGTCAACTATGGACAATCCACCAATGATGTTATCCCCACCGCGATTAGAATCGGGGCGTTGTTGGCGTTAGAACATACCTTGTATCCCGCCCTATCTGATGCGATTACCGCCCTGGATAACAAAGGCGATGAATTCCAAGATGTAGTTAAATCCGGCAGAACCCATCTTCAAGACGCCGTACCCGTGCGCCTGGGGGAAGACTTTCGGGCGTGGGCGCAAATTCTCACCGATCATACCACTCGGATTGAACGGGCGTCGGAAGATTTAATGGTACTGGGGTTAGGTGGAAGTGCCACAGGAACCGGATTAAACACCCATCCCGACTATCGCCATCAGGTTGCCCAAATTCTTGCCCAACTGGTGGATCAACCCCTCAAATCTGCCCCCCATCTCATGGCGGCGATGCAGAGTATGGCACCATTTGTGAATGTATCGGGCAGTTTACGCAATTTGGCACAGGATTTGGTGAAAATTTCCCATGACTTGCGGCTAATGGATTCAGGACCCAAAACCGGATTCAAGGAAATTCAACTTCCCCCAGTACAGCCGGGATCATCGATTATGCCAGGAAAATATAATCCGGTGATGGCGGAAATGACTTCGATGGTATGCTTTCAGGTGATGGGCTATGACAGCGCGATCGCCTTGGCTGCTCAAGCGGGTCAATTGGAGTTGAATGTGATGATGCCGCTGATTGCCTATAATCTGATTCACAGTATTGAAATTTTAGGCAATACCCTATCTGCCCTGACGCAAAAGTGTCTAACCGGAATCACAGCCCGACGCGATCGCTGTTTGGACTACGCCGAAGGCAGTCTAGCATTAGTCACCGCCCTGAATCCCCACATCGGTTATCTCAACGCGGCGGCTGTCGCCAAGGAATCTCTGGAAACAGGCAAATCTCTACGACAAATCGTACTCGATAAAGGCTTGATGAGTGCTGAAGACTTAGCCAAGGTACTCGATCTTGATAAAATGAGTGCCTTGTTGCCTAACGAATGACGAATGACAAAGGACATAAGACAAAGGACTAACCATGCAAAGTCAAGATAGTTTTACCCAAATCACCTTTCATTACATCAATGGCGAAACCGAATCCTTTGATATTCCGGTGACACCAGAAGCCTTTAGCGAACAACTTGCTGATTTCCTCAGTCAACCGTGGTTAACGCTGCATCTGTTCGATCAAACCGTGATCATCCTGACATCTCAAGTTGTCAAAGTCGAAGTGACACCCCAGCTAACTCAACTGGAAGGGGATGGTGTCTTCGCAGATTGTCAACGAGTCACGGCTCTGTCCCGTGGCGCGAAGGTCTAAGATAAACTAAAGCTATTTCACGACACTTATGTCTAGCGTTAGTTTAATTCGGGCAGATTCCTATAACCAACAGCCATTGAGAACCGCCATAGAAACCTTGCTGGAACCATTGGGCGGGATTAGGGCATTTGTCAAAGTAGGCGATCGCGTCCTCCTCAAGCCTAATCTCCTCACGGCTGGGCGTCCGGGAAAAGAATGCATTACTCGCCCCGAACTGGTTTACACTATCGCCCAATTGGTTAAGGAAGCGGGGGGTCAACCGTTTCTAGGTGATAGTCCCGCCTTTGGTACAGCTAAGGGGGTAGCACAGGCGAATGGCTATGGCCCAATGATGGAGGAACTTAACATACCCATTGTCGAATTCCATGGTCAGCGTTATCAAACGGTTAGCCATACCTTTAACCATCTGCGCCTGTGCAAAGAAGCGATGGATGCCGATGTGGTGATTAATTTACCCAAGCTGAAGTCTCACACCCAGTTAACCCTGACGCTGGGGGTTAAGAATTTATTTGGCTGCGTCCCTGGTAAAATGAAAGCCTGGTGGCACGCTGAAGCAGGTAAGGATGCCTTGCGGTTTGGGGAAATGTTAGTGGAAACGGCGCGGGCAATTAATCCGAATTTGACGATTATGGATGCAATCGTCGCTCATGAGGGCAATGGTCCGAGTGGGGGTGAACCCCGACGCTTGGATACCCTGGCGGCGTCGGCGGATGTATTTGCTTTGGATTGTGCGATCGCGAATTTACTCAATATCGATCCGACTCAAGTCCCCACTCTAGCCGCCGCGATGAACTTGGGGTTAAGTCCAACTCTGGACACTTTAGATTTTCCTCACCTGCACCCAGCCGATATCAATGTACTCGATTGGAAGCTACCGGATCGGTTAATGCCGATTGATTTTGGGATGCCTCGCCTGATTCGCTCTACATTTAAGCATTTTTACATCCGGTGGATCAAAGAACCAATGGGCGTGTATGCTCATCGCTAATGTGATAATTGTTGTATCATTTTTGAGCAAAATTTAACATTGAAAACTCAAAAAGGAATTATTTGGTAAACATTGTTACAGTCTCCCAAGAAGGAAGGAACGTAATCTAATACTACCCTCCGATTGCTTAATTCCACCGCCTAGTGTTAGAGGCGGTTTTTTGTATTGGTCTGACTGGAATTAGAATAGATTAGGTGTTTACTGTTAGGGTTTTAGTTAGGAAAATTAAATGTCACCTATGATACGTAATCCCTAATCAATAGAGTTTTATTAAGCTGACTTTTTACAGCATTGTTTGCTGAAAACTATGGTAAAGTGGCTTAGGTCAAGTTTTGAGTTTAAACCCACTCACCATGCTTTGATCTCCTGGGTTAGACATCTTATCGCTACGCTAACGTACCGTTGGACTTGCCAAGCTTGACTAAGGCTCTTCCTTGTCTCCTTTCTAAGAGAGGGTCAAAAACTTCTGCGAGGATGCACTAGGACTCACGTCAATCTGTCTCGTCAATCTGTCTAAGGTCAGTTGTTTGGGGAAAACAGATGTCCTAAGTAGTAAAATGTCAGGTTTTATGCGAATTGTTGACTAGAAAACAATTATTGCGAAAAAACTTGTTAAAATAGACACCATGGGTTGATAGTTTACCCCATTTTCAGATCAATTATAAATTGACTCAAGTTCTGATCAAAACCTCATTTATGGAATCAAGCGGCTCGTCTGCCAACTCTTCTGAACCCCATCCTCATAGGTGGGCAGAAATTATAGGTGCGGTAATGGCTTTTTTAACGCTGACCTTACCTTTCTTAGCCATTGCTTATTACTCGTCTGGCAGCTTAGATGTTTTGCCGACAACACCCTACTCACTGCCAAGGTCAGAAATAAACAATTGGCAAAATTATTAAATAACAAAATAACGATGAAGTGATCAATAAAGTCTTAATCTAATCGAGAGTCTTTTGGCTGGTACAAAATCCGATGATGTCACCCCCGTTTAAACTGGGGTACTTTTTCCTTATACCCCATCTGCCCTAGATGATGTAGACATGGACTCAGAGCCAATGAGAGCCAATTTCATTAGGCTGTTCCCCCTGCCTTAAGGCAGGGGAAGATGTCAGCAAAGTTGTATAACAGAAAAGGCAGTGTGGGGAAACGCCACCCTTGGATAGTTAGGTGATCCCCATCTGCTGTGTCGCTTACACGATTTAGTCATGGATTTATCACGCATTCCAAGTCAACCCAAACCGGGACTGATCAACGTTTTAATTGAAATTCCAGCCGGGAGTAAAAACAAGTACGAGTACGACAAAGATTTACAGGCTTTTGCCCTTGATCGAGTCTTATATTCCTCGGTGCAATATCCTTATGATTACGGCTTTATCCCAAACACCTTAGCCGATGACGGTGACCCCCTTGATGGTATGGTGATGATGGATCAGCCAACCTTTCCCGGTTGTGTCATTACTGCCCGCCCCATTGGTATGCTGGAGATGATTGACTCGGGCGATCGCGACGAGAAAATCCTCTGTGTTCCTGACAAAGATCCACGCTATGCTCAAGTGAAATCGCTCAAAGATGTTGCCGAGCATCGGTTGGATGAAATTGCTGAATTTTTCAAGACTTACAAAAATCTGGAGAAAAAAGTCACGGAAATTCTAGGCTGGAAGGATATCAAGGAGGTTATGCCACTGGTTGAGAAGTGTATCGCCGCCGGGGACAAGGGTGGCAGATAGTTCAGTAGCCTAAGTAGGGGTTTGGTTACCAAACCCCTACAGTACTCACCGCTGCTTTTTGTGACAGAACTCACAAGTCAAGTCCACCAAGCACGCTAAAATTAACAGACTTGAGAGAAACTTCCTGATCGGAAGCAGGGTGCTAGAAAATTCAACCTAGTGGAAAGCCGTATATTAATCGTCATTTTTGTACAAGCTCTCCCGACGTAATATCCTTTAAAAATACCTAATTTGCCCCCTTGGACACAAAAGCCTTAGCAACTATCTCACCCAAAGTACCCTTATCTGAGTATCATATAGTGGAAATTGCTTGGCGTGAAGCTTGGCTAAGGGCAGCTCACTCAATTGAACGATGCCAGATTCTGATCCAGCGTCACCCAGTCCCCGCACATTTAATGTTATAGCCAACATGGTAACTGGCCCTACCGTCAATTTTGTTGTCCAATTTTGGGGCGTCCGAGGTAAAGTTTCGGCTCCAGGAAAAGAAACGGTACGCTATGGTGGCAATACCTCCTGTGTGGAAATGCGTGTCGGTTCCAAACGCCTCATTTTTGATGGGGGGAGTGGTTTGCGACTTCTCGGCAACCATTTACTCCGCCAAATGCCCCTAGAAGCTTACCTGTTCTTCACTCACTGCCACTGGGACAGCATTCAGGGATTTCCTTTTTTTACACCTGCCTTTATCCCCGGCAATTGTTTCCACATCTATGGTGCTAAAGCAACAAACGGAGAATCAATCGAAAAGCGCCTAGGGCGGCAAATGTTAGCCCCTAATTTTCCCGTTCCCCTCCAGGTCATGCAATCGGAGCTAAAATTTTACGAACTGGGTTCGGGTGATAAAATCACTGTAGATGATCTAGTCGTTGAAACCGTTTTACTCAACGCTGCCTCCCATTCAATGGGCTACCGAATCACTTGGAATGGTCATTCCGTCGTCTATGCGATCGCTTACTCCCAATCACCCGATCAGCTGGATCAAAATTTGTTGCACTTAGCCCGCCATGCTGACTTGCTCATTTTGGATGCTCCCTGTAATATTCGTGCAAATGATTCTCTAAAACCTTCCCCTTTAGACTGGCAAGACCAACTCGGGCAAACCGGTTTAGCTACAGCTAAAGCCGCAGGAGTTAAACGAATTGTGATGTCTCATTACCATCCTGACCATGATGATGAATTTCTTGAATGGATGGAATCCCAAGTGAAATCGGTCTTTCCCAATGACGTACTGGCTCGTGAGGGTATGGTTATACCAATCTGTTAATCGGAGACGTTTTGACACTTTAAGCAAAATAATTTATATTAACATAATTCATTTGTATTTGAGCCAAGAAAAACTCAATCAAATACCTCATTGCGGTTATTCCCAAACGAAAAAAGAAAATTAAAGCGCACTGACCCTATTGGCAGGTCACGGAATCGGTGTAAGAATCAAGCGATTCATCACATCAGGGGCAAGTTCTTTGATAATTAGCCTCTTTATTTTTTACAAATGAGCAAGATGATTGGTGTGAATTCCAACGGGCAAATTCTAGTCACTTCTATAGCAGCATTATGGGCGGCGTTCTGGCTAGCTCCCTCGGTAAACGCTCAAACTCTGCCTATCCCCACAAACAGTAAGTCCTCAGCTGATAAGTCTTTATCTCTCACAAAGGCAGAAGATTCCATCCAGGTTCCCGATGCACCTAGGGTTGGGTCAACACTCAACACCCAACACTCAACATTCAACGCTCAAGTTCCCGATCGCACCACTCCCCGTGATAGTCCCTCAATTCCGGAACTCCCTCCGCCTCAAGACATTGAGCCACCGCCTCCCTCAAGGCAACCAGAAGCCACACCCTCTCCCACACTACCTCCCCCCGAACAGCTTCTCGAACCCCCGGAATTTTCACCAACAACGCCGGAGACGCCGGAGACGCCGGAGGGTGACACAAGCGAGCAAATTACGGTGAACCAATTTGAATTCATCGGTAACACTGCCTTTAGTGATGAAGAGTTAGCCGAAGTAACGGCGGAGTTTACGAATCGCCCGATTACCTTTGCTGAACTCCTCAATGCCAGAACTGCTGTCACCCAGTTGTACGTGAACAACGGCTATGCCACGTCTGGTGCCTTCATTCCACCTCAACCCCTCACCCAAGACACCGTAACCATTGAAATTGTCGAAGGCGGACTTGAAGAGATTCAGGTGAATGGATTACGTCGTCTGCGCCCGGGCTACGTGCGATCGCGGATTGCTGTGGCGAATCCCAAACCCCTGAACGTGCCACATCTACTGGAATCCCTACGTCTTTTGCAACTCGATCCCCTGATCGAAAATGTCTCGGCTGAACTCTCAACGGGTTCTGGACCTGGTACCAGTTTAGTCATTGTTGATGTTATTGAAGCAAACACTTGGAGTTACCAACTGTTTGCTAACAATGGACGTTCCCCTAGTGTGGGTAGCTTCCGGCGTGGGGCGTCTATCACCCAAGCCAACTTACTCGGATTCGGCGATGGCGCAACGCTTAGCTATACGAATACGGATGGTAGCGACGAGATTGAATTTAACTACACCCTACCCGTTAATCCGCGTAATGGCACGGTTAGCTTTAGCTTTAGCAACACCTCTAGTGAGATTATTGAAGATCCATTTAACCTTCTCGATATCCAATCCGACTCCACCAGTTTTGACCTGACGTTTCGTCAACCCCTTCTGGAAACGCCAACCAAAGAATTTGCCTTGGGTTTAACCGCGTCCCGTCGGAATACTCAAACCGTGTTCTTAGAAGACGTAGTGGGAGAAAGAGTGGGTTTTCCCTCTCTCGGGGCTGATGAAGATGGAGAGATTCGCGTTTCCGCCCTGCGATTCTTTCAAGAGTGGACTCAACGAGGGGCAAGTGAAGTCTTTGCCCTACGCTCTCAGTTTAATTTAGGTCTGGGTATCTTTGATGCCACAGTCAATGATGATGAGCCGGATAGTCTCTTCTTTTCCTGGCGGGGTCAAGCCCAGTGGGTGAGACTTTTAGCCCCGGATACATTACTGGTGCTTCGCGGTGATCTTCAACTGGCGGCTCAAGATTTGTTACCCGTTGAGCAGATTGGGCTAGGGGGGCTAGGGAGTGTGCGCGGCTATCGCCAAGATATTCGACTCACGGATAATGGTGCCTTTGCCTCGGCTGAGGTGCGGGTACCGATTTTACGCATTCCTGAATGGGACGGTATTTTACAGGTGACTCCCTTCGTGGATGTGGGTACAACCTGGAATAACGGCGATATTGATGATCCTGATCCCAGTAGTTTGGCATCATTGGGGTTAGGACTACAATGGCAACAAGGCGATCGCATTACAGCTCGCTTAGATTGGGGGATTCCCTTGATTTCAGTTGATTCTGAGGATGATACTTGGCAAGAAAATGGCGTATATTTTTCGATAACGATTAATCCGTTTTGATAATTTTTATCTAATGACTGATCATCCTTTTATTATTTCAACCCAATTTCTAAAAGAACACCTCGATGATCCGCAAGTGGTCGTCATTGATTGCCGTTTTGCCCTTGCTGATCCGCAACAGGGATATAAAGAGTATCAGACGAGTCACATTCCGGGAGCGTATTACTTGGATTTGAACCAAGATCTGTCTGCCCCTGTGGAACGTCATGGCGGGCGTCATCCCTTACCTGATCCCAACCGAATTGCCCAAAAACTTGCTGCGATTGGGGTCAGATTCGGTGAAACCTTAGTCGTGGCTTATGATGATTCCCGTTTTGCGTTTGCGGCGCGTCTGTGGTGGTTACTGCGTTACCTGGGACACGATCGCGTGGCGGTACTAGATGGGGGCTGGGGTGCATGGCAATCCCAAGGGTATCCGGTAACCGATGCGATACCGGAACCTCAACCGGGGCAGTTTGTGCCGCAAGTGCGCTCTGAGTGGGTGGTTGATATCAACGGGGTCAAAACCCGGAAAGAGTTACCGGAAGTGGCTTTGGTTGATTCACGGGCACGCGATCGCTATTTAGGAGAGCATGAACCGATTGACCCCGTTGCGGGTCATATCCCTGGAGCCATTAATTACCCTTGGCAAGAGGTGACTAATGCTCAAGGTTATCTCCACTCCCCCAATCAGCAAAAACAGCGATGGCAGGATATCCAAGATAAATCAGACATTATTGTTTATTGTGGCTCTGGAGTCACCGCCTGCGTGAATCTCTTATCTCTGGAATTAGCCGGAACAGGAAGGGGTAAGCTTTATGCTGGAAGTTGGAGCGACTGGTGTTCTTACTTAGCAGAAACCTCTGTTTGACAATCTTCCTTCTTCTAGATTCTATGGAACTTGCATTCCATAAACACCAAGGTAGAAGTTCCATCTCTCGCCTAGGCGTGACTTTCCTGATACCCCACGGTAGAATTATGCTTATATCAGTATATTCATAAAAAACCATGTAATATTATCACACTTGTTGACTTAAATGCAAGCAAACTTGCTATGACTGGCGATTCATCCTCAACTAACTCTGATCGGGTATAGTTGGGGGTGAATCGCCGAAGTCGATAAAGTACATCTACAGCGAATGGGTTGGTGTTATTCTCAACCCTGAGAATAGCTTGAAGATAGCTCCCTGTCTACGTCCTATCGAGTTGCTAAGGTTTTCTAAAGCAGAGAGAAATCTAGTGACATGAGTTTCTTTGCCAGGAGATTGAACTTGGAGGTGAGAGAGTAAGACAATTTAGATGGCGCTAAAACGCTTAGGAATTACGCCGATAGACTAACTATCAGCCAATATTTAGATTAAAATTGCTAAAATAAGAAGTTCACTTAAATTTCCCAAAACTATTAGGTCTGAGTTTATATGCCTTGCTCGATGAACCGTATTTCTATTTTTGTTGATGGGAATAATATGTTCTATGCTCAACAAAAAAATGGCTGGTTCTTTGATCCAAAGCGGGTCTTAGAATATTTTAGAAAAGAACCCCATATTGTTCTGGTTAATGCATTTTGGTATACCGGATTAAAAGATCCTCAAGATCAGCGCGGATTTAGAGATGCCTTAATTAGCCTAGGTTACACCGTCCGAACTAAAATTTTAAAAGAGTATTATGATGATAGTTCGGGTCGCTACTCCCAAAAAGCTAATCTTGATATAGAAATTGTTGTTGATATGTTTAATACTGTAGAACAGTATGACCGAGTTATTCTGTTTAGTGGAGATGGTGATTTTGAACGAGCAATCGAGTTGCTGCGTTCAAAAAATACTCACATTACAGTCGTATCAACGGAAGGAATGATTGCTAGAGAATTAAGAAATGCTACAGATCGGTATATCGACTTAAATGATATACGTGATTATATCGAGAAAACGGATTCTTGATTAATCACACAAACTAGCCCTTATGATTTAACTCATTGAAGATTAACGAGTTCTGACTGGAGACAATCAAATGAACACACAACCCAATCGAATTATTATTTTTGATACCACGCTGCGCGATGGCGAACAGTGTCCTGGAGCCACATTAAATGTAGAGGAGAAACTAACGATCGCACGGCAACTAGCACGACTCGGTGTGGATGTGATTGAAGCCGGGTTCCCGTATGCCAGTGTCGGTGACTTTGAGGCGGTGCAAAAGATTGCCCAAACTGTAGGCGTAGAGTCAGGACCGACAATTTGTGGGTTAGCCCGAGCCACTCGTCAGGATATTGAAGCCGCAGCCAAAGCCCTCAAACCCGCTGCCCATGGGCGAATTCATACATTTATCGCCACATCTGATATTCATCTAAAATATAAACTGAAAAAGACTCGACCAGAGGTATTGGCGATCGCAGAGGAAATGGTGGCGTATGCCAAATCCTTTGTCGAGGATGTGGAGTTTTCCCCCGAAGACGCAGGGCGTTCTGATCCAGAGTTTCTCTACGAAGTGCTAGAACGTGCGATCGCGGCGGGGGCGACAACGGTGAATATTCCCGATACCGTGGGCTACACCACTCCCACTGAATTTGGCGCATTGATTCGCGGGATAAAAGAAAACGTCCCCAATATCGACCAAGCGATTATCTCCGTTCATGGTCACAATGACCTAGGATTAGCCGTTGCCAACTTCCTGGAAGCCGTGAAAAATGGGGCGCGACAGTTAGAATGTACGATTAACGGTATCGGTGAACGAGCCGGAAATGCTGCCTTAGAAGAACTCGTCATGGCATTGCACGTTCGGCGGCAATTCTACAACCCCTATTTTGGACGCCCTGCGGAGTCAGAGGAAGCCTTAACCAATATTGACACGCGCCAGATTTACAAAACCTCGCGGTTAGTATCGAATTTAACCGGAATGTTAGTACAACCGAATAAAGCAATTGTCGGCGCAAACGCTTTTGCCCACGAATCGGGAATTCACCAAGATGGTGTCCTCAAAAACAAGCTGACTTATGAAATCATGGATGCCAAGTTAATCGGCTTAACTGATAATCAGATTGTCTTGGGTAAGCATTCCGGGCGCAACGCCTTCCGCAACCGTCTGAAGGAATTGGGGTTTGATCTGTCCGAGACGGAGTTGAATAAGGCATTTGTCCGCTTTAAAGAAGTGGCGGATAAGAAAAAAGACGTATCCGATTGGGACTTAGAAGCACTGGTTAACGACGAAATCAGCCAAGTTCCCGAACTCTTCCATCTGGAATTAGTTCAGGTATCTTGTGGGGATCACGCTCGTCCTACGGCTACCGTAACCTTACGCACCCCAGAAGGTGAAGAATTGATGGATGCGGCGATTGGAACCGGTCCAGTGGATGCAGTGTATAAAGCGATTAACCGCGTGGTGAATGTTCCGAATGAACTGATTGAATATTCGGTGCAGTCAGTGACAGCCGGGATTGACGCCCTAGGGGAAGTTACCATTCGCCTACGTTATAACAGTCGTGTCTTTTCCGGTCATGCTGCCAATACCGATATTATTGTGGCATCAGCCCAAGCCTATGTGAATGCCCTGAACCGACTCTATGCTTGGTTACAGGGGCAAGGTCAAGAAAGTCGCGATCGCGAGACAGATAAAGCGGTAGCCTCAGTTTAATCTATCCTTACCCGATCCCCGACGTCTTGAAGATACTGCTGGCGAATTGGAAAAACCTAACCCCCCAGCCCCCTTCCCAACCCCCCTCGTTCCCCCCTACCCCCCTCGTTCCCCCCTACCCCCCTCGTTCCCCCCTACAAGAGGGGGGAGGACAGA
>JGI12210J13797_10206724_pt1 | contig 18741 bp, 12 predicted proteins | sample ElkSlonscriptome_3_FD_13797 | JGI IMG/M metagenome (IMG submission 13797)
GATGAGTCTGGGCTAGGCTGGAAGTACCGACAGGTCGAGCGCGGTGAGTGGAACTTGTTTGCAGATGCTGTTGCTAAAGACACTGCTGTAGCGACCAATGCCAAAGTCTCAGACCATGGAAATGGAGAGCTAAAGGCCTCCGGGCATTCAGAATACTCTGAACATGATTATTCTGCACAGGCAGAGGAAGCCCCCACTCCTGAGGTATCAGAGCGCCCGGTCCCTGACGCTCGCTTGAGCGCACTTCTCGACGCGCCTCTCCCCTGGGACCATATCGATACCGGCATTGACAAACAGTGGCTGCAGCAAGACCTCCGACGCGCTCTCGAGGCGACAACGGTCCCAGATTGCGCGTTTGAAGGCTGCTCCCACTGTGGCATCTGTGGCCCTGACTTTGGCCATAATCTAGTTGTTTCGCCGCCGTCTATTCCGCTGCTAGAAGAGCCCAACATTCCCAAGACTCGTCAACAGCGCCTGCGGATACAGTTCGGTAAACTGGGCGAGTCTGCCCTCATGAGTCACCTAGATCTGATCCGGCTGTTCGATCGCGCTCTGCGCCGAGCGGCCCTGCCTGTTGCCTTCACGGGGGGCTATCACCCCGGCCCTCGCATTGCTCCGGCAAGTGCACTGCCGTTGGGCTTGACCAGCTCTGGAGAAATCATGGATATCGAGCTGCATGAATCCATGGATCCCAGTGAATTTCAGCAGCGGTTTGCAGCCCAACTACCGACTGATATACCCCTCTACCGGACAGAGCCGGTGGCGGTCTCTGGGCCATCTGCAACAAAGCAGCTTGACCGAGCGACCTACTACATCACAGTCGCCTGTAGCGCTGAGGCTGAGGGCCCTGTCGCGCTGAGCTGGGATGATTGGATTCGGAGCATTCTAGAGGCAGACGACATCAGTATTGAGAAAACGACCAAGTCAGGCAAAACGCGAACGGTAAACTTGAGAGATTGGCTGTATGACCTTGAGGCTGTGTCTGAGAGTGCGGCTCCGGGCCGACCCCAGTTTGCTCCACCAATGGATGAGAGCAGCCTTATCCTGCGCTATGTGGGCAGCTGCCGCAACGATGGCACAATGCTGCAGCCGGCTCAGGTGGTGACTATGCTTGAGCGGGTCAGTCAGCAGCCGATGGCGCTGCTCCATGCCCACCGCGATCGCCTTACCCTAACATCGCCCCAGCCTGAGGCGTAGCATCATCTCTACAGCGTGCTGCGCTTTATCTAGGTAATAGATTTTTAAGCGAATGATGGCACAGTGTATTCTCCGCGCTATAATGCTCCCCATGTAGGAGAATGTACTGACGGGGATAGATTTAGCTAGCCAGAGCCAGCTGAATTCCGCTAGAAGTAGATTTTTCTCAGAAAGATTTTGACGTTTGCTGAATTGATTTAGCTGAGTCTAGATGTGCTGTCTGGGCTTTGTTCAGCTAAGCCGGTTTGGCAAGGTCGATGGGTAGCAGATGGTCGTCCAGGATGCTACCGGTGCGGTTGAGACAGCAGGTCAATCGGGCTCAGGGCTACTAGATGATTAGGTCTTGCCCTAAGCGCTAAGCATCTGATGCACCCGGGGCATCTGACGCGTTGACGCCGGTGCTAAATGCCGCAGAGCGTGATTTTTCGTGATTGTTGGAGTCAGGTTTTTGAGCACAAGCGATCGCTACCAGTTTTGGACATTGCCACACCGGGAATTGCAAGCGATGCACGTACATTCCCGTAGGCTAAATAGATTTTGAGGAAGTTGAATGCCTAAGCAAATTGTAATTGCGGAGCAGCAACGAATTGCTGCTGTCTTTTCAGAAGATCAAATTCAAGAGTTAATTGTCGCCAAAGGGACTCACCAAGTTGGCGATATCTATGTCGGTACGGTTGAAAACGTACTGCCCAGTATTGACGCTGCGTTCGTCAATATTGGTGACACTGACCGTAATGGGTTTATCCATGTCACTGATCTAGGCCCTATTCGTCTTAAGCGAGCGGCAGCATCGATTACAGAGCTACTAGCCCCGCAGCAGAAGGCGCTAGTGCAAATTATGAAGGAGCCAACGGGCAACAAAGGCCCAAGGCTGACAGGCAACGTCAGTCTCCCGGGGCGCTATCTGGTGCTGATGCCCTTCGGACGAGGCGTCAATCTGTCGCGGCGAATTCGCAGTGAATCCGAGCGCAACCGCCTACGGGCGCTTTCCATTCTGCTAAAACCTGCTGGGATGGGGCTGCTGGTTCGAACCGAAGCAGAAGGCGTTCCGGAAGAAGCGATCATTGAAGATTTGGAAGCGCTGCAGCTTCAGTGGGAAACGGTTCAGCAAGAAGCGGCAACGACGCGACCGCCAAGTCTGCTCAATCGTGACGATGATTTTATTCAGCGGGTGCTGCGGGACGTCTACAGCGCCGACGTCAACCGTATTGTTGTTGATTCTAACCCAGGCTTGAAGCGGGTGAAGCAACACCTAACTAGCTGGAATGGAGGGCGATCGCCTCAAGGTGTGTTGATCGACCATCACCGCGATCGCACGCCAATTCTGGACTTTTTCCGCGTCAACGCGGCCATTCGCGAGGCGCTGAAGCCCAGAGTTGATCTGCCATCTGGAGGCTACATCGTCATTGAGCCAACAGAGGCTCTGACCGTAGTTGACGTTAACTCAGGCTCCTTTACGCGCTCAGCAACCTCTAGAGAAACCGTGCTGTGGACCAACTGCGAAGCCGCCACGGAGATTGCCCGACAGCTGCGGCTGCGCAACCTCGCGGGGGTAATCATTGTCGACTTCATCGACATGGACGCTCGCCGCGACCAGCTTCAGGTTCTCGAAAACTTCAACCGCTCTTTGAAGGCGGACAAAGCCCGCCCCCAAATTGCTCAACTGTCGGAGCTGGGCCTAGTCGAACTGACCCGTAAACGCCAGGGGCAAAACATTTATGAGCTGTTTGGTCAAAGCTGCCCCACCTGCGGTGGTCTGGGGCATTTGGTACATCTACCCGGCCAATCCGCCTCTGCACCATCCGCTAACCTGGTGGCAGAGCCCACTGAGCAATATCAGCCCCCCCAGCAGCAGCGCGTCATCACGGTGGGAGATGCGCGGGAGGCCTCGCCTCAGACCGAGAAAGACACAGCCCCGGTCAAAGTCATTGACACAGACTCTGACGCTGCTCCTCAAGAGCGGAGCGGTGGGCAAAGCCGTCGCCGTCGCCGGGATTCTAGCGTCACGCCGGCAAAATCTATCGCCCCTGTTGAATCGGACAGCGCCCCCTCAGAGACAGAGGAGAAAAGTCGCGGCAATGGTTCAGCAAAGTCTAAAGGACGGACGGATAGAGGCGATCGCAGCTCCCGTCGCGATCGCTCTTCAGAGCCGCCAGAGGTAGTCGTGGTGGAGATGACGCCCCAGGAGCAGGAAATTTATGCCCTCATGGGAATTTCCCCCTTGGTGCTCTCATCGGAAACGATCAAAAACCCCAAAACAGCGATTGTCAGCGTTGCAGCCCCCGGAGAGGGTAGCCAAGTTGAACAGATGATCATGACTGATGTGATGCAGACCCAGGCCGCTGAATCAGCCGATAAAGGTCCAAAAGAAGCGCCGAAGCGCGAGTCTTCTGGCAGTTCGACGCCGACGCGCAATAGCGGTTCGAGCCAACCTAAGACGGTAAGCAATGGTCCGACCAAGCAAAACGACAACGCCAGCAAATCCAGCAATGGTGATAGTGGTGTACCGGGGCCGACACTCGTGAGCGCTAAGCAGGAGGAACCCACCCCGCCCCCCGCAGCAGAAGCGTCTGATAGCGATACTACCGGCAAGCGCCGTCGCCGTCGCCGATCTTCGGCATCCAGCGGGACTTGAAACAGACCTCGACAAGGCTCATTATTGCTGGCGTCGATGAGGTTGGCCGGGGGGCCTTGTTTGGCCCCGTGGTCGCCGCTGCGGTCATTGTGCCAGCAGCGGCTCAGTCAGCGCTGGCGCAAGCTGGCGTCACCGACAGCAAAGCCCTTAGCCCTGGCCATCGCCGCAACCTATATGCCGAGATTTGCGCTCTTGGGGTTTGCTCTGTCGGCGTCGCGTCGGTTGAAGAAATCGACCGGATCAATATTTTGCAGGCCTCCCTGCTAGCGATGCGGCGGGCTGTCCATCGGCTAGCGCTGCAGCCGACCTATTGCCTGATCGATGGTAACCAGCGTGTTCCGGAGTTGGGCATTGCGCAAAAAACGCTGGTCAAAGGAGACAAGCGCTCTCTCGTCATTGCCGCCGCCAGCATTGTGGCCAAAGTCTGGCGCGATCGCCTCATTGTCAGACTTGCGGAAACCTATCCACATTACGATCTAGCGTCAAATAAAGGATACGGTACAGCAAAGCACCGGGCTGGCCTCAATGCTGTTGGCCTAACCCGATACCACAGACGTTCATTTCGCGCCTGTCGCGATGTTTTAGCGCCGTAGCTGAGGACAGCTACAGCTTTCTGTCTTCAGCTACGCTACGGTGCCCTCAGCTATTTTCCCCAGCGCTACCGCTTCTTAGCCAGCTTCTTAGACAGTTTCCTGAGCCGAATAGACTCTGGAGTGACTTCCACAAGCTCGTCGGAGCCAATGTACTCTAGTGCCCGCTCCAGGCTCATATCCACAGGTGATTGAAGCTGTACCAGCTCGTCGCCGCTCGCAGCGCGGTGGTTCGTCAGCTGCTTCGTTTTGCAAACGTTCAGTTCAAGATCCTGGGGGCGGGTGTTCTCGCCGATGATCATGCCCTTATAGACCTTCGTACCCGGCTCAATGAAGAACGAACCTCTATCCTCAGCGTTCTTCAGAGCATAGAAGGTTGCGACTCCTTCTTCAAAAGAAACCAGCACACCATTGCGCCGCGTATCAAGATCGCCGAGCATGGGCCGATAGTCTTGGAAGCTGTGATTCATGATACCGTCGCCTCGGGTCAGCCGCATAAAATCGCCTCGAAAACCAATCAGCCCTCGCGCTGGAATAATGAATTCTAGCTGGGTGCGACCGTTGCCGCCAGCCATCATATTTTGCATTTCTCCTTTGCGCTGTCCCAGCCGTTCGATACAGCTGCCGACTGATCCATCGGGGACATCAAGCACCAAGAGTTCATAGGGCTCACAGGGCTGGCCGCTGATCTCTCGGAAAATCACCTGAGGCTGCGACACCTGAAATTCATAGCCTTCGCGCCGCATGGTTTCAATCAAGATGCCAAGATGGAGCTCACCTCGCCCAGAAACGGAGAATTTGTCTGGCGTGTCAGTGGGTTCGACTCTCAAAGCGACGTTGGTCTCAAGCTCCCGCTCTAGGCGATCGCGAATTTGACGAGAGGTGACAAAGCTCCCCTCTTGACCGGCAAAGGGAGAATCATTGACGCAAAAGGTCATTTGTAGAGTCGGCTCATCAACATCGATGAGCGGCAGAGCTTGAGGGTTCTCAGGGCAGGTAATGGTTTCTCCGATGTTCGCGTCGGCGAACCCCGACACAGCTACTAGATTTCCGGCCTCTGATGCGTCAATTTCGACTCGCCGCAGCCCGTCGAATCCCAGCAGTTTTGTCACTTTCCCTTTGACGGTAGAGCCATCGGCTTTGATCAAAGCCGCCTGCTGACCAGCATTGATGCGCCCATTGTGAATTCGGCCAATGATGATCCGCCCCAAGTAGTCAGAATAATCTAGAGTAGTCACCTGAAGCTGCAGAGGCTTTTCGGCATCGCCGACCGGTGGCGGAACATGGTTGACGATAGATTCGAACAGCGGCCCCATATCTTCATCCTCTGCCTCCATTTCAGCTTTGGCATATCCGCCTAGACCTGACGCAAATAGATAAGGGAATTCGCACTGGTCGTCATCTGCGCCCAGCTCCAAGAAGAGGTCAAGCACCTTATCTACGGCACCATAGGGGTCGGCTTGAGGACGGTCGATTTTGTTGACAACAACAATAGGACGCAGCCCTTTTTCCAAGGCTTTCTTCAGCACAAAGCGCGTTTGGGGCATGGGACCTTCGTTAGCGTCGACGATCAGAACGCAGCCATCGACCATGCCCAACACCCGCTCTACTTCGCCGCCAAAATCGGCGTGTCCCGGCGTGTCAACAATATTGATCAGCTTGTCTTGATAGCGAACGGCCGTATTTTTCGAGAGAATGGTGATGCCGCGCTCACGCTCTAGGGTGTTTGAGTCCATCACACAATCTGGCACCTCTTCTCCCTCGCGGAAAATGCCCGACTGCTTCAGCATGGCGTCTACCAGCGTTGTCTTACCGTGGTCAACGTGAGCAATAATGGCGACGTTGCGGATCGAGGAAGTCATAGCGGAATCTCGGGTGGAGGATCAAGGGTAGGCGAATACGCAGAATAAAATTTGAAGCGCTGGAGTCGCACTACAACACATACGATTGGGCTCCTCATGCCGCAGCAAAATACAGCTTTGTATGAAGAAGTCTTAACAATTCTATCTCAAGACGCAGCAGGTTGTCCAAGACGGTATCTTGGCTGCCAATCGCTGTGATGAAGCAAGCAGGCTACCAGGTTTCGGCGCGGCAGACATCTAGGACGCGCTGATCGTTTGCGCTCAGAGACGCAATCCTATGAAACCCATCTAGTCCTGTCTGCGGCGCGGCTATGTTGCTCGAGGCAATGGGGCTTTCGGCTTGAACTAGGGCAATGGAGTAGGGAGACGTAGTTTGCTCGTAGCTATCGCGGACCGTTACCGATAGACGATCCCCTGTGACGCGGCCCTGAAAGCAATCGAAGGAGGACTGGGGCATGTAGAACGCGCCTGTGATGCGATCGCCCTGCACGGCGAATACGGTATAAACGACGCCGATCTTACCGGGCTCGGAAGCCTGACCAAACAAGTGAGGCCCCTCGGGAAACCGGTGTGGCACATCGGCAGAGGGATTGATTGGAGTATGGTTCGGCTGCTCTGGCACCGGCTCCGCCTCGGCGCTGTCAATTGCAGGGCTGCCGGCTGCAGGGCTGTCGGCTGCAGGGCTGTCGATTGCAGAATTATCCACCATTGTAGAATTGCCCACGGCGGGATCACCCACTGCAACGATCCCCAAGGCCACATCGCTCACGGCAGCACCCAAAAGCAGGGCCGCCAAGCATAGACTGCGCTGCACGTATTTTAGAATAGGCTGGGGAAACCGGTAGCGTTGCTGTCCAAGATACGTCACTCAATCCTCCCAGTCCCAATCACAAATCCCGGCTCTCGCGGCCTATTTCTACCCTAGCCAAAAACGAAGGACGATCCAACCTGTTGCCTACAAGACTTTATATTCTCTGGTCATGGTCCTTTGTTCACTGCGCCACCAGTGGATAGAAGCATGCCAGCCCAGCTCCGCAGAAGAGAGGGCTAGGCTGGAATTATGCTGCAGAGCTTGGGCTGGTGAAGACATCTGGCGAAGACATCTGGCGAAATCAGCTGGCGAGGTAGCCCTTGACGGTAGCTTTCCGGCGGCGCAGGTGCTCAAGAGCCTGGCGCTCTAGCTGTCTGACGCGCTCGCGGCTGATGCTCATCCGCTGTCCCACTTTGGCCAAAGAGAGCTCGCAGCCATCGCTAAGGCCAAAGCGGAGAGAGAGGACCTCTCGCTGCTGTGGCGTCAGTTCAGCCATCAGGTTATTGAGATCCTGACGCAGGAGCTGCTGAGTCGCGTAGTCTTCAGGAGAGGCATCCTCGTCTTCGAGCAAGTCCTGAAGCTCAGTATCTTGGTTGTCGCCAACGCGCATGTCTAGCGAAACAGGCTGTCGAGACAGCAGCAAGTACTCACGAATTTGAGCTGGCTCTAAGTCAAGGGCCTCGGCAATTTCAGCTGGTGTCGGAACCCGACCAAACTGCTGGGTCAGCTCGCGCTGCACCTTCTTGATTTTGTTGAGCTTCTCGGTGATGTGAATTGGCAGGCGAATGGTTCGAGCTTGCTGAGCGATCGCCCGAGTGATGGCCTGGCGAATCCACCAGTATGCATAGGTCGAAAACTTATATCCTCGAGTGGGATCAAATTTCTCAACGCCCCGCTCAAGACCAAGGGTCCCTTCTTGAATCAAGTCGAGAAACTCTAGGTTCCGCTTTTGGTACTTCTTGGCGATCGCAACAACAAGACGCAGATTCGCCTCAATCATCTGCTTTTTCGCATGCTGCCCGTCCTGAAGAACGGTATTAAACTTGTCTGGCGCTAGCTCAGAAGCCGCCTGCCATTCGTCTGATGTAGGCTCGCGGTCGAGTTTTTCCACTAGCTCGTCCTTGAGGTCAAGCAGCTGCATCAGAGCCTGGACACGCTTTCCGTAAATAATCTCTTGCTCATGAGTCAACAGAGGAACTCTACCAATCTCATGCAAATAGGTTCTCACCATATCTGCCGTGAACATCGGTGCTTCCTTCCGTTTACTGGAGCGTGCGGGAGTCTTAGTTGGCATTTAGGGAACTACCTCATCAATCAGGGAACTTGAGCTGTAGACAATTTCATCCGGTTTCTGGCTCGTCTGGTTTTGGCTCATCCAGATCTAGAGCAGTTTAGAAAATTAAACCAGGCTGAAACCGTCTTTAACTGAAGACAACATTAAAAAAAAATTAGACTTCGAGCTTATGTCAGTGACAGGGCTGGCTCAGATGATGCCTATCTTTCCAGAGCAGCGATAGACCGGCGCTGATGAATTAACAGGTGCAGAGAAATAGGGCGCAGAATCGATTCCAGGGGCTCGCGCCGAAGATGACCCAGTAGACAGATTGCAGAGACAAGATGTGCCGCCAAAAGGCGAATACAGGACACAAGTAAACCCACTGAGTTGGCATCAATCGTCCACCACGACGATCTCGAACATATCCTCAGATGGCACGGTATGGGACTGTACGGCCACCGAGGCATCCTGGAAGTCAAACCAGATAGGACATACCCACTCACCGTAAACCAGTGCTTAACGTGACCGGCCATGCTGCCATTCGGCTACCATTTGCCACCTTACTTGCCAGTATAGCCGATGTCGGAGTCGTTATGAGTTTGGGCTGGTTACATATCATTACAATTCTACGGTCTGTTGACTATGGGTGAAGTCATCCAGATGGATGAACTTAGACAGGTCTCGATCTAATAGAGGGCTTTCTAGAGGACTTTAGGTCACAAGAAGAGATGCTTTAGCGCGTTTAGTGAGTCACTCCAAAAGCTCTGTCTAGCTTGGTCTGATTACCATAGTGACCGAATAGCTCTAAGAATGAAACTCCCATTGATGAAGAGATAACCGAACAACGTTCGGAGCATTGTGAGATGGGTGCAATCCCCAATTGTTGACTTTTGGGGCAACAGTGGACGGTTGGGATAGCGCTAGAAGCCTAAATCTGCCCGCGCCGTTTCTGCTTCTTTCAGCACCTCTGACGTCGGCCGGTCTTCCCAGCTCGGACCGGCAATCTCATCATAGAACGACTGATCGTAGGGGCGGGTACGGACTACCACGGGCATAGGAACGGCGTGGCCTAAGATAAGCGCCTGCTGCTTTGAATCGAGCTTTGCCAGCACAGAACGCAGGCTTTGGCTGCCGGAAACGCCAGTGAAAATAGCGTCAATATCCTTGTCGTCATTGAGCAATGCCGTAATCCGAGTGCCCACCTGAGACATCACCTCGTTGTCAATACCCGATGGACGCTGATCGACCACCAGCAGCGTGACAAAATACTTGCGCATTTCTCGGGCAATGGTGCCAAAAATAGTCTGGCTGACCATACTGGAATCTAAAAAGCGATGAGCCTCTTCAATAGTTATGACCAGCGGGTGAGGGCGATCGCAGGGATTTTTGGTTTGGAGAAATTGTTCTGCTTTGCGGACATAGCTCCCGTGAATCCGGCGGGAGATGAGGTTGGTTGCCAGCATATAAGACAGCAGATTGGACTGAGAGCCAAATTCGACTACGACATGTTTTCCCGCTTCTAAAGATGCCAAGATCTGCCCCACGCCATCTCTAGGACAGCTGTTGCGAATGTACTTTAGGTCGTCAAGGCGAGTGAGCTTGCGCTGCAGTGCCATAATTGACGACTTATTCCCCATTTTTGTCTCGCAAAATTCCTGAATTTCTTCATTTCCCATGGACAGCAATCGTGTAATCCAGGATTTCCCGAATTCGTTGCGGAGAATAATTGCGTTCTCTAAACTGGCTTCGGACAAGTTCAGCTCCCCTCTCACCAGCATCAAGTCTTCGACCTCAATCTGGCTATAGCTGATGTATAGCTCTTGGGCATCGCGAACCCCACGGCGCTTCGTCGAGTCGGCATCTAGGGTATAGATTTGAACCTCCCCTGGAAAGAGCTGCCGTAACCCCTTCACTGTGCTGAACTGCCGTCCCTCTTGCACCGCCTCCCAACCATACTCGGAGTGCATATCGAAAATCAGGTTGACGGCGGCCTGCTTGCGAATAATGCCTGACAACAAAAGTCGGGTCAGAAAAGACTTGCCAGTGCCAGACTTGCCAAAAATCCCGTTGCTGCGCTCGACAAGCCGATCTAGATCTAGGCAAACCGGCACATCCATGTCAATAGGTTGTCCAATGGCAAAATTTCGCCTTGTGGGATCATCTTCCCAGCCAAAAACCGCCCGAAAATCTCGCTCTGTTGCATCAAACACCTGGCTGAAATGACTTGGGACTGTTTTGACGGGCAGCAGCTCTATCCCCTCACTCGTCTGTGCCTGATATGATGCCGCTCTATTTGAGCGTTGCTTATTTGCAGCCTGCTCTTGCTGGCCTGACGCTGTAGCGTGATTTGAGCCACTATCCGGAGTTAGCATCAACATTGGCGCTAGTTCAATGGTTCCGTAGGTGCTGCTGCCCGCCAGCACCTCCTGCATAAAGCCATCGCCAGGATCAGGAGGGCTAGCGGCGATTCGGGCACTTGTGGTCCCAAGGGCCACATCAGTCAGGAGGCAAAAGAACTGCGATCGCTTGCCCTGCACAACGAGAAACTTACCCACTCGCATATCTTCTATAGAGACCGTGGCATGGAGCCGCACCTCCAACCCTTGGCTGAGAGAGCCTTGGACTACGGCCCCAAGGGGATGATCTAGCGTCATAGCTGTTCAGTGACCTTTTTAACGGCAGCAGGCGGTTGACAATACCAATGTACTGTACATCATGTACAGCGCTGATCCTATCAATGACCTATCGGCTAGATATATGACGCTGTATGCTGAACAGGCAAACTGTCCACTGCGATCTTACAACCGAACCTATTTTCGCTACGGTGAAAGTTAACTATTGAGACCAGTTCTCAACTTTTGAGCAGTGTACAGTTCCTTTACGTGATGTGCTGCCATGGACAAGGACATTTCTCCGACAAGAGTGCTCATTGTCGAAGATGATCCGATGATGCGTTTGGGGCTAGAGCAGTCCTTTGCTGCTCGGGCCGATATTGCAGTGGTTGGTCAGGCTGAAGACGGCTATGCTGCTGTGCAGGATGTTCAGCGGCTCAGGCCAGATGTCGTGGTCATGGATCTTGGCCTTCCCCGGCTCGATGGCATTGAGGCAACACAGCAAATCAAGGCATCACTGCCTGATGTTCGGGTGGTCATGCTGACCTCCCACACCTCAAAAACAGAGATTATCAGCGCTCTATCTAGCGGCGCTGACGCCTATTGCGTCAAGGGAACATCGGTGACAGGGCTGCTGATGGCGATCGCCGCAGTTAAAGAAGGGGCGAGCTATCTAGATCAGCAGGTGGCCCAAACCGTCATGACTCACCTGAGGTCTCCGGTCACCGATGAGAAAGTGGCGGCAATGGGACAGCTCTCAGAGCGGGAGATGGACGTGCTGAAACTGATGGTAGAAGGCTTGAGCAATCCGGAAATTGCTGCCGAGCTCTATCTCAGCCCCAACACCATCAAGACTCACGTTCGAGGAATTATGAATAAGCTCGCTGTGGATGACCGGGTTCAGGCTGCAGTTACTGCGCTGCGAACTGGGCTTTTGCAATAACCCTGTTAGCCCATCAAGATAACCGTATCAATGACGTGAATCATGCCGTTGTCTGCCTCAACGTCAGGCAAAACCACCGTTGCGTTCTTCACTTCAAAATTGTCCGAAAGATCGAGGGCGATCGCCGATCCTTCCACCGATGTCAGCTCCTCCATTTCCGCCAAATCTGCTCTGGCATATTTTCCAGAAACCACGTGATATTTCAGAATGCGGGCAAGCTGGGGTGGGTTTTGCACCAGGGTTTGCACTGTGCCGGGGGGAAGCTTTGCGAAGGCGTCATCCGTAGGGGCAAACACGGTGAAAGGGCCAGGACTTTTTAAAACATCGACTAGGTCAGCGGCCTGGACTGCTGCGACGAGGGTGGAGAAGCCGTCTGTGGTGACGGCGATATCGACAATATCGGGCATGGCTTGCGTTGGGGTAAAGGAGCGATTGGGGATTTTTGTGGGGCGAATAGCCATTCACCCGTACGAGACTTAGCGATAGTCTGGGCTCTGGATATCCCGCAAGCGGGCTTCTGGCCGTATGAAGCGGTCCATCTGCATCTCAAAAAACTGCCGATTGGCCATCAGATGTTTGGGATTATCGTCATCTAAGGGGTGAAGCAGCGCCTGACGCAGGGCATGTATTACCGCTGAGGTCACGTTATACATTGACCGCTGAAAGGTGATGCCCAACTGAATCAAGATGTCGTCTTTACCTCTAGAATGCTGTTGGTAATAGTCTTTCAGGTATTGCGGTAAGAAGTGAACCATATCCTGCATCAGCAGCGTTGGCGGGATACCGGCGGTGCCAACGGGGAACACATCGGCGTAGAGAATGCCGTAGTGAAAGTTGGCCTGGACTTCTGGAACTTGACCCGCCTGAGCGTTGTAGGATTTAGTGCCGCGAAATGGCGCAGTGCGGTAGAACACTGCTTCAACGTAGGGGAGGGCAGCTTCGTACAGCCAGGTAAAGCCTTTAGATTTGGGAATGATTTCGAAGCATTCGCCATCGACATAGAGGTGGTGGTAGATTGGCCGTCCTGCCACAGCAAAGATGCCGTTCACCAAAAAATTCATTGCATCCGGAACTCCCTCAAAGCCACCCTCGTCATAGATGTCCGACATTTCGAAAAACACCGGGGCCATCACTTCCCAAAATAAGCCCAAGTTGGAGTAATACGACAGCTCCCGCACCTTCTCAACAAACATGTCGGGGAAGAGCTTGTAGAGCCCCAACATAGCCGGATTGTTTTTGAAGTAGGCCCGGATGGCGCGATCGCAATTTTCCCGATACTCCTCGGTGTCGAGGTAAGCATCAAATTTATTCACCGGAGCGTACATCTGCCGGTGCCACAGCATCGCCCGCATGCAGGCTTCCGCAAACTCCATATTGATGCGGTCGTGCCAAAGGTGGTGCAGGAGCTTGGGCCAGCGCCGGTTAACTTCCCCCTGCTTCATAAACGCCAGCAGCTCTGGGTGAGCGGCACCAGTGCCCCGCCAAATGCGCAAGTCAGCGCCATCCCCCGCATAGTGGTTGGGCAGGTCTAGATACTCTTGAGAAATGAAGTACTTGAAAAAGGGCAGCGGCTCTAGAAACACCTGCTCAGCAATGTAGAGCAAGTCCCGCCAGTAGAAATCCATCGGCACCGCATAGGCTTTGTAGATGCCGATGATTTGCATCAAATTTTCTGGGGTGTCGGGCAGCATGGAGCCACCGGACTCTAGCCGGTGAATCACGTCGGCAAAGGGGTGGTTGGAGGGGGGAATAAGCGGCAGTTCGGCTTTTGGCAGAGATACGGTCATGGCTATGGCGTTTTGTGGTCAAAAGTGAGTTGAACAGGAATGTCAGAGAGATTTGGCGATCGCTGGTGCAGAAAATCCCGGTACTGACGCGGCAAAGCCTTCTCTATGGGTTGTATGGGCCATTGTGTGCTCCACAGTATGGTCCATGGTCTGATCGACTGCGACCGACGGCAGCGCCGCCACCATTTTGGTGGCCGTCGCTTCACTCCACTGCACCAGCCATTTGGGCTGCACCCCCAGCAAAAAGATCAGACAGGCCAAAACCAGCGCTGGCGTCCGCTCGCCCCATTCCACCTTCGGGAAGTAGGCGCTGTTGTCTAGCTTGCCGAAGCAGGTGCGGTTGAGCAGGATGACGAAGTAGACCGCCGTCAAGCCCGTTCCAACGACACAGAGCAAGGTTTGCCAAGGAAAGACAGCGTAGCTCCCCTGAAAAATCAGAAATTCTGCCACAAAGCCCGCCAACCCAGGAATGCCTGCGCTTGCCATGCCGCTGACAACCAGCAAGGCGCTGATGGTAGGCAGGCCCCGCACCGGGTTGAGCAGGCCGTTGAGCACATTGAGGTCTCGGGTACCCACCTTTTTCTCCACCACGCCTACAAGGTGGAACAAAATGGCCAAAATCAGCCCATGGGCCGCCATCTGTGATATGGCACCCACCAAGCTCAGCGTTGTCATGGCGGCTCCCGCTAGCAGCAAATACCCCATATGCCCCACGGAACTATAGGCCACCATGCGCTTGATGTCCTTTTGCGCGATCGCCGCCATGGCTCCATAGAGTACGCTCACCGCCGCCCAGGTCGCCAGCCAAGGGGCCAGAACGGCCCAAGCTTCAGGAAATAGCCCCAGGCCGAAGCGGAAAAGACCGTAGGCCCCCAGCTTGGCCAGCACCCCACCAAGCAGGATTGCCACCGGGGCCGATGCGGCTACATAGGTGTCGGGAAGCCAGGTGTGAAACGGGACGAGGGGAAGTTTGATGCCGAACCCGACCAAGAGCGCGCCGAGGAGTAGAACCTGCAGCTCTATGGGCAGCGACTGGCCTGTCAGCGCGGCATAGTTGAAGGTCGAGGCCTCGCTCAGCCAGACTAGACCCAAGAATCCAGCCAGAATAATGACGCCAGACAGAGCGGTATAGATCAAAAACTTGGATGCCGCATAGCCGCGCTGCTCTCCCCCCCAAATTGAAATCAGCAGATAGAAGGGCACTAGCTCTAACTCATAAAAGAGAAAGAACAGCAGCAGGTTCTGGGCCACAAAAGCCCCGGCAACCCCGCCGCTGATCAGAAGAATCAGAGCATAAAACAGCCGAGGACGGGTGACGGTCTCACGACTGCTGAAGACAGCAATCCAGGTGAGCAGACCGTTGAGCAACAGCAATACTAGGGTAAGACCGTCCATGCCGAGGGTATAGTCTAGCCCCAAGGCCGGAATCCAAGGCAAATGCTCCTGCATCTGCAGCCCTGGGTTAGTCAAATCAAAGCGGCTTGCCAGCCATAGCGTCCACAGAAACATCCCCCCAGAGAGCCAGAGGGCCGCCCAGCGGACTTGCTTCGTGGTGAAGGATTGGGGCAGAAGGCTGAGCAATATAGCCCCGAGCATGGGGATCCAAATCAGTACGCTGAGCATAACGTTCAAGGGAGAAGGTGCTTAAAAAGGTTGGTCGCATATCTAGGGGAGGGGCATAGGGTGTTATGCCCCAAACCGAAAATCAAACCGGCGCTGTCAGGCCGGCAGCGGCAGGCCAAAATTCGACAACAGTGGCCAAATCAGCAGCGCCAGAATCACCACGACACCAACGGAAATCGTGAACACATAGAACTGACTCCGACCGGTGTTGCTGTACTTCATCGTTTCACCGCTGAAAATAGAGGCGACGCCGACAAAGTTGACCAAGCCATCCACAAGGTAGCGATCGCCCCAGTCCACAAGCCGGGACAGCACATCGACGCCGCCCACAATGCTAGAACGATAAATGCGCGGCGTATAGAAGTCGTAGGCCAGCAGATCCTGCAGCGGCTTCCAGGGCAGGCGGATGGGTTTGGACAGCGGCCCTAAATAGAGAATGGCGCTGAGACCACAGCCTAAGACGGTAGACCACACCAGCGGCAGCGCCAGCCCTGTGTTAAGCCCACTCCACGCCGGCAGCAACGACAGGCTTTGTAATATCAAGGGCAGGTGCAGGGTCAGCGCGGCCATGGCGACCATAGGGAGGGTGATGGACCAAATGTTTTCTGGTGAGCGAGACGACATCTGCTGGGGATGATTGCCAAAGATGAGGCAGAAGACACGGACGACGCTAAAGGCTGCTAACGCATTTACCAGCAACAGTAAGACTACGACTGCGAAGCTATTGGACCAGGCAGCGTCTATCAAAGCCAGCATGGCCCAAAATCCCCCCAAAGGCGGTAGGGCAATGAGACCCGCCGCCCCCGCGAGGAACGATAGCCCTGAGACGGGACGCCGCCCCCACAGCCCGCCCAGCTTGGTCAAATCTTGCGTGATGCTATTGAGAACGACAGAGCCCGTACTCATCAACATGGCCGAAACGCCGAGGGCGTGAGCCAACAACATCAGAAATGCCGCCGTATTTTGCTGCAGACTAATGGCGATAAAGATGACTCCCATGTAAGCGCTAGTGAGATATGAGAGCGATCGCTTGACGTCGATTTGGGCGATGGAGATCAAGGTGCCCCCCAAGGCTGTGACAGCGCCAATGGCAAAGGTTGCCGTCAGCACGGTGGGCGAGAGGGCCAGCACAGGCGAAAGCCTGATCAGCACCCAGGCTCCCATTCCCACCACCACCGCATTCCGCAGAACGCTGCTGGGATAGGGGCCTTCCATAGCTTCGTCGAGCCACAGGTGGAGGGGGAACTGAGCGCACTTGCCCATGGGACCGGCCAGTAGAGCCAGCCCGACTAGAGTTATGAGAGTGGGGTCCACGGTAGCTGTTTCAGCCCACTGAGCTAACTCGCTAAAGTTCCAGGTTCCTGCAAGGGGGTAAATGGCCAGAACCCCCATCAGCAAGAACAGATCTCCGACGCGCTTGGTCAAGAAGGCATCCCGCGCTCCGGTGACCACCATGGACTGGTTGAACCAGAACCCAATCAATAGGTACGTGCCCAACGTCAAAACTTCTAGCAGCACATAGGTGAAAAACAGCGAGTTGCAAAGGGCTATTGCGCACAGCCCTGCCTCAAACAGCGCCAGGAGGGAGAAAAACCGCGCCCAGCCCCAGTCCATTTCTAAGTAGCCGACAGCATAAAGCTGCGACAAGAAGTTGATGACTGTTACTAGCAATATTGCCCCGATGGTGACAGTCGAAACCTCAATGGGAAAAGTGATGTTGAGGTTGGCCACCTGAAGCCATGAAACCTGCAGATACTGCGCTGGCTGAGACCGAAGCCCCGCGAAGGCAATAGCGGCATGCATAATCGCGATCGCCGTCATTAGTAAGTTGATGTATCCCGCCGGGCGCGGTCCGGTCCGCCGTGCCAAAGACGGAAACCAGAGAATCGACAAGAGCATCCCGGTGAGGGGATAGCACGGTATGAGCCATGCGCTTTGAATGAATGTGTCAGTCATAAGTTAAATAGCCAGCGGCGATCGCAGTTGAGATGATCCAACTCTGGACTATCTCTATGCAAGTTTGAATATGCATCGAAAAAAGTCTATGGTTTTAGCATATCGCAATTCCTAGGGACTATTGAAACGACAGCAATTAGTTTTTTCAATTACTGCCATTAGCCCTAAGTGAACTGCGAGCGGGATTCCGCGACGCCATCATTATCTAACAGATCAGAGCACAACATCTAGCCGATCGGCATAGCCCGTCTGTTCGACATAGCCTTTGGCGCTCACGGGCCGATCGCCCCGGCGACCTGCAAAGGTGACGGCCCCCTCCCAGTAAATTGTCGAAACGGCCAGCTCTTGGTTGGGGATCAAGGCTTGGCCCTCCAGCACTAGATCGAGCTTTGGGATGTCGATGCGCCAGCGGGTGGGGTAGTCTGCCTTGCTGACGGGGCTGTGCCAGGTCTCTTGCACCTCAATGTGCCAGTCGCGATGGTCGATGGTCTGGGGGCTGCCATCAGCGCTGATGTAGGTGCCGCTCGATAGGTCTGCGATTGTCCCGTCCTCCTGCCGCAGGCCATAGAGCATCAGGGCAGAGCCGTCATCAAGCTGCAGCGAGAACCAGTCCCACCCCACTGTGCCCGGACTCAGGGCGCTAGTGGAGTATTCATGGTCTTTCCAGGTCAGGCCACTAACCTGAAAGGAGTCCTCCCCTACCGTAATCTTGCCCTGGGTCTGCTGCTGCACGATGGAATAGTAGTAGGAGGCGTTACCCGGCTCAGGCCCCTTTTTGCTATAGCCGCGATCGCCCTGGGGTACGGGGGGCAGGGTTTCCGTCAAGGTCAGGTCTAGGGCCACATCTTCAGCATCGGCCATCAGGTGAACTTGACCTGGGGCGATCGCCGTTGCAGACCAGTTTTCTAGCCATACTCGGTAGGGCTCTGCTTGAGCCCCGGACAGCCCCGCCGCCTGACGGCTGAATCGCTCGTGGGGATAAAAGGCCTGGGCATCAATGTCGCTGAGGGTGAAATGGGCAAAGTACACCTGGTTGGAGCGCCAGTCGGAGGGGTTGGCTACCGGGACTGTCTCTGGGGCCAAGGCCCGCCGAAAGAAGGTGAGTTGATAGCCAAAGGCATGGCCCGCGTCGGTTTCTAGACTTCCGGTGTAGTACCACCACTCGGTTTGATAGTCGTTATGGGGACCTAGGTCGCGGGGAAACTGCAGATCTTTGGGTTCGGTGGCCTGGGCAAATTCTTGTGCGGCGGCCATGTCTTGGACTGGCAGCCATTCTACGGAGGCTTGGCCGCTGCTGGTGATGCCGGGGCGGGGCCAGAGGGCAATGAGGGCGACCAGGGCGATCGCGCTGATTATGAGGGGAAGACGTTTCATGAGACAGGTGGCGCTATGGCATAGAGGCGATGGTTGAGGCGATGGTTGGGCGGAAGTTGGACGTAGGCCGTCAAT
>JGI12210J13797_11020828_pt1 | contig 18725 bp, 16 predicted proteins | sample ElkSlonscriptome_3_FD_13797 | JGI IMG/M metagenome (IMG submission 13797)
AAGGGGCTAACTTCTGGTAGGCCACTATAACCTTCTTGTACTTTAACTGCATACGCTAATGCTTTATCCAAATCACCTCGTAAGCGATTAGCAAACGATAAGTGATAATAACAATTGATCAGTAACCTACCTTGATCGTTTAGCTTTTCTCTTATGTCCAGCACCTGCTGATGAAACCGCTCTGATTCGTAAGGATTTTGTAGATTATATAAGTAGACGTTTCCTATTTCCTCCAACTCATGCGCCACTTCCGAATGTTCTTCACCGTAAAAATCTCTCTTTCGCTCTAATGAATTTTGATAGTACTCTATTGCCTGGTAGAATTCACGCTGAGCCAGAGCTAAGTCAGCTTTAGCGCTCCAAGTAAGGGAGGTGAGAGTATCGTTATTAGATAAATGTTGACGTAGAATTTGTAGAGCACTATCCAGATACGCTTCTGCCTGAATATGAGTAGTCGTATCTGATGTATAAAGATGTGCCAATTTAGTGAGTACGTAGGCCAGATTTGAATTATCTTTTTTCTGTTCAAAATCGCCCTTCGCCAACTCATAATATTCAATAGCCTGATTGGGGTTGTTCTGAGCTTCTTGCTGTTGGGCGAGTGTAAGATACTCTTGACCGGTTTTAACGGTGTCGGGTAAGACAGTGGCATTCGCACAAAAAGATAGCCAGCAAAGAAGCAGTAACGTCTCAATATACTGCATAGGTTGGTAGTTTGAGGGAAGATAGAAAAATTTGAGATCATTTTTTGGTACTAAGGAGACAAATTGACGAGAAAGCGGCCGAAGGTAAAATTCACTATTCCACTAACTCGCAGGATGCAACTATTTTTATTTGAGATAAAACTATTCGAACAAAATGAGTAGGTATATAAAATATACTTATAATAAGTATATTTTTCTTTTAAAAGATATATATTTGCCTCAACCAACCAATCTTTATCACCTATGACGCGCGAATCTTCTTCCGAACCGGCTATTCAATTGCAAAAGCTGCCGCTTCTAGCGGACAATATTTTTGCCCAGAATCTGGATTTGACCGAGTATGTGCTATCGCATTCTCCTTCTTGCTACTTTATTAAAGTGAAAGGAGAAAGTATGCAGTCAATGAATATTCACGATGGTGATTTGCTGGTAGTAGATCGCAATCTTTCGGCTGAGGCTAATGATTTAGTCATCGCCCTGGAGAATGATACATTCCAACTTATGCAAGCTTCGGCTTACGATGCCCAACAGTATTCGCTCACATACGAACTATCTGCCACTACCAACAAAAAGCCTATACAACTTTGGGGAGTGGTTACCTACGTAATTCACCATTGCCGATAGCAACCAGTGACCTGAATAGTTTACTGCAGCCTTCTCTCTTGCAACTTTATAGGGATTCTGTAGTTTTACGGTTAAGCAACCTATAATCTTATGAAAACCTTACTTTCCTTACTAATTTTCACCCTCACTACGGCAAGTTGTATTCTAGCGCAAACGATGGAGGGGGGCTGGCGACTTAAAAGTGCTGGCGGGCAACCGTTGGTAGGAGTAGAAATGATTGCCGTTCTCCAGGATGGATACTTTATGTTTGGGCAATCTCAATCTGACGGAAGCTTCATTAGTGCCGGGGGAGGTGGTTATGAATTAGCGGATGGCCAATTGAGTCTTCTCTACGATTTTTTTACCGACGACGCTTCACAGGTGCGTTCCCCTATCACCTACTCGGCTCAGTTAACCGATAATCAGCTTACTCTTAAGAATACGCCCAACGGTACTCAAGTATGGGAGCGTTTGGAAGAAGAGGGTACACCGCTTACCGGAGTCTGGCGGTTTGCTACTCGCGTAGACGAAGACGGCAATGAAGGCGAACGACGAAGGGCAGGACCTCGGATAACCGTTAAAATACTTTCGGGCAGTCGCTTTCAGTGGGCCGCGTTTAATTATGCTACTAAAGAATTTATGGGTACGGGTGGCGGAACCTACGATGCTACCGAAGATGGTAAGTACACTGAAAATATCAAGTTTTTCTCTCGCGACGACAAGCGGGTGGGTGCTTCTCTCTCATTTCAGTATAGTCGTACTGGCGATGACTGGTACCACAAAGGGCTGAACAGTAAGGGCGAGCCCATGCACGAAGTTTGGACCAAGGGCGTTGGAAACTGAGTGAGCTTTTCACAACCTATTTGCTACAAACACTCCGCCTAAAATCGCTACAATACCTAGGAAGTGCTGATAATTTAGGGACTCTCCGTCCATGACACCCCACAGGATAGCTACCATCGGTACCAGATAGGTTACTGAAGCAGCGAATACGGGAGAACGTAGCTGTACCAATTTGTTGAAAATAATTAGTGCCAAAGCGGTACCAACCACCCCTAAAGTAACAATCGCCAAGAAAGGCCACCAAGCTTGCTGTTGCTCTAACGTAGGCAAAAACGAGGAATACCCAAATAAGTATCCAGCCGCAATAGGTAACATTAGTACCAAAGAAACCGCGGTAATGGTCTGAGGAGTGAGATCGTAAGTATATTGTTTAATGATATTAGAGCTAAAGCCGTAGCAAACCGTAGCACCTACCACCAGCAAGGAGTAAGCATTGAACCCTGACGATGATTTAGCCGAGCCGGCTAGAATAAGCAAAACAGTTCCGATGAGTCCCATGAGTAAACCGAGAAGTTGCTTGCGGGCGATAGTTTGATGAAAAAAAATGGCACCTACTAAAAGTACATTCAATGGAGTAACCGCATTGATAATTCCGGTAGATGAACTACTTAATTGCGTTTGTGCCCAGGCGAATAAAAACGCCGGAATTAAGCTACCGAGGAAACCAATCACAACTAGCACTCCCCAATGACGGCGGTTAAGTTTGGGGAAAGCAATAACTGCCACAGGTAGCAAAAAAGCTCCAGCGGCTACCATTCGTAACGCTCCTACTTCGCTTCCAGAAAAAGCAGTGAGTCCTCGCTTAATTAAAATAAAGGAGCTTCCCCAAACCAATCCTAATAAGACTAACGCTCCCCAGGCAATTAGATCTGAGTTCTGGGCAAAAAGTTTTTTCATTCTACCGGCACTGCTTCGTAGTATCCGGCAAATTTCTCCGCCACCTCATTTAATGTTTCTGATACCTCCGTAAAAGTGGGTAGCTCTACCAATCGCTGGCGGTAAGGCTTGAAGTGAGGAATACCCCGAAAGTAATTAGTGTAGTGGCGGCGCATTTCGTAAATACCTTTACGTTCGCCCTTCCACTGTACTGAAAACTCCAGATGTTCCCGAGCAGTTTGCACTCGCTCTTCTAAGGTAGGCGGAGCTAATTTCTCACCCGTACGAAAGAAATGCTTGATCTCTCGGAATATCCAAGGATAACCAATCGCCGCGCGACCAATCATAATACCGTCTACTCCGTAACGGCGACGGTACTCTAACGCCTTTTCTGGTGAGTCAATATCGCCGTTACCAAAAATTGGAATATGAATGTCGGGATGGTTTTTCACTTCAGCAATTGGGTTCCAATCGGCTTCCCCCTTGTACATTTGCTTACGGGTACGCCCATGAATAGTCAAGGCTTGAATACCAACATCTTGCAATCGTTGGGCTACCTCTACAATTTTAATTGTTTTTTCATCCCAGCCCAGGCGAGTCTTAACTGTTACCGGTAATTGAACCCGATTGACAATCTCGCGGGTCATCTCTTGCATTTTGGGTAAATCTAGCAGAATTCCTGCTCCAGCCCCTTTGCACGCTACCTTCTTCACCGGACAGCCATAATTGATATCTACCAGCTCAGGCTGCGCCGACTCGGCAATGGCCGCCGCTTCCCGCATGGAGTCAATCTTGTCACCAAAGATCTGAATACCAATTGGTCGTTCGTAGTCGTAAATATCTAGTTTCTCTACACTCTTCGCAGCATCCCGAATTAGTCCTTCGGAAGAAATAAACTCGGTGTACATTATATCGGCCCCATTCTTCTTGCAGACCGCCCGAAACGGAGGGTCACTCACATCTTCCATTGGGGCTAGCAACAGCGGAAATTCACCTAAATCTATCGTATCAATTTTTACCACAACAAAATTCAGTTTGTGTTATAGTGATTAAGTGTTAGCATGCATGATCTTACAAGTGCCCGGCAATCCAAATAACAAACTCAAAACCATAGCACTATTATACTACAACACTTTGAACTACAACGAATGAAAGTCAGAAGTTTCTTTAACTTTGCCCCAGTAGGCTTTTTCTTCATTCCGTAACATAACTTTCGTCGCGAGGTTAGATAGACAAATAAGATTAATGGATTTACTAGAAGAACCGGAACCGACGGTAGTACAAAAAACAAATATAGTTTCTTCCCTGCTAATTTTAGTTGGTTTTGTGCTGTTGGGGTTGTTTTTAGGGCAGATTATTGCATTTATTGGCATTCTTCCTCTATTCGATTACGACTTTCAGAATATTCAACAGGCATTGACCAATCCTATGAGTTCGCCCCAGGCCAAATCGGCTTTACTCATTCTTCAGGCAGCTACCTCCATTTTCGGGTTTATTATCGCTCCTCTACTTCACTATCGCCTGATTGATCGACAGCTGTTGGCACCTTTAATTCCTTATTTCGGTAGCGCACGTCTTTCTCCCGTTCAATCCGCCGACAAAGAGGTTTCACCGTTGGCCGTTCGTTTTCCTATCTCGGTAGCGGTTTTAGGCGTAGTTTTTTTGCTCATGATTGCTTTTATGTTCGCCAACTCAGTGGTTATTGAGTGGAATATGAATCTAGATTTTAGCGGAATTTCCCCTGCTTTTGAGGAGTGGGCGAAAGCTAAAGAAGGCGAATTAAAGGAACTAACAGAATATCTTACTCGGTTTGAGACCATGCCGGGATTGCTTATCGGCTTGGTCGTAATTGCAGTATTACCAGCGGTAGGAGAGGAGTTATTATTTCGGGGCTTAGTACAGCCTAAGTTGCATAAGTTAGTAGGCAATCATCACTTGGCTATTTGGTTGGCAGCTTTTCTGTTTAGTGCTATTCACCTACAGTTTTACGGATTCTTCCCGCGTTTGCTACTAGGGGCTTTATTCGGTTATTTATTTTATTGGTCCGGAAACTTGTGGTACGCTATTTTTGCCCATTTTGTGAATAATGGTTTCACTCTATTAATGCTTTACTTGTATCAGCAGGAAATTTCCGATATTGATATGGAAGCCACTGAGTCAGTAGCTTGGCCAATAGTATTAGCCGCTACCGTAGCTGGAGCGTTTTTATTGTACCAATTTCGGCAAATGACAAGGTTAAAGCGATTGGATGAATAGTAAGTGGCAAAAGGTGTTTAGTACTCAGCAGCGTTATCAGGCCGAGATTGTGAAGGCGGTACTGGAAGACCAACAGCTAAACCCCGTGCTTATTGATAAACAAGATCGGGCGTACCACTTTGGACCTATTGAAATTTACGTAGCTCCCGATTGTGTTATAAGTGCTCTGAAAATTATTAGCGATGATATCCGCTTTAGATAGATACAACAACGTTACTCAAAGAGTTATCACCGGAACTGTTGGTATTATGGCAATAGTGTTTGCTGTTTACAATGGTGAATGGACATACTTTGCCCTCTTTTTTGGTATTTGCGGGCTTACTCAGTTAGAGTTCTATAAACTTACGGGTTTAGATGGTATGTTGCCTCTAAAATCTGTGGGCACGTTTACTGGACTGTTGCTGTTCACGGTCAGTTTCTTAGTAGAACGAGGCACAATAGATGCCAGCTATTACCTACTGGTTTTCCCCGTAACGGCGAGCATCTTCTTTATCAAACTGTATAAAAAGTCTGACAAGAAACCATTTACAAACATTGCCTTTACACTTTGCGGTATCATTTACGTAGCAGTCCCTTTTGCTTTACTAAACTTGATCGCTTTTTCCGGTAATGTGTACAGCTTTCAGATTGTACTAGGTATTCTCTCCTTGTTTTGGGCGAGTGACACGGGAGCTTATTTTGCTGGGGTACGCTTTGGGCGCAGGCAGCTATTTGCGCGAGTATCACCGAAGAAATCTTGGGAAGGCAGTATTGGGGGGGCAGTTACCGCTCTAGTTGCTGCTCTGGTTCTATCGTATTTTTATACCGATCTACCCGCCTGGGAATGGATTGTAGTAGGTGCGATTATTGTTGTCACCGGTACCTACGGCGATTTAGTTGAATCACTTTTTAAGCGCAGTATTGCTATTAAAGATTCTGGGTCTGGGCTACCTGGGCACGGTGGATTCCTCGACCGTTTTGACGGTCTATTACTAGCATCCCACTTTATCATCGTTTTTTTGAAATTTTTTTAAAAACCCTACGTTGATTACATTTTGTAAAATCAGATTACTAATTTTACATCAGATTTTATAATCTCTCTAATGAGCTAACAAAATGTCATACGTAGAACCAGCCCCAATAAAAGATCACGAAAATCCGTTTGAATCCATGATGTCGCGCTTTCATATTGCCTCGCAAGCGCTAGGGTTAAACGATGAAGTATATAATGTTTTAAAGAATCCAGTGAAGCAAGTGATTGTTTCACTACCTGTCACAATGGACGATGGTTCCATACGGGTGTTTGAAGGCTATCGAGTAATTCACTCTAATATTCTTGGTCCATCCAAAGGCGGTATCCGCTACGATATGGGAGTAAACATTGACGAGGTGAAGGCCTTAGCCGCTTGGATGACTTGGAAATGTGCCGTGGTGGATATTCCCTACGGTGGAGCGAAAGGTGGTATCCGCTGCAATCCTCGCCAAATGTCTTCCGGCGAGATTGAGCGCTTGACAAGATCGTACACCCAAGAGATGTTTAGTATCTTTGGGCCCGACCGCGATATTCCCGCTCCTGATATGGGCACTGGCCCCCGGGAAATGGCCTGGATTATGGACGAATACTCTCGAGCCAATGGCATGACCATTAATGCGGTAGTTACCGGAAAACCGATTGTATTAGGTGGGTCAACCGGACGAACAGAAGCAACTGGACGCGGAGTGATGGTTTCAGCCTTCGCTGCTATGGAAAAGCTGAAGATCAATCCGTATCATTCTACTGTAGCGGTGCAAGGTTTTGGTAACGTTGGTTCTCACGCGGCTCTGCTAATGGAAGAACGGGGCAGTAAGGTGGTAGCTATTAGTGATATTTCAGGAGCGTACTACAACCCCAATGGCATTAATATTCAGCAGGCGGTAGATTTTAGGGCGGCTAACGGTGGCACGTTAACAGGTTTTGCCGGGGGAGAAATTATTGAGGGAGACGAATTACTAACATTGGAAGTAGATATTCTGATTCCTGCCGCTATGGAAGATGTGATTACTGTGAAAAACGCCGAGCAGATTAGTGCTCGCATGATTGTAGAAGGAGCCAATGGCCCTACTTCCGCTCGGGCTGATGATGTTATCAATAGCAAAGGAACGTTGGTTGTTCCCGATATTTTAGCGAATGCCGGAGGGGTAACCGTTTCGTACTTTGAGTGGGTGCAGAATCGGCTGGGTTATAAATGGACGCGCGACCGGGTGAATCGTCGTTCCGACCGTATTATGCGTGAATCTTTTGAGCGGGTGTACCAAACAGCCGTGAAGTACGGAGTGTCCATGCGAATTGCTGCCTATATTGTCGCTATTGATAAGGTGGCCAATACCTACAAATTCCGGGGTGGATTCTAAAGATAATAGGTGAACGATAGAACAAATTATTCTGTCCTTCACTCATTTTTTCATTCAAACCTTCTCCGTAACAAATCTCGCTTATCTTTGTAGTATAGTTACAGCAACTTTACTTATTTATGACTATCCACAAAGAAGGACGCTTATTGCTACTAGTTTCTTCGATCGTTCTGGTCTTGCTCAATGTAGCGATTGCGTATTTTTTCCCCGAGCGCACCGTTTTACAAATGGTCGTTATTATTGCCAGTGCTATTTTGTACTTGCTTATTCTACAATTCTTTCGTAATCCTAAAATTACTGTAAACCATAATGAAGGGCAGGTTCTGGCTCCGGCGGATGGGAAAGTAGTGGTGATTGAGGAGGCTGAAGAAAAGGAATACTTTCAAGAACGCCGAATGCAAGTTTCGATCTTCATGTCGCCGATTAATGTTCATGTTAATCGCAACCCAGCTTCTGGGCTAGTGAAATATTTTAAGTATCATGCTGGTCAATATTTAGTAGCTTGGCACCCCAAATCCAGTACCGATAATGAGCGTACCACTATGGTGCTACAATTACAAAATGGCTTAGAAATACTAGTCCGTCAGATCGCCGGAGCAATGGCTCGACGAATTAAGTGGTACGTAGGCGAAGGCGACACTGTGCGCCAGGGTGAAGAGTTCGGGTTTATTAAGTTTGGTTCTCGTGTAGATTTGTATTTACCGTTGAATGCCGAAGTAAAGGTAAATATAGGGGATAAAACGAAGGCAGGTAAAACAATTGTTGCCGAACTGCCCCAAAGTTAGTAATTCATTTTACTTTTCCACCGCGGCCTGTACCAAGCGCACCATTTCTCCCACCTGGGGCGGGTTTAGCCAACGAGTCACAATGACCAAATCATTTTCATTATCAATGATAATAAAGTTACCTCCAAATCCAGCGGCGTAATACACTGATGGGGAGACGCCTTCCCAAGCGCGCTCTCCACGATTAACCCACCACATGTAACCGTAGCTCTCGTTAGCTGCCGATGAGGTAATAGCCTGATCAATCCAACGTTCGGAGATAAGTTGTTGACCGTTCCAATTGCCTCGCCGTAGAAATAGTAATCCAAAACGCGCGTGATCTAGCGCGGAGATGAATACACCCCCACCGGAGTGTCCGCCCCCGCTAACCGACTGCATCATAATACCATCTACGTTCACAAAAGAGTCATCGTAGCCGTACCATCGCCAAGTGGTAGAAGCACCAATGGGGTCCATAATTTTCTCTTTCAGTACCATCGGCAGGGGCTTCCGCCAAACTTGTAGTAACGAATAAGCTAACAAATTTACTCGTACATCATTGTACTCAAAGTTAGTCCCTGGGGTTTGTAATTCTCGGTACTTCCAGTCGTCAATGCCACCCTCGCTGGGAGGACGATCCGCCCAATCTTTAGTAGAGAAAAGCGTGCCTGACCAGTCGGAAGATTGGGTGAGCAAATGATCCCAAGTAATTTGGGAGTTATGTGCTCCGGCAAACTTCCCGTCCCATACGTAACCGGCTACTGAATCATTTACGCTGGCAATCACCCCATCGTCTACGGCCAGCCCCGCCACGGTTGATAAATAGCTTTTAGTCACGCTAAAAGTCATATCTACCCGACCAACATCGCCCCACTGAGCTACGATGTAACCATCTTTTAGAATTAGTCCCGCCGGGCCACCTCGATCCTTGGTGGGACCTTTAATTTCATGAAAAGGCTCACGAGCAAATCCTTTCAAAATAGCTACTTTCAAATCTCGATCACCTTCATATTCATTATTCTGAGCGAAATCGACAGCCTTTTGCAGTAGTTCCGTATTCAAGCCAACCGCTTGAGGCGAACGATTCTCCCAGGTTTCAGTAGGAAAATAAGGTTGAGCTACTAAACAGGGGCTGCTTAATAGAAGGAGGGCAGTAATTAGATAAGGATAGATCATATTAACTAAAGAAGTGAACGGCGCAAATATGTCAGATTCATCTGCTTTATGCTAATCCAGGCGATGTTTTATAATTTATAGCTAATGAGTTTTTTCAAATCTTCGTGAGCTGGTACAGTGCGAGACATCAAAAGTCGATACATCTTTTCTACCATATTTTGCCTACTTGAAATAGAGAGAGTTATTTTAATTATACTGCACATAATGCTCCCACTTGGCTAAAACCGCTTGAAAGTCTTCTGGCAGTTCGGACTCAAAAAATAGGTGCTCTTTCGTAATTGGATGTTCAAAGCCGAGGGATTTGGCGTGCAGGGCTTGTCGGGGTATCAGCTTAAAGCAGTTATCAACAAACTGCTTGTACTTGGTAAACTTGGTGCCTTTGCGTATTTCATTTCCACCGTACAGAGCATCGTTAAATATGGGGTGACCAAGGTATTTCATATGTGCCCGAATCTGGTGAGTGCGACCAGTTTCTAATTGACATTGTAGTAAAGAAACGTAGCGTAAAGTACGAAGCACTTTGTAGTGCGTGATAGCATTGCGTCCTATGTCTCCCTTCGGGAAAGCCACCGTTACCCGTCGGTCTTTTGGACTCCGGCCTAGGTGAACATCAATGGTTCCCTGTGGTTCTTCAGGTTCTCCCCAAACGAGGGCTAAATAGGTGCGTTCAATGGTGTGGTGGAAGAATTGCTTGGCTAATCCGGTCATGGCTGGCTCAGTTTTGGCAATCACCAGTAAGCCCGAAGTGTCTTTATCAATGCGATGTACCAAGCCCGGGCGACCTTCATTACCCTGCATGTGGGGCAGTTGCTGAAAATGATAGACTAGCGCATTTACCAGCGTGCCCGACCAGTTTTGGTAAGCCGGATGCACCACCATCCCGGCGGGTTTATTAACGACTAGCAGATACTCATCTTCGTACACAATATTCAGCGGAATATTTTCGGGATGAACCTCAGTATCACGGGGTGGGGTGGGCAGCGAAACCACAATTTCATCGTCGGGACGAACCTTGTAGTTAGACTTAACCGGTTGCTCATTCACCAGCACGTAGCCTTCTTTAATCGCTGCTTGCACCTTGGAACGAGTTACGTTGGGCAAAAAGGTAATTAAATATTTATCGAGCCGCACCAATTCCTGGTTGGGCGACGCTACCAGACGGTGGTGCTCGAATAACTCTTCGGACTCTCCCGCTTCTTCAGTATCATCAAAACTCATAGTAGTAACTTTCTTTCAGTAACAAATTTATGCATTTTGTCCGATCTTATGAGCCTAGCTAAAATGCGTAACGCTTCTCCGGTTATTCAGCAACTGGATGATACTCAACTGACCTCAGCTCAGGTTCAAGTATCAGTGTTGCGACTTGATCTGATGTACCCCGAACTCTCCGGAAATAAGTGGTACAAACTAAAGTACAATTTGCAGCAGGCGCGCATTGAAGGCAAAAGTACGCTATTAACTTTTGGCGGAGCGTACTCCAACCATATTTATGCTACTGCCGCCGCCGGAAAATTGTACGGATTTAGCACTATCGGTATTATCCGAGGCGAACGACCTCCGGCGCTAAATCATACCCTACAGTTTACCGAAGCTCAGGGAATGCAGTTGCATTTTATAAGTCGGGAAGATTATCGGGCTAAAGCGAGTCCTTCCTTCGCCGAGCAGCTTCGGCAGAAGTTTGGCTCGTTTTATCAGTTTCCCGAAGGCGGTACGAATGAGTTGGCAGTAAAAGGCTGCTCGGAGATATTACCCTGCCCGCTGAAGTACGATGTCGTTTGCGCTAGCGTAGGTACCGGGGGTACGCTCGCCGGACTCCTGGTTCAATTAGCCGGCAAAAAACAGCTTCTCGGCTTTCCCGCCCTGAAAGGTGGACAGTTTCTGTACGATGAAATCAATCAGCTTACAAAAGATTACAACAATCAACTGTACACCAACTATCAACTAATTACCAACTATCATTTTGGTGGTTACGCCAAGGCGAATGCTGAACTAGTCGATTTCATCAATGACTTCTATCAGCAGCACCAAATACCCCTCGATCCGGTTTACAACGGTAAATTGTTCTACGGACTTTTCGATTTGGTTAAACAGCAATACTTCACATCAGGCACTCGGATTTTAGCGATACACACGGGTGGGCTACAAGGTGTCGCCGGGTTCAACGAAAGGTTCCGCGACAAAAGATTGCGTATTTTAGAAAGCTAGAGCGGATTAATATTTCGAAGCTGAACGTATGCGTCTGATAATTTTACGCTTTCGTTTCTTTTTCATCTATTGTAATCAATCCTCCGAAGGTTTAGCAATCAATTGATTCAGGTAATCGGCGAGTGCAGTATTACTCGATGGGTTTTGCGAAACAAAGTGACGATTGGTGGTAGTATCGGTTGCTACCCACCTACTTCCTTGTTCAAGATCAACCTGTAGATATCCGTTAGTTCGTACCCTAAAGTGCTGGGTAGGTTCTTCTACGGCGTAGTAGACTGTGATTAAATCCCAACTGGGCCGCTGATCGTACAGGGTCTTTTTTTCTATATTCCACAGCCAGTCGCGGTAAGCAGTTCTAACGATGTTGCCGGGGGGAGTTACCGCCAATGATTTACCCGTCATTACATCCCCGCCTCCGCTAACGAAGTAGGTTGGGCGAGGAAAGTTGTTAGCCAGATAGTGCGTAAACTCTATCGTTTCGTTAAAAAAGAAATTCCAATCCCGAACGTAGTTGCCTTCGGGGTTGTCAGCATTGAGGGCGCCGAGGGCTACCCATTTCTTTATTTTAGTTTTCGCTAATTCGTAGCCCGAGAGATTGGATACACTATCCGGTGAAGAGGTAAGCAAATCGTACAAGCCTTTGGTGTGGCCTACAGTGACGTATACAACGCTGGTATCGGCCTGAATAGCCAGTAGTGTTCTCAGTAAATGTGTTTGTTCGGGCACGTCAGTATTCTTAATAAACCTATGGTGAAAGGCACTAGTATCTTTAGCTAACTTTTCGGCTAGCATTTTATCCACTGGGTCACCAAATAGGCTATCGTAACTGGCTCCGATAGGTACTTGACTATTTCCGTAGTAACGGTTGATGGCATCGATAACTCCTACTCCGTAGGGAACCGCTCCCGAACTGTATATTATTCCAACTATTTCGGCCTTTCCCTGATTGGCATATTCGTTCAGTAAAGCTAAAGCACCCACATCGTCGCAGTCGGAACCCATATCGGTATCTAGTATGATGCGAGGAACAGATGGAGCATTTTGAGCGTGAATATTACTCCCAGCAATACTGAGAATAATAGAAAAAGCAATCGGGTTGAATGCTATCAAGATCAGTTTTACGGCTATACTACCAAGAAATTTCGGCATCATTTTTACTATCGGAATGTTTGTGAGGCAGTAGTTGAGTCAAAGTAAATGATACGGTCGTAGAGGCCAGGGTGAAAGTTGCGGTAATAATTTTCTGGCTCACCATTGAAGACGGCCCCTATTGACAAGTAGCGCGTGTCCTCACTAAAAAAGTCATTCCATTCGGTATGTTTCTGTAAGTCATTTACACCTACAGTAAACGCTGAACTATTGGTATTATGGAATACTTCAATTAGCGATTCTTCCTGAGGTTGTTCATCAATGGTATGTTCTTTCAGGCCAGTAGATTGTTCATTTTGATAACCCACCGCTGTAAAGTCACCCTTCGAGAACATAAAGCTTACGGTCGAATAATCATTAGGAAGATCCTCCAATAGATAATGACCAATTGACCCCGAGCCGTAGTTTGGGTCATCGGCAATGTGAGCATTATGAGCCCACAGAACTACTTTTTCACCCTCAAAGTAATCCAACATCCAAGCAGTATTTTCGGCCATATATTTATCTCGGTAATTCACCGAATAGTCTCCGATCGTGTTACGATACCTAACTTCAGAAACCTGTCTTGTCAGCCTTATTATTCTCATATTAAGAGCAAACTCTCTCTCTGAAGTTGCGTCTACTAAAAAGTTCTGATAGCTAACCATTGAATCCTGTAGTGCATCAACTCGACCAATATACGTTATGAATTCTTCTAGCGAGTATTCTTTAAACCTGTTTACTGAAGCAGTCTTAGCTTCTGAGAGTACTTCTTTAGCAAAGGTTAAAAATGAAGCGTTAGCAGTGAGTAGATATTGTTCGAGCAACTCAGGATGAAAGGTGTTGAACTGGCAGTCTACTCCCATATAATGCACTTTTTCTTCTTCTGGTTTTCCTACGTTGTACTCACTCATCCACTGCAACAGGTTTTGCACCTCACGGGTCCTCCACGTCCAGAAGTGCATTTTCTCAGACATTAACTGAGGAATTTCACCTTCACGTCCTTGCTGAATGGCTTCCTCAATAAACAGAGACTCACCAAAGTCAGCCTCAAAGGCAAATACTTTATAACCATGATGCTCAACTAGATATCGGAATATACGACGTTTGGCATTGAAGAACTCCGCCGTTCCGTGGGTAGATTCACCTAAACCAATAATGGGTTTGTCAGCAATCGGGTCAAGAAAAGTGAGATCATCATCGCTCCAAACCAGCGGATTATTGTCCAAAGGCGCTAACTCCTGCTCTAGTGAGGATAGTAGAGAAACTACTTCCGGATCAAGCTTTACTTCGTCATCCGGTTGGCAGGAGAGTAAAAGAACCGCCAGCAGATACCAAGAGTATTTGCCACAGAACCGTAGCGGTTTCAGATTGCGTATCATAATTGAGAGATTATCATTAACTACTTTAATATAGCGATTTCTCAATCAAACCGATAGCTACGGCTGTAGATTTTCGGGCTTACTTTCTAGCATAAGCTACCTTTCCATCTACAATGGTATAATCCACTTTAGTAGTTAGAATCTCATCTTCGGGTACTTGCATAATATCTTTAGAGAAAACGGTAAAATCCGCCAACTTACCCACCTCGATTGAGCCTTTAATGTCTTCTTCAAACGCTCCGTAAGCCGCATTCCAGGTATAGGTTTTCAGGGCTTCCTCACGACTCATACGCTGCCCAGGTTCGTAGCCTCCCTCAGGTTCACCCGCTAGAGTTTTACGGGCTACTGAGGCGTAAAAGCTGGCAAGAGGATCAACCGGTTCTACCGGAGCATCGGTGCCGTTGACGATAATGGCTCCCGACTCAATTAGCTTGCGCCAGACGTAAGCTCCTTCTTCAATACGTTCTTTCCCTAACCTATCGATTGCCCAAGGGCGATCCGAAGCCATATGAACGGCTTGCATAGCGGGAATCACGCCCAGTTCGCCAAAGCGAGGAATGTCGGTGGCACTGATGTGTTGGGCGTGTTCAATACGGTAGCGGTGGTTCTCGGCTTTCCCCGGTAACTGCTCAAAAGCTGCTTCGTACTGATCGAGTACCTCCCGGTTGGCCCGGTCGCCAATAGCGTGGGAGCAAACCTGAAAACCGTGCTGAAGTCCCTTCAGAGCAATATCACCAATAATGGGCACCGGAGTAGTTTCATGACCATGTTCGCCGGGCATATCGGAGTATTCTTCTAAGAGCCACGCTCCCCGCGAGCCCAGGGCCCCGTCGGTATACAGCTTAATGCTACGAATGGTCAGGAAGTCATTACCTAATCCTATCGCCGGACCCTGCTCGTAGTATTCGTTCAGCAAAGTGCTATCGCGACCGCTAAGCATGGCGTAGAGCCGTACCTTTAGCTGACCTGTTTTGGCGAGTTGCTGGTATAACTGCTCAGTTTCCTGCCCGATACCCGCATCGTGAAAACTAGTGATTCCGTGAACTAAGCATTCCTCCATTGCCAGTTCGGCTGCCCGCTTTAGTGACTCCGGGGTTTGATCGGGAATGTGTTGAGTGACTAAGCCCATCGCATTTTCATTGAATACTCCGGTGGGGTTACCCAGTTCGTCGCGAAACACTTCGCCTCCGGCTACTTCGCCAATCTGGGCTCCTTCCTGCTTAATATTCATCACCCCAGCTAGCTCCATTGCTTTTTGGTTGGCAATAGCCGCATGACCGCTGGCGTGGCGCAAATATACTGGGTTGTCGGGAGCTGCTTCGCTGAGTAGATCGTGCGTAGGAAAACCGTGTAGCATCTTAGCAGGTAGCGAATCCCATTTATCCTGATGCCAGCCTCGCCCCGTAATCCATTCGCCGGGCGGGGTTTCTTTGGCGGCCTTCGCCACTTGAGAGGCAATCTCTTCAAAGCTGCGTACTGCTAAAAGGTCTAAGTTCATTTTATTCTGGCCTACTCCTAAAAAGTGAGCATGTCCCTCAATAAGACCGGGAGTCATGGCTTTTCCGGCTAAGTCTAGCACCTCGGTTTCCTCATCAATCCATTTTTCGGCTTCGGCATTGCTGCCAACAAATTTGATTTTACCGTCTACCACCGCTACCGCCTCGGCCTGGGGCTGGGCTTCGTTAACGGTATAGATCGTTCCATTATGGATGACCAGATTAGCGGGAGTCTGCTGCTGGCAACTTAGGGTAAAGAAGAATAATGAGAGAAGAAAACAGTATGATAAGATTCGTAGCATGATGAAGTATTAGGCAAGTAGCGGTTGTAAGTGTGCAAAGTTATAATTCGTCAGTTGCCACACAAGTAATAATTTTAGCAATAATAAATTCATCCACATAAAATATTGCTATCATTGATCTTATCGCACTTTTAGGGAGAAATAGTTAATCAGTTATAGATTAATATTTTGCTTCCCAGCACGAAGATCAGTTTGCTTACCCTGCCAGTGGAAACTACCGGACACCCCCTCAGGCAATGCAATCTCTGCCTGAATGCTGCTTTTCCCCTTTCGGTTTAGCTTGACGCTAATTGTCCCCTGCGGATGGGGCATTTCCCCCTCAAATTCGGTCAGGCTGCCCAGATTAGGAGCAACACGTACTTCAGTAAAGTGCGGTGCCGCCGGAGTGATCCCGCCTACGGTGGCTAAGTACTCGTACAGTGGACTGGCACTCCAAGCATGGCAGTCGGAGCGAGTGTCTTCATCGTGTTCCGCAAAGGTGGTCAGACCTTCCGCCAGCATATCCTTCCAAATATCCTGATGCTCTACAAAATAGTCACCTAAGCCCGCTTGCTGCATGGCCCGGTGCAGATAAAACCGAAAGTAAATATAGCAAGCGGCCAATGAGGTATCCGCTACTGTGCGTTGCATTATCGGCTGCCATTTCTCTTCGGGAGCGGTCTGAGTAAGTACCGCAAAAATATTGGTATGCTGACTGTAGTGTTTCTTCTCAGGAGTATCGGCGTACAACTGTCGGGAATCATCGTAACTAGTTTCCTGAACGGCCGATTGAATCTTATCCGCGATCTGCTGATAATGATCGGCAAATTCGGTAAGACCAAAGTAATCATACAGTTCAATAGCCTGCTGAAGAGTGTAAAGATACTGGAGCGTAATAAAAGTGGAGTGCCCATCTTGCGCTCCGGGCGGAGTACCTCGATCAAACTCGGGAATGGCATCTACGTAGTTCCACCAGGGCATTCCCTTTAGTAAATCATTCGTATCTACGTAGGTTTCGTACCACTGTAGTACCCGAGTCATGCCAGGAACAAACTGCTGCACAAAGTCATCGTCGGTTCGGTGCATATGATAATCGTGCAGCATATTGATCCAGAACAAAGCGTAGGGTGGAATATACTGGGGTAAGCCCGAAGGATAGCGGCTCATCGTAATTCCTTCGCTGGTAATTGAGTTAGCAAACTGAAAGAGCGCGTTACGCATCAGCCGATCATCGCCATCTACGTACAGTGAGATCAGGGCTTGAATGCGGGTATCGCCCACATACTGCAATTGTTCGTAATAAGGACAGTCCATGTAGGTTTCCAGAGCACACAGGCGAGCAGTACGCCAGCTTACGTCCCAGATACTATCCATCGTCGGTTCATCAGTCTGAATGAAAGCAGTTTTTTCAAACGGATAAGCCGTATACTGATGACTTAAATCTTCCAACACCAGGGGTTCATCGCCGGTTGTAATATCCAGCTGAAGGTAGCGAAAGGTGCGTATCCACAGCGGTTGAAATGTTCGGTTTTCACCACCATCCGGTAGGAAAATATCGTAGAATCCTACGATTTCTTTGCCTTCGGTTTCATTACGATTGCCCTTCTTTCGGTTTTCGTCGTATAAGGCTTCAGCGTAGGTTACTTTCATCTTACTACCCGCTCCCTCACTAACTGTAAGCTGAGGGTATCCCATCGTTAAATAGGTTTGATCTAACAGTATGGTCGCTTGCTGATTAGCAGGAATTGTGACGGGCTGATTGCCCTGAACAAAAGCAGCATCCACAGTTACAGAAGCTCGTTCTACTTCAGCCATACGTTCGGTCTTCTCTTCCAGCATCGGAATGTTACGTGGATAGAGGTTGATGGCTCCATCGCCATAGCCGTAGCGAAATCCGTAGGGGCGTCCTACGACCCGCGCGCGAGGAGTAACCCATTCGTTGTTTGAAGAATAGTCGAGCGTTTCCCAACCCCAGGGGTACACACTTCCATCAACCCGATCGCAGGCACCGGAGGCGTAGTAACCGTATACCGTGAAGTCAGCTTGCGTAAGCGGATCGTACGCCTGATTATGATACACCTGCCACTGTTCAGGGTTGGTATTCACGATAGCTTCGGCTTCTTTATTTCCCTGTACAATTAAACCCGTTCGGTAGGTGTGCTGAGCCACCGGTGCATCTTCGGCAAAGTTCCAGACGACTGCAGCTAATACGTTCTCGCCCGCCTGAAGCAGGTCCGCAATGTTATACGACTCAAAGCGGTAGTGGAGCAGGTCGCCTCGGGCTGGCCCTCGCCCCAGCAGTTTTCCGTTCACAAAAAATTGGTAGCGGTTATCCGCCGATACATGAATCACAAACTCTTCGGGAGCGTCCTCCAGCGAAAATGTATTACGAAAGTGTTGTACGCTGTATTCTTGCAAACTCACCTCAGGGTGGGCAATCCACTGAGCCGACCACGCCCGCGTGAGCAGTTCTTCATTAATATCTTGATGTGGGTATTGACTCCAAGCAGTGTATGCCGTGAGGAAAAGGAATAGAGAAATAAGTAGGCTTCGGTACATAGGTGATTGGAAATAGAGTATAAATGAGCGGATAAAATAGAAAAATATGATGGGAGATAGCTAAACTGCTTAAGAAAAATTG
>JGI12210J13797_10844162_pt1 | contig 18677 bp, 12 predicted proteins | sample ElkSlonscriptome_3_FD_13797 | JGI IMG/M metagenome (IMG submission 13797)
CTTGGAAAAAATTTTCCGAGCTCGATGACGTTTCCCGCTTCGGTGGCTGGCTGATGACGATCGCTCGCTACGAGGCGCTGAAGTATCGACGCTCTCTCGCCAGAAGCCCGCTGGTATTCTCGGAACCACTCACCGAATTGTTGGCCGACCTCGAGAAGACCTCGGTTTCTGTCTCCGACCGACGCACCGCACTGGAGGAGTGTCTTCAGAAACTGAGTGCCGCACATCGTGAATTGGTGCTGAGGGCGCACACCCCAGGCATCACGATTCGCGATTTTGCAAACGCACAGGGTAAGTCCGAGGCGGCAATTTATAAGCTGGTGCAAAGGCTGCGTCACAGGCTTTGGGACTGTGTTCGTTCGAAGTTAATCGCCGAGGAGTTGCCATGAGCGGTGACGAAGAGCGATTTGACCATCTGGTAAGTGACTGGCTGGACGGTTCCATTTCGCAATCTGATAGCGAGGAGCTTCAGGCCAAACTGATTTCCTCTGAAAAGCGAAGGGCCAAGTTTGCACTCGCTTGTCAGTTGGACGCAGACCTACGCTTGATGAGCGAAAAAGCGGAGCCCTCTCAAAGCCAACCTTCGATTGCCGTCAATCAGCGATGGAACAACTGGTACGTTACCAGTGGCATGGCGGTTGGGATCTTGATGGCGGCGAGTCTCCTCGTCGTCGCCACCCTTCATCGCAAGCGAGACAGTAACACGCGACTCAGTGGTGAATTGCAGGGGGTATCCGAGGAGAGTGTCAACTTCAGTTGTGCGGTCTTGCGGCATTCGGTCGACGCCACGTTCGCTGACGGCACCGTGAGAAGTGACGGCGATGCGCTGCCGGCAGGACGCCTTAAGCTTGCGACCGGTACGGTACAGATCGAGTTTTACAGCGGCGCAAGTGTCTTGGTGGAAGAAGGCGCCGAGATCGAACTTGTCAGCGCTTGGGAGGCTCGATGCCTGTCGGGACGCATGACGGTGAACGTCCCTCCGCCCGCGATCGGGTTTCAATTGAAGCTTCCCGGTGTGGATGTCGTCGACCTTGGCACCGAGTTCGGTGTGGAGGTTTCCGCCGAAAATTCGGTGGTTCACGTCTTTGACGGTGAAGTCGAAGCGCACGTGAAGGGCGAGCCAGTCAGGCGAATCGAACAAGGGGGAAGCTTTCGTCGGTCAAACGCTCAAAGCCAAGTTGGGAAAGCAGTCCCCGGACGTTTCGTCGATGCCAAGGCGTTTGACCAGCAAGTTCGCGAGGAAACGCAGCGCCGCTACGATCGTTGGTGGGAATCGATTCAATCGGTTCGCCGAGATGAGCGACTGTTAGTCTACTACTTGTTCAGCAGGGAAAGCGAATTGCCCTGGGAGCGGAACGTGGAGGACTATTGCATCCCATCCGACCCGTCGCGTGCTGGATCGGCGGTTGGAGCTCGATGGGTCGATGGTCGCTGGCCAGGCAAACAGGCGATCGAGTTTAAACGTCCGAGCGACCGGGTGCGGATGAATCTTGGGAGCGAGAGGTATAGCGGACTGACAATGGCCGCGTGGGTCCTTGTCGACAGTTTAGATCGCCGCTGCAACGCTTTGATGTTGACCGATGGTTATGAAGACGGCGAGCCACACTGGCAAATTCTTGATACAGGCGAAATGCTCTTCTCGGTTAACTACGGAAAGCCCGAGCCGCAGGCCAAAACAAGCGACGAGCGTTTTCCTCACAATCAGCTTTATCTCTCGCCGTCGGTCTTTCCTCGCCGTGGCGACCGACGTTGGCATCACGTGGCGGTTACGTTCGATGCAAGAACTGGGGAAGCCGTCCAATTCTTCGATGGTCACGAAGTCAGTCGGCAAATCAGCCGACATCACCCGGGACCACGACAGATCACCTTTGGTGCTTGTGAAATTGGAAATTGGGGACTGCCCCACCAAGTCGCTTCGGTACCGGTTCGCAATTTAAACGGTCGCATTGACGAATTTATGATCTACGGCGAGCCCCTCTCGCCGCAGGAGATCGCTGAGATCTACGCGTTGGGAACACTGAAATGAAGGTCGTGTTGAATCTGAATCCCAAATTGCGATGGATAGGCTGCTGGCTGCCTTGCCTGTTTTTGGCAAGCCTTCCGGAAGCCTTGGCGGCGGACCAAGCCGGTTACGATTCCAGCGAGATTTTGTTTACACGCTACGTCTCGACCATTCTTCGCGAGAAGTGTGTCGGATGTCACGGGTCGGACCCAGATCTGATCGAAGGCGGACTGGACTTGCGATCGCTGGAAACAGCGAAAGCCGGTGGCGACAGTGGTTCACCGGGCATTGTGCCTGGCGAGCCCGAGCAAAGCTCGATTTATTTGGCGGCTCTGTGTGGCGAGGTGGAGTTCTCCGCTATGCCACCCAAGGAGTCGGAGCAGCTTGACCAACAACAATTGAAATATTTGGAAGACTGGATTCGCTCGGGTGCCAACTGGCCGAATACCGAGCGTCTAGCAGAAATTGAATCGGCATTGGGCGACGCATGGTCAGCCCAAGACGGGATTCGTGTTCCGACGACCGGAGCACTTTCGGAAGCTTGGGCACGACGCAAGTATGACCCGGCCGGTCTGTGGGCTTACCAACCGCTTCGAAAGCCGGACGTTCCAGCGTTAAACAAAAAAATTGACTCGGGGGCCTCGACGGTTAATAGGGACACCCCGCACGTTCAGAAAGACGAGTTTATCCGAGAGCATCCTGTCGATGCTTTCCTCGCCGCCAAGATGCCGGAAGACGTTCAGCCTGCACCACCCGCCAAACCACGTACATTGATCCGCCGAATCACCTTTGACTTGACCGGATTGCCGCCAACTCCGGATGAAGTGGAAGACTTCATCACCGCCTATCACTCCGATCGTCGTGCAGCAGTCGAAACGGTGATCGACCGGCTGCTCGCCAGTCCGCAATATGGGGTGCGATATGCACAGCATTGGCTGGACGTCGTACGCTATGCAGACAGCAGTGGATTTGCAAACGATTATCAACGCGGGAACGCATGGCGGTACCGCGATTATGTCGTCCGCGCGTTTAATGAGGACAAACCGTATGACGAATTCGTCCGTGAACAAATCGCAGGGGACGAGTTAAGTCAACGGTCGGAAGATGCCCGACAGCGGGCCGAGCAGATCATTGCCACCGGGATGTTGCGGATGGGCCCCTGGGAAGTGACGGGAATGGAAATCCCCAAGATTGCCCGCCAAAGGTTTTTAGATGACGTCACCAACAGTGTTGGCGTCACGTTCCTCGCCCAGCCGTTGGAATGTGCGAAGTGTCATGACCATAAATTCGACCCGATTCCGACACACGATTACTACGCTATTCAAGCTTGTTTTGCGACCACTCAGTTCGCGGAGCGGTCGGTTCCGTTCTTGGATGCGGAGAACACGCAGGGCTTTGACGAACGCGAAGATTTGGTCATTCTTCGCCGTCAGTATGAAGCCCAATTAAAGCAACTCGACGAGAAATCAATGGCTCTGGCCGACCAATGGTTTGAGCAGGAGGGACGAGACCGCAGCGAATGGGACGACGCCGTCGCCACCGTGAAGAAGAAGATGGCTCTGTCTAGTCGAAAAACTTTCCAAGAGGTCCGCGGCGTCTATACCGCGGCGCGACATGAACTCGAGGAACGCGGCATCCCGGAATCGGACTTTCCGCCGTGGGGCCTAGGATACACGCCCGATGATTTTGGCTTGCAGCGAGTTGCTCAAAAAGGCTTGCAGCAGATCGGCTGGATTGAAGAACGGTATGAACCTTATGCTTTTTCCGTTTACAGCGGGTTGAGTATTCCAAGAGTGGCTGTCACTCGCCCGATCCGCATGCCTGCCAATCCGCTGTCGAAAGGTAAGCTCGAACAAACGGCTATCCTTCGCGGCGGTGACCTGATGGCACCGACGACTGCCGTCCAGCCGGGCACGCTTTCACTGCTGCACTCGACACCCGGCCTGTCCGGCGAGCTGACGAGCGAAATTGTCGGCCGCCGAACCGACCTCGCCAATTGGATCGCCGACGAGGACAACCCGCTGACTGCCAGGACCATCGTGAATCGGATCTGGATGTGGCACTTTGGTCAAGCCATCGCGGGCAACCCAAACAATTTCGGTTCGACAGGAAAACGTCCGACACACCCGGAACTGTTGGATTGGCTAGCAACAAACTTGATTGACAACGGATGGTCCATCAAACAGCTGCACCGCCTGATCATGACCAGCCAGGCTTATCAACGGTCTTGTCAGATCGATTCGAATCATCCGCGTCAGGACTTGGAGGCGGCGTACGCGGTGTTCCGCCCTCGACGCTTAAGTGGTGAAGAGATCCGCGACGCGATGCTTGCCATCAGTGGCGAGTTGAATCCTGCGATCGGGGGCATCCCGAATCGGCCGGAAATCAACCGCGAGGTCGCGATGCAACCTCGTCAGGTGATGGGGACCTTCGCAGCTGCCTGGGTGCCGAATCGACTGCCGGCTGAACGGAATCGTCGCAGCTTGTACGCCTTGCGACTGCGAGGCCTGCGAGACCCGTTCCTCGAAGTGTTCAATGATCCCGGCCCCGACTTCTCTTGTGAACAACGCGACGTCTCGACGGTGACGCCTCAAGTCTTCGCCATGTTTAATAGCGAAATCAACTTGAAGCGTGCCTTGGCGATTGCCGATCGACTGACGAAGGACGGAAGAAACGATTCGGCGATCATCGAGTCGCTTTTTATGCTTGCTTACCAGCGACCGCCGACGCCCCCCCAGTTGCAGCAATGCCTGTCGCATTGGCGGAACATGGTTCCGCTTCAAGCTCGAATCGACTACGCACCAGAAGACTTGCCGACACGAATTGTCCGAGAAGGGGTCGAAGAAAATACCGGCGAAAAATTCGAGTTCGAAGAGTTGCTGCCGGGATACCGAGACTACGTCCCTGATCTGCAGCCCCACGAAGTCGATGCCAAAACGCGAGCTCTGGCCGACGTTTGCCTGGCCATCCTTAATACAGCGGAGTTTGTCTATGTCTACTAAAAACAGCAAGCATTTCCCTTGCGTCGGATCGAGGGCACTTCGCAGCCACACCCGTCGAGACTTCCTGTACGGGCTGGGGGCCTCCGCCGGCAGTCTCGCACTGACATCAATGCTTGCCGCCGAGGAGTCGCGGAAGGCGTCGAGCCCTTTGGCCAAGAAACCCCCTCACTTTCCGGATGCCAAAGCGAAGAATTGTATTTTCTTAATGATGGAAGGCGGGCCATCCCATATCGATACGTTCGATCCGAAGCCAAAACTTGATCAGCTTCACCTGGTTGAACCGGGTAATCAGGGAGACGAGAAAAATAAGTCGCTGTTGCAGAAAGGGCGGCGGTACTTCGTTAAAAGCCCGTTTTCGTTTCAACAGCATGGCCAGAGCGGTGCGTGGATGAGCGATCCGTGGGCCCATCTTCCGTCGGTGGCCGATGACATCTGTTTCTTTCGAGGCTGTCAGGTGGACAGTGTGAATCACCCGACGGCGATGTTCCAAATGAACACCGGCAATCGGTTCGGGGGCGACCCCGGCATCGGGTCTTGGGTCAACTACGGTCTCGGCACCGAGAACCAGGATTTGCCCGGATTTATCGTGATGCCCGAAGTGAGTTATCCGCAGGGGGGCAGCCCAAACTGGGGCAGCGGCTACCTTCCCGCCGTTTACCAGGGCACGGCATTGCGGCCAAACGGAAGCCCCATTTTGGACCTTTTGCCGCCGGAAGAGATCACACGCGCTCATCAGCGTCGAAATCTTGACTTAATTTCATCGCTCGACCAGCAGCATGCTGCCAACCATCCGTACCACGACGTGTTGGATGCGCGAATTAGCAATTACGAACTCGCCTTTCGCATGCAGATGCAAGTTCCCGATGCTTTGGACCTAAGTGGCGAGGACGCGCGAACGCAAGCCGCCTACGGCATCGGCCGTCCTGAGACGGACGCTTTCGGGAGAAAGTGTTTGCTTGCCCGCAAATTGGTCGAAAAGGGGGTGCGGTTCGTTCAGTTATATGCCGGCCTGTGGGACAGCCATGATTACATCGAACGCGCCCACCGCAATTTGATCACCCAGGTCGACCAGCCCATCGCGGCGCTGCTATCCGATTTGAAGCAGCGCGGGCTACTGGACGAAACTTTGGTGATTTGGTGCGGCGAATTCGGGCGGACGCCCGACAACGGCGAACGGAGCAACGCCACGGCTTTGGGGCGAGACCATAACGCCAACGCCATGCCGGTATGGCTCGCCGGCGGCGGGGTTAACGCGGGGCATACGATCGGTGCGACGGATGAAACAGGAGGGACGGCCGTCGACTGCGTTCACCATGTGCGTGACCTGCACGTGACGCTGCTTCGCCTTCTCGGACTAGACGATAATCGGTTGACGTACTATCACGGCGGCCGTTTTAAACAACTCAGCCAGTTCGGCGGCAAGGTGATCGAAGAGCTGATCGCGTAACGCTCCGGACCGATCGAATGGCTTCTTCAATGACGAATCTGGCCTACGATCAGTCTCCGGACTTCCCGGAGCTTGACGCTTTCGCCGTGGAGCTGTCCGACTTACCTTCTTTCTTGCCGCCGTCGGCCTTGCTTTTGGAATCGGACTTCGGTTGCTCCGCTTTGGCTGCTTTTTTGTAGCTCTCGCTGCGGTAATCGGTCTGATAAAAACCGCTTCCCTTGAAAACGATGGCGGCCCCCGTCCCAAATTGCCGCTGCAGCTTTTGCTTTTTGCATTCGGGACACTTCTTCAAAACCGGGTCGTTGATGCCTTGGAACACTTCCAGTTCGTGACCGCAAGCTTGACAGACGTAATCATAAGTGGGCATTGCTTGAGACCCTTAAGGGAAACTTGTTAAACGTCGAAAGGATCGGACCCGCCAGCGGAAGCGGCGCACCTGAAATCATACGATGCACCGTGGGCCGCGGTTGCGGAATTATTCGTTGGCCGCACTGACGACGACTTGGGAGGGACGGATGACCCGTTCGTGCATCAGGAATCCGGTGACCGCGACGTGAGCGACTCGTCCGGGCTCGACATCCGGTGCACTGATCTGCGAAATCGCCTCGTGGACGTTCGGATCGAAGACCTCTCCTTCGGCGGGTATCTCGCGAACGCCGTATTTGGCGAGCGTATCGTCAAGCTGTTTGGCGACCATGACCACGCCGTCTTTTAGGCCGCTGGCAGACGTTTCTCCACCCGCGGACTCGACCGCTTGGATCGCGCGGTTCAGGTTGTCGCGCACTTGCAAGATATCTGCCACCATCGGCACCGCGGCATATTTCAGCTGATCCTCGTAATCTCGCCGCATTCGCTTGCGGAAGTTCTCCGCTTCGGCCTGGGCCTGCAGCGTTCGCTTGTTGGCCGCGTCGACCTCTCGGCGAAGTCGTAGTAGCTCTTCGTCGCGAGTCTCGGGCTGACGGTCGTCGGGTCCATCTGATTGGTTCGTGTCCTGGTCCTCCGATTCGGCGCGCCCGCGCGTCTCATTTTCGGGGGCAGGATCCGCCGGCGACGAAGCACCTTCGGACGTCGGCCATTTTTCACTTCCGTCAGCAACGGAGGCGGGATCGGAGGTCGGTTCGTTGGGGTGAGATGCGTTCATGGTTCGTTATTTATCCGCATCAGAGGCGTCTTGTGGGGAAACCGAATCGGCTGGCGGCTCCGGTTCGGGGTCGAAGAAATGTCGAAGTTTGTCGAGGAAGGAGGTTCGTTCAGGAAGTACCGACTCGTGATCGAGTTCCGCGAGTTGCCGCAGCAAGCGTTTCTGTTCACCCGTCAACTTTTTCGGGACTTCGATATAGACCTGGACCAGCAAATCGCCTGCCCGACCGCTGCGAGGATCAATGATTCCCTGGCCGCGGACGGTGAAGACCTCGCCGCCCTGGGTTCCGGCAGGCACGGTCAATTCATGGGGACCGTCCAGCGTCGGGACCTGGATCTCCGCCCCGAGCGCTGCCTGCGAGTAGGAGATCGGCAGCTGCACGATCAGATGATTGCCGTCACGTTTGAACAGCGAGTGTGGCTTGACGGAAATGAAACAGTAGCAGTCACCGGCCGGCCCGCCGTCAGGACTCGGCTCCCCCTCACCCTGCAGTCGCACCCGCATGCCGTCATCGACACCGGCTGGGATTTCGACGTTCAGTTCCGCCTTTTCGTTCTGCAGCCCCGTCCCGCGGCAATCCGAACACGGTTGGCTGATCTGCTGCCCCGCGCCTTTGCAGTTCGGGCAAGTCGTCTGCATTCGCAGGATGCCGGCGGACTGGATCACCTGACCACGGCCGCCGCACATTTCGCAAGTCACCGGTTGGCTGCCGGGGGCGGCACCGCTGCCGTCACACACGTCACAGACGACGCGGCGGCGAAAAACGATATCCTTCCGGCACCCGCGGGCGGCCTCTTCCAGTGTCAGACTGACGTCGCAACGGATATCGGCCCCGCGACGAACCCGTCGCCGCCCGCCCCGGCGGCCTCCGCCGAAAAGGTCGCCGAAGCCGCCGCCGAACAGGTCGCCGAAAGCCTCGAAGATGTCTTCGACGTCACCGTACTGGTGCGTCGCGCCCTCCACACCCGCGTGCCCGTACTGGTCATAACGGGCGCGTTTTTGCTGGTCGCTGAGGACCTCGTAGGCTTCCGTGGCTTCCTTAAACTTCGCGACGGCGTCATCGCTCTTGTTGGTATCGGGGTGGTACTTGATGGCCAGCTTACGATACGCACGATCGATATGCTGTTTCGTCGCCGTACGTTCGACGCTCAGCACCTCGTAATAGCATGTCTTGGTAGCCATCGGACGATTGTGGTTTCAATGAAAGGCGGACGGCCGGGCGCGCCGGCACAGACGGAGGATGTTGACTTAGGGCGTATCGTCAACAATCGCTCGGATGTTCATCGACGCGGGCCGTCCACCGACGGCGAACGGCCCGCATGCGATCGAGACTTTGAATCAATCTCGGAGTCGAAGGAGGACTTAGGCGACGACGCCTTCGACCGGACGTTTGTCCTTGTCTTCCTTCTCGAAATTGGTGACCAATGCCTCGGTGGTCAACAACAGGCCGGCGATGCTGCCTGCGTTGGTCAATGCGGTCCGGACGACCTTCACCGGGTCGATCACACCAGCCTTGACCAAATCGGTGTATTGCCCGGTGTAGGCGTTGTAACCGACCTTCTCGTCCTTCTTCTGACGCACTTCGTCGACCACCACGCTGCCGTCGATTCCGCCGTTGTCGGCGATTTGACGCATCGGGGAACTGAGTGCATGAAGCACGATGTCGACACCGATCTTCTCATCACCACGCGCCTTTTTCTTGGCCGCTTCGACCGCCTCTTGGCACCGCACCAGCGCGACACCGCCGCCAGGAAGGATGCCTTCTTCGACCGCCGCACGGGTCGCATGAAGGGCGTCTTCCAAACGAGCTTTGGTCTGCTTCATCTCCGCTTCCGTCTCGGCACCGACGCTGATCACCGCCACGCCGCCGGCCAATTTGGCCAGTCGCTCTTGGAACTTCTCGCGGTCGTAATCGCTGTCGGTCTGCTCGATCTGGGCTCGGATCTGGTTGACCCGCTTGTCGATGTCGTCCCGTTTTCCGGCGCCTTCGACGATCGTCGTGTTGGACTTGTCGACGGTCACTTTCTTGGCGCGGCCGAGATGTTCCAACGTGACGTTTTCCAGCTGGATTCCCAGGTCTTCGCTGATCAGAGTGCCGCCGGTCAACGCCGCGATGTCACCCAACATCGCCTTGCGGCGATCGCCGAAGCCTGGCGCCTTGACGGCACAGACGTTCAGGGTGCCACGCAACTTGTTCACCACCAGCAGCGTCAACGCTTCGGCGTCCACGTCTTCGGCGATGATCAGCAACGGTTGGCCGGTCTGGGCGGTTTTTTCCAACAACGGGACCAGGTCGCGGATGTTGCTGACCTTCTTTTCGTACAGCAACACCAACGCGTTCTCGAGCTGGGCTTCCATCGCACCGGAATCGGTGATGAAGTAAGGCGAGATGTAGCCTTTGTCGAACTGCATCCCGTCGACATACTCGACCTCCGTGGTCCGGCTCTTGCCCTCTTCGACGGTGATGACGCCGTCCTTGCCGACGCGTTCGAGAGCGTCGGCAAGCAGTTCGCCGATGACCGAATCGTTGTTCGCGGAAATGGATCCGACGTGGGCGACTTCCTGCTTGCCGCTGACGGGGCGTCCCATCGCGACCAACTGGTCACACGCCGCTTCGACACCTTTTTCGATACCGCGACGGATCGCGGCCGGGTTGCTACCGGCAACGATGTTGCGAAGGCCTTCCTTGAAGATCGCTCGTGCCAGGACGGTTGCGGTCGTCGTGCCGTCGCCCGCCAGATCGCTAGTCTTTTGAGCGACTTCGATGACCAGCTTGGCGCCCATGTTCTCGAACCGGTCTTCCAGCTCGATCTCTTTGGCCACGGTTACGCCGTCCTTCGTCACGGTCGGCCCACCGAACGACTTGTCGATAATCACGTTGCGCCCGGTCGGGCCCATCGTGACGGCGACGGCGTCGGCCAGTTTATCCACGCCCGCGAGCATACGAGCCCGGGCGTGATCTTCGAAGAGTAATTGTTTTGCCACGACGAATGTCCTTGCTTGTGTTGGTTTGGTCGTGAAGGGGGAAGCAATGAGAACGCTGACGAGAGGAGGACTAGCCGATTTTGGCCAAGATGTCGCTCTCACGCAGGATCTTCATCTCCTCGCCGTCGATCTCGATCTCGCTGCCGCCGTACTTGCCGTAAATCACGGTGTCGCCAACTGCCACGCTCAATTCGCCGCGGTTGCCGTTATCGAGCAATCGGCCCGGGCCGACCGCCACGACGGTGCCACGCTGAGGCTTCTCGCGTGCCGCGTCGGGCAGCACGATACCGCCGGCGGTTGTTTCTTCGGCTTCTTGAGGTTGAACGACGACGCGATCGTCGAGGGGACGCAAGCTAACTTTGGTCGCTGCCATGAGAATGGTTCCTGAAATGAAAAAGGGGTTGAATGTGTAAAGTTAAAAATGGGGAACGAGGGGTTGAGTCGGTGGCGGCTGAACGGCGATCGGTAATCCGATCGCCGACTCACCGGCGGCTTACATCATGCCGCCCATTCCTCCCATGCCGCCCATGCCTCCCATTCCTCCCATGCCACCCATATCGGGCATTCCGCCGCCCATACCGTGATCGTGATGGTCGCCACCGCCAGGTTCTTCTTCGACGGGGATTTCACAGACCAGTGACTCGGTCGTCAGCAGCAGGCTGGCGACGGATGCGGCGTTGGTCAGCGAGGTGCGGACCACCTTGGCGGGGTCGACGATTCCGGCAGCGACCAAGTCACAGTACTTGTCGGCGTTGGCGTCATAGCCTTCGGTCTTGCCCTTCAGNTGCAACACGCGGTTGACCACGACGGCTCCTTCGAGGCCCGCGTTTTGGGCGATCGCCCGCAACGGCTGGTCGAGGACGTGGCGGATAATTTGTGCGCCCATCCGCTGATCGCCCTCGAGTTCTTTTTCCAGCTTTTCAACGGCCTTGCGGCAATGCAGGAGCGCTGTCCCGCCGCCGGGAACGATCCCTTCTTCCAGAGCCGCCTGCGTCGCGGCGCGGGCGTCGTCGATCAGTGCCTTGCGTTCCTTCATTTCGGTCTCGGTCGCGGCACCGACGTTGATCTGGGCTACACCACCGGCCAACTTTGCCAGCCGTTCTTGCAGCTTTTCACGATCGTAATCGCTGTCGGTCGCCTCGATCTCGCGACGGATTTGCTCGACGCGGCCCTCGATGTCCGCTTTCTTGCCGCCGCCGCCGACAATGGTGGTCGCTTCGCTGGTGACGCGGACCTGTTTGGCCCGCCCCAGGTCGGTCAGCTTGACGCTCTCCAGATCGATCCCGAGATCTTTGAAGATCGCCTTGCCGCCGGTCAGGGCGGCGATATCGCCAAGGATCGCTTTACGGCGATCGCCGTAGCCGGGGGCTTTGACCGCACATGCAGCCAAGATGCCTCGCATCTTGTTGACGACCAGGGTCGCCAACGCCTCGCCCTCGGTGTCTTCGGCAATGATCAACAGCGGTTTTTTCGCTTGGCTGATCGCTTCGAGCAGCGGAATGAGCTTTTTGTTGTTGCTCACCTTCTCTTCGAGCAACAGGAGGTAGCAATCCTCCAATTCGACGGTCACTTCGTCCTGGTTGGTGACAAAGTGTGGGGAGAGAAAACCGCGGTCGAACTGCATCCCCTCGACGACATCGACGTAGGTTTCGTTGCTGCGGCCCTCCTCAACGGTGATGACACCGTTCTTACCGACTTTGGTGAAGGCGTCGGCCAGCACGTCACCGATTTCCGAATCGTTGTTGCCCGCAATCGTCGCGACTTGCTTGATTTCGCTACGACTCTTTTCGTTGATCGGCTTCGCCATTTTGGCGACCTGCTTGACGGCCACGTCGACCGCTTTTTGCATCCCCCGCGTCAACGCCATCGGGTCGGCGCCGGTCGCGATCCGCTTCAGGCCTTCGCGGAAGATGGCTTCGCTCAGGACGGTCGCCGTGGTGGTCCCGTCGCCGGCGACGTCGTTGGTCTTGCTGGCGGCTTCCTTCACCAACTGGGCGCCCAGGTTCTCGTAGGGGTCATCCAGTTCGATGTCCTCGGCGACGGTCACGCCGTCCTTGGTCACCTTCGGGGATCCCCAACCTTTGTCCAGCACGGCGTTGCGTCCGCGGGGGCCGAGAGTGCTGCGGACCGCACGGGCCAACTTGCTGACGCCAGCCAGCAGCGGGCCTCGCGCGTCATCGTCAAAAACGATCTGCTTTGCCACGATGTCTAACTCCTGTTAATGGTGCTCGAACCAACGGGTTCGGATAGGGAAAGGACGGGATGAGCTGTCTCGGTGAGTCGTTTCGTCGTCTCGCGCGGTTGGGCTCGCCACAGATGGACGATCAGCCAGACGGACACACGAGCGACCGCGATGGAGCCGGGATGCAATCGGCGTGCCGGACACCTTTTTAAACACGTAAGTCACTTTTGCGAAACGCCTTACGACTTGACGCCCGGAACCACTTTCCACGGCTCACCTCGGCGGGATGCCAGGTTGACAGTGTGACCGCGGACGAGCCCGCCGCTCACCGGACGGCAGGTGGGCTTGCCCCGAGTGAGCCACGAAAACCGGGCCACGAAAACTGGGGCCGGAAACTGTGCCCCGGAAGTAAGCGATGCGGGCGGGCAGGGGCAGCAGGCCGCGGGGCGAAACCACGAAAAGGCGAACCGTCCGGCCCCCTTCGTTCGTCTAACCTGAACCGGCGGGCCGAGACCGGACGCGATGATGCGGCGGTAACGGGCGAGTTAACTGGCAGGATTGCACGACCCTCGCATTTGGCGGCCTGCCGGCAACTCGGTCCTTCGGACGGGCGGGACCGAGCGAGCCGCAGACTTTGCGGAACGATAAAGGGGCTTTTTTGCTTGTTTCTCGCTCCCGAAGGCGACTTTCGAGGGACTCTGCGCTGGTCCGCGGCGTACCGTTTGCTTTAGGATGTGGGCGGTAGAAACGATTCGCCATTTTGACAGTCGACCGGCGGACGTGCCGGCACGCCTTTTCAACTTCATCTTCAACTTCGCCGCTGCATGGGCCCGGCCCGTCAAAGCACGGACGTGGCGTTGCCAGTGCGGTTCAAGGACGTGGGTTCGGAAAAGATCTGGGAATAAGGACGAAACAATGTACGAACGCTTTACTGACCGAGCCCGGAAAGTCATGCAATTGGCTAACCAAGAGGCTCAACGTTTTAATCACGAATACATCGGGACCGAGCATATTTTGCTGGGACTGGTGAAAGAGGGCAGCGGCGTTGCAGCCAACGTGCTGAAAAACCTGGAAGTCGATTTGCGTAAGATCCGGCTGGAGGTCGAAAAGCTGGTCCAAAGCGGTCCCGAGATGGTGACCGTGGGCAAGTTGCCCCAAACGCCGCGGGCGAAAAAGGTCATCGAGTATTCGATGGAAGAAGCCCGCAACCTGAACCACAGCTACGTGGGCACCGAGCACATCCTGTTGGGCTTGCTCCGCGAGCAGGAGGGCGTTGCCGCTCAGGTCTTGATGAACCTGGGACTGAAGCTGGAAGACGTTCGCGAAGAGGTGCTCAATCTGCTCGGCCACGGGCTGGAGGGGGCCGAAGTGGGCGAACGTGGAGGCCGCGGTGGCGAAAGCGAATCCTCGGGCGGCTCTTCGTCGGCAAAAAGCGGTAAGAGCAAAACCCCGGCGCTGGACAGCTTCGGCCGCGACCTGACCGACTTGGCCCGGAAAGGGGACCTTGATCCGGTGATCGGCCGGGAGAGGGAGATCGAACGAGCGATTCAGATTCTCTGCCGACGCACCAAGAACAACCCGGTCCTGCTCGGCGAAGCTGGCGTCGGCAAAACCGCCATCATCGAGGGCTTCGCCCAGCGTGTGATCAGCGGCGAAGTCCCTGAAATTCTTGCTGAGAAGCGGATCGTCGTTTTGGACCTGGCGATGATGGTCGCTGGAACAAAATACCGCGGCCAGTTCGAAGAGCGGATCAAGGCGGTGATGACGGAAGTACGCCGCGTCAAAAATACGATCTTGTTCATCGACGAACTGCACACCCTCGTCGGTGCCGGCGGCGCCGAAGGGGCAATCGATGCCGCCAACGTGCTCAAACCCGCCCTGGCTCGGGGCGAGATCCAGTGCATCGGGGCGACGACCCTCGACGAGTACCGGAAGTACATCGAGAAGGACAACGCACTGGCTCGGCGGTTCCAAGAGATCATGGTCGAACCGACCGGAAAGACAGAGACGATCGAAATCCTCAAAGGCTTGCGAGAACGCTACGAAGAGCACCACCGCGTTCAGTTCACCGACGATGCCGTCGTCGCGGCCGTGGAGATGAGCGAGCGATACATCACCGCCCGCTGCCTTCCCGATAAGGCGATCGACGTCATCGACGAAGCGGGCGCCCGCGTCCGGTTGCGGACGATGACCCGTCCGCCGGACCTCAAAGAGATCGACGAGGAAGTCGAAAAGCTCAATAAGGAAAAAGAGGACGCGGTCGCCAATCAGGACTTCGAAAAAGCGGCCAACCTACGCGACCAAGCGGAAAAACTTCGCAAGAAGAAAGACCAAATCACGCAGGAATGGCGAGAGAAAAGTCAGCAGACCGACGGCGTCGTCGACGAGGAAATCATTGCCGAAGTTGTCAGCAAAATGACCGGCATCCCGTTGACCCGTCTGTCGACCGAGGATTCTCTTCGGTTGCTCAAAATGGAAGAGGAGCTCCACAAGCGAGTGGTCAGCCAAGACCAAGCGGTCGCCGCGGTCGCCAAGGCGGTTCGGCGGAGTCGCAGCGGGCTGAAAGATCCGAAACGACCGACCGGTTCGTTCATCTTCGCCGGCCCGACCGGCGTCGGAAAAACGTTGCTCGCCAAAGCTCTAGCCGAGTACATGTTCGGCGATGCAGACGCGCTGGTGCACATCGACATGTCCGAGTACATGGAGAAGCACAACGTCAGCCGCTTGATCGGGGCACCTCCCGGATTCGTCGGCTACGAAGAAGGCGGTCAGTTGACCGAGAAAATTCGTCGTCGGCCCTACGCCGTGGTGCTGTTTGATGAAATCGAGAAGGCCCACCCCGATGTCTTCAACATGTTGTTGCAGGTAATGGAAGAGGGACGCCTGACCGACTCGTTCGGCCGGAACGTCGATTTCCGAAATACGATCTTGATCATGACCACCAACGCTGGTGCCGAAGCGATCAAGAACGAATCGGCATTCGGCTTCCAGAAACCGGACGGCGACGCCAGCTACGATTCGATGAAAAGCCGTGTGATGGACCAGATCGAACGGGTATTCCGCCCTGAGTTCTTGAACCGGTTGGACGACACGATCATCTTCCGCCACCTGACGACGACCGACTTGAAAGGCGTCATCGACTTTGAACTGTCGAAGGTTCGCGAGCGGCTCTATGAGCGTGGCTTGCGACTGGACCTGAGCGACGAAGCCAAAGAGTTCTTGATCAAGAAAGGCAGCAATCTGGACTACGGTGCCCGACCGCTTCGCCGTGCGATCGAACAACGGATCGAAGACCCTCTCGGGGAAGAACTCTTGCGAGGAACGTTCGAAGGCAAAGACACGATCTCCATCGGCGTCCACAAAGACGACAAGGGCAAGATCACCCGCTTGGATTTCCAAGGCGAAGTCCGCGGTTTCCCAGAGAAAGAGGAATCGAAGGAAGAAACCGTCTCCGCCAGCACCGGCGAGAAGTCGGAAGAGCAGGGCGGCGAAAAGGAATAGACGTTCCGGCCTCCCTCGACCAAACCTGGCGTCCGTCATCCGCCCGGGCAGAGCAAGTCTCTGTCCGGGTTTTTTGTTTGCCCTGCGGAGAGCCGGAGAGCGAAGACGATCGCGGCGCAGCTCTGCCATACGAAACTTGCCGGGCACGCGTGGGCTCACCACGTAGTAAACGACCGCGCCCGTTGAGCGAGCCATTGCTTGCGCCCGGACGATCATCGGCGTTCTCTCCGCGCACTGCCCACCCACCGGCACCGCCCCACGTCGCGCCGTGTCTCTGACAAACTGCTTGATGCGCCGATACACGTGCTCTGTCCCTATGCGAGTTTCCTCAGTCGTTGGGAACGGGGTGCCGACTGTCAAACAACTTGCTCTTGCCTCAAAAAGTGTGTATTTTTTGATGCAAAACGAGGCACCCGAAGATGACGCAAACCATTGCTGCGAAAACACTTTCGAGAATTTACGGAAAAGGGAGGGGTTGGTCGTTCTCACAGGCCGATTTCGCGGATTTGGCCCGAGCCACGACGATCAATTCGGTGTTTAGGCGTTTGGTTGAGGAGGGGACCATCCGGCGGGTCCAAGCCGGTTTGTACGACTACCCGCGTTACAGCGAATTGCTTCAGCAAGCACTTGGCCCGGACATGTTTCAAGTCGCGAATGCCCTTGCCCGCAAATTCCGCTGGGAAATCCAGCCCGATGGAGCTTCGGCCCTGAACCTTATGGGCATTTCCACGCAGGTTCCCGCACAGTACGTGTTCCATTCCGACGGCCCGACTCGCGAGTACGAGATCAACCAGACGAAGCTCCGCTTCAAACGGGTTGCGACTCGCGAAATGAAATTTAAACATCCCGAGAGCGCTGTAATCGTCCATGGCCTGAAATTGCTTGGTCCGGAGCACCTCGACGCCAAGACGATTGCCAAGGTCCGTGATTGGCTACCGGAATCCAAACGCAGCCACGTGCTAAAAGACACCAAGACGGTGACCCAATGGGTTCGCGTTGCCATCCGGGAAATCTGCAAGGAGCCGGTTCATGGATAAAGTTGCCGGATTGGCCCCAGGGCAGCGGAGCGAACTCTTTGAGGCATCAGCAAGCCGGCGAAGGCTTCAACCTGCAATCATCGAAAAGGACTTTTGGGTTTGCTGGCTACTGAAGAAGTTATTCAACACGCCTGAACTGAAAGGCAAAACGGTCTTCAAAGGCGGCACTTCGCTATCGAAAGTTCATGGCCTGATCGAGCGATTTTCAGAGGACATCGATCTCGTGCTTGCTTGGGGATTGATTGGGTACGGGGAGGAGGGAGTTGACCCTTGGCAAGAGATGCCGTCAGCCAACCAACAGAACCGCTTCAACGCCGCCTTCAATGAGAAAGCGGCACAATACATTCGCAAAACTCTATGTCCGCTCGTTCAAAAGATCACGTCTTCAGTCGATAGCATTGAATGTGTCATTCCCGATGATCCGCATGTGATTGAAGTGCATTATCCGGCTGCATTCGGATCGACCGCATTCATGCCTGAAGTGAAGCTAGAGATCGGACCGCTCGCCTCATGGGTGCCCAAAGGCAATCATATCGTTCGCCCATATGCCGCCGAAGATTTTCCACAGATCTTTGATGACCCTGATTGTCCGGTGGTAGCCATAACTGCCGAACGGACTTTTTGGGAAAAGGCAACGATCCTGCATCAACAGGCTCACCGCAGTGAAAACAAGCCGATGCCGCCGCGACACTCACGGCACTATTACGACCTTTTCCAAATGACACGAACCGACGTTGCCGCCAACGCGATCGCCGATCTCTCGCTGCTCGACGATGTGGTGAAGTTCAAACAGCGGTTTTACCGTAGCCCTTGGGCGAGCTACGAAACGGCTATGCCGGGATCTTTTCGGTTAATGCCGACCGACGAAGGTGATCTTGTTCTGCGAAAGGACTACACTGCGATGCGCCCCATGTTCTTTTCCGATCCGCCCGCGTGGGACGATATCGTCGACGGACTAAAAACTCTTGAACAGCAGATCAATTCAGTCGCGAAGGGACAAATCGAATGAATCCCTCTTTGACCCTGCCGGGTCATGGATCGGCGTGATGACGGGATAAAAACCCATCGTCTCTACGGACTGGCAAGCGGCAACGGGCAAACGGAGGCTTATTGCCGAGCGTATCTCTCCTTTCCTGAGACGTCTCGGCCTGGAGACTTCGAGCTGGTGCGAGTTGGTCAGTGACTTTGGCAAGTTATTCTGCATGGTCGCCGGCCGGTGCGACCGGGTCGATTCGATCCGAAGTCACCGCACGCACCGCCGCTTCTACCTCCGCCGCCGCGCTCGCGAGGTGATGACGGCGGATTAGCATCCGACTCGCAAAGCCTCCGCGACGCAGCTCTGCCATACGAAACTTGCCGGGCACGCTTGGGCTCAACACG
>JGI12210J13797_10264535_pt1 | contig 18650 bp, 14 predicted proteins | sample ElkSlonscriptome_3_FD_13797 | JGI IMG/M metagenome (IMG submission 13797)
GCCCATGCTTGAGCTGATTGAGATTCAGATTCAGGAATGCGAAGAGCTCGCTTTGGCAGGACGACTCGACGAGATTCCCGTTTTGACGCTCAGCATCAACATGGTAACGGCGTTATTGATCAGCCTCTATTCGACCTTTTTGCCTTCGACCTGGAAACGTACGGCAATCATAACCACTGTGATGGCGCTGACTCCCTCGTCAGTCGCTTGGATTCAGGGCTCTGTCAGCGAGAATCTCGCCGATGCACGCATGGTCCCGTTTGCTGGTCCGCTGTTGACAATGCTTACGGCAGCTGTCGCCACCGCAGCCGCGCACTTCGTGCATCGCATGCGGTTGGAAGCGGAGGATGCGCGGAGCTACGGCCAGTATCGATTGCTCGAAGAGATCGGCCGAGGCGGGATGGGTGTCGTCTATCGGGCTGAGCATCGCATGCTCAAACGCCCCGCCGCGATCAAGTTGATTCATTCCGAATCCGCCGCGCAGGAAAATGAGATCAAGCAGTTCGAGCAGGAAGTGCAAATCTCGGCAACGTTGACGCACTGGAACACCGTACAAATCTATGATTACGGAACCACCGAGGCAGGTGACTTCTTCTACGTCATGGAATACCTGGAAGGCGAAACGCTTGCCGAGCGACTTCGCCGTTGCGGGCAGTTAACGCAATCCGAAACGCGGGCGATCGTATTGCAGTTATGCGACGGCTTGGCCGAAGCTCACGCTAAAGGGATGATCCACCGAGACCTAAAACCTGCCAACATCTTCCTGGCGAACATCGGCGGACAATCGGATGTCGTCAAGATCCTCGACTTTGGTTTGGCGGTCGTCGTTTCGGACGATCTGCGAGTCCGAGCAGCCGGAACACCGGGCTACATGTCGCCGGAGCAAATTTCCGGCGGCTCGCTGGACGGACGCAGTGACATCTACGCGATCGGGTGTGTGATGTACGAGTGCCTAATCGGCCGATCCATCTTCCCCTCTAGCCGGATGCACGAAGTTCTTCAGAACCACTTATTCACCATTCCCGACCTCAACTCTCTCGATTCCGTTGCCCCCGCCTTCCGACCGATCGTACAAAAGTGTCTCGCCAAACAGCCTGACCATCGCTTCGCAAACGTCAGCGAATTGCGTCAATGCCTAGGCTCTGTCCGAAAAGGGGTCTGACCCTTTGGAGATCTGACCCTTTGGAGATCAAGGCCGTTTTCTTTGTTTTATCGATTTTTTGGAGAGGGTCAGACCCCTTTTTGGACTGAGCCTAGCCGATACTTAGTCTCCAAACTCTGGGTTTGGCGTCTTATAAGATGCAGTTCAGTGGATCGTCAAGCTTTCTTGATAGCTCGGTCTCGCCGAGCAATTACCGGAACAGCCTTCTGCTCGTGAACTTTGCCCATGTCAACCTTAATCGGACGAGTCGTCCTTGATTTCAATGGGTTCCGGCGCCGCGGGTGTCTGTACCGCAGGCTTTGTGAATCGCCACTCGGCAAGCCGTTGGAACACGACAAAGAAGGTGGGGACGAACAAGAGTGAAAAGACCGTCGCCGCCATCATCCCGCCAACCACCGCGTTACCGACCGCCTGGCGACTGGCGGCTCCCGCACCGGTCGCAACCAGAAGCGGAAGAAAACCGAGGATCGAGGAAAAGGCCGTCATCAAAATAGCTCGGAACCGAAGTGTTGCGGCCTTGTAAGCCGCGTCGTCGATCGAAACGCCCTTGCGTCTTTCTTCACTGGCAAACTCCACAATCAGAATTGCATTTTTACTGGCCAACGCGACCAACAAGACGATCCCGATCTGAGTATAGGTATCGTTCGGCATGCCACGCAGGACGAGTGCGAGCACGACGCCAAGTACGGCAAGTGGCACAACGGCGATCACAGCCGCGGGGCTGGTCCAGCTCTCGTACTGCGCGGCAAGAACCAAGAACACCGCCAAAATCGCCAACAGGAATACTGCTGCTTGACCACTGCCGGCAAGTTTTTCTTGAAACGACATACCGGTCCAGGCGTATCCGAAACCTGGCGGCATTCGTGATTCGGCCATTTGTTCCATCAAGTTTAATGCCTGTCCGGAACTCGTACCGGGAGCCGCCGATCCGTTGATCGCGGCACTGGGATACAAGTTATAGCGGCGTACGACGGATGGCCCGAAACTTTGTTTGACATCGACGATCGAACCGAGTGGAATCATCTGCCCGGTGTTATCGCGAACGTCCAATCGGGCAATGTCGTCAGGCGAGGAACGGAACGCCGCTTCGGATTGGACGCGGACTTGGTACGAGCGATTGTTGTAAGTGAAGTCGTTTACATAGGCCGAACCGAGATAAGCCTGCAGGGTGCCAAACACGCTTTCCAACGGCACATTCAAATTCTTGGCTTTGACGCGATCGACGTCGGCAAACAGTTGTGGTGCGTTGGCGCGGAACGCTGAGTTCAATCCCGTTAACCCGCTCTGAGCATTCCCCGCTTCGACCAGATCTTCCGCTGTCGCTTGCAATGCTGCGTAACCCCCGCCGCCTTGATCGAGCACTTCCATTTGAAAACCGCCCGCAGCACCGAGACCGTCGATCGGAGGTGGCGTAAATGCGAACACCACGCCGCTTTGGATCCTACTGAACCGTTGCTGCAGGTTCGCTAAAATCGCTGGCAGACTTTTCTCGGGCTCCGTTCGTTCGTCCCACGGATCAAGCATGATAATCGATAGCCCGAGGTTCGATCCAGCATAGCCTCCCAGCAATGAGTATCCAGCAATCGAAAGGTTGTCCGAAATGCCCGGGACTTCAGCGTACACATCTTCCAATTGACGCATTACCGCTCGTGTCCGCTCACTCGAAGCGGAATCAGGCAGTTGCACGTTGACGAATAAATAACCTTGATCCTCGTCCGGAACAAAACCAGTCGGCAGCGAGCTAAGGCTAGCTCCCGTAGTGCCCACCAGGGCGACATACGCCACCAACACCAACAGCACCAAACGTACGAACCATCGAATGACGAAGCCATACGCCGAAGTGGAGGCGTCGAATCCCCGGTTAAACCAGCGAAAGCCGACAAAACTCGATTCTTTTGGAGCTCGCAGAATCATTCCACATAGGGCCGGGCTGAGCGTAAGTGCATTGAGCGTGCTGATCAGGACGGCTCCGGAAATCGTTAACGCAAACTGACGAAAAAGTTGGCCGGTAATCCCTCCCATGAATGCGCTGGGCACAAACACAGCGAGCAGAACCAGCGTCGTTGCAATCACCGGACCAGTGATTTCCTGCATCGCTTTTACCGCAGCGTCCTTCGGATTCAATCCGTCGGCCAAGTGACGCGTCGTGTTCTCCACCACGACAATTGCATCGTCAACCACGATTCCGATCGCCAAGACGATTGCGAATAGCGACAGCATGTTGATCGAAAAACCGATCACATTCATGATTGCAAACGTACCGATCAACGAAACAGGGATTGCAACCACGGGAATGATCGTTGCACGCCAATCCTGCAAAAAGACATAAATCACCAAAATGACTAACAGCACGGCAATCGCCAGTGTGTTGTACACTTCGGCAATCGATGCTTCCACGAACAATGTGGTGTCGAAGCCGACGGTATACTCCAACCCGTCCGGCCAATTGTTGCTATCGCGGAGCTCCTGCATCTTGTCACGCACCAACTGGGCCGTTGTCAGTGCGTTTGCTTCGGGAAGCTGATAGATCGCGATTGATGCCGACGATTTTCCGTTGAATCGCGAATCAAACGTATAGTCTTTTCCGCCCAGCTCGACACGAGCGACATCCTTCACTCGCAGAGCCCGTCCATCCTTGCCCGTGGCGATGATGATCTCTTCAAATTCTTCGATGGTCGCCAATCGTCCGCGTGCGTTAACGGTCAACTGATACGCGGTTCCTTGGGGAGCGGGCGCTGCACCGATTTGGCCCGCAGCAACTTGCACGTTTTGTTCACGGATGGCATTGACCACATCGGCGGTGGTTAGACTTCGCTGTTTGAGCTTGGGTGGATCGAGCCAAATCCGCATGCTGTAGTCGCCAGCACCAAAGACTTGAACCTCGCCGACTCCACCGACACGGCTAAGTTCATCCTTGATGGCCAGCGCGTAATTGCTCAGAAACAGCGATTCATAGTCGCCATCGGGAGCCGTCAACGAAATGAATTGAAGAATCTGCGTCGATTGTTTCTTCGTCGTGACGCCTTGCGAGCGAACTTCGGCGGGTAATTGCGATTCGGCGATGGCAACTCGGTTTTGTACTAACACCGATGCGATATCGATATCCGTTCCCACTTCAAACGTCACGGTCAACTTGTAGCTGCCATCGTCCGAACTGTTCGACGACATATAAATCATGCCCTCGACACCATTGACTTGTTGCTCGATGGGGGTCGCGACCGTGTCAGCGATCGTCCGCGCATCGCCACCTGGATAAACTGCCGAGACGCTCACGGTCGGTGGGGCGATCGGCGGGAACTTGGCAACTGGCAAAGCACCAAACGACACGAGCCCTGCGATCACAATGATGATCGAGATCACCGAGGCGAAGATCGGACGATAGATAAAGAAACGTGACATGGAATACTTGCTTTCGCGGGATTCATTCGGCTGCGGAAGAACTTGTCTCACCAACGACGGTGGAAACGCCAGTCGGGCTGTCATCATCTGTCGAAAAGCCCCGCAATAGCGATTGATCGTCGACTTGAAGCTTCTTCTCCATCGCCTTGACGGGTAAACCAGGCCGTGCTCGTTGTAGTCCATCGATCACCACTCGCGAATCGGGGGTGAGTCCCGTTTCAATGAAAGCCCAGCCGCTTATCGTGTCGGCAACCGAAATCTCCCTGCGCTGCACTTTCTGCTCGGCGCTGACCACCAATACGTATTGACCTCTCTGATCGCGAAGCATTGCATACTCTGGAATCAAAGTCGCTTGGTTGGCGTCGCCCATCGGCATACGAAGCGTGACAAAGAGTCCCGGGAATAGCATGTTATCTCGATTCTCGAATTGGGCTCGCAGACCAAGCGTTCCTGTACTGGCATCGATTCCTTCCTGGTCGACGTAGTTAAGCACCCCTTCAAAGGGAAACCCTTCGTCGCCTTCGCGTTTGAGAAAGACCTTCATCTCGCTCCAATCGGGCTCGGCGAGTTTCTCATCCGGTTTCAACGTTGCCCGTCGCGCCTTCATGATCTGAAGCATCTCCCGATCACTGAGGCTAAAGTTCGCGAAGACTTGGCTACGATTCACCACCGTTGCCAACTTTCCACCGTTCTCAACAAGATTGCCTTGTTTGATATCCGTCGCAGTAATGCGTCCACTGATCGGCGATCTTACGCTCGTGTAGTCAAGGTCCAACTGTGCTTGCGCGAGGCTCGCAACACTGCTGCCCTTACTCGCAATCGCCGCTTGCACATTCGCCTTGGCGGATTCGAGAGCCGCTACAGCTGCATCATTCGCGGCGATCGCAGCGTCCAAGTCGGCTTGCGATCCCGCATTCCGCTCATTCAACGTTCGCTCACGAGACAGACTCTGTTCGGCTCGCTTTACTTCGGCTTCCGCCGTCTTCACGAGCGCCTTGGCGACGTCGATCGCCGCTTGCGAAGCTGCGACGGTCGCTTCTGCCGATTTGACCACCGCTTGGTACTGATCCGCTTCAATTTTGTAAAGCAAATCCCCTTCGCTGACCGTTTGCCCAGGATCGAAGTTGACTGATTCGATGAATCCACGAACACGAGCCCGAACGTCGGCTTCATCGACTGCCTCGATGACACCATTCTGTTCCAAAAAAGGCGTAACCAATTGTTCAACCGGATGCGCAACCGTTACTTCGGGTGGCGGTGGCGGAGCGTAGTCATTCTTCGACGATTTGCACCCGTTCATGGTGCAAATCCATCCCATTATCAGAAGGTTAGTCGACGTTCGTATTCGCACGATTTTCATCATCCTTTGCTCGGTGTTGTTGTTTGAACGTGGATGTACATTAACATGAACAACAACATGATAACTGCAAATGTACCGTTAAATGCGGAACTCTGCTGGCTCTGCGACAATGGCTCGAACCAGAAACAACAAAATACTATCGCCTCTGCGAAATATAAAGACCAACCAGGCGTGCCATGACAATGGCGAGGTAAAGCTGGCCAGTCATTGCCTCCAGCGTTGCCAGGGTCCTGGCCGGTCGAGAAACGGGTTGGATGTCTCCGTAGCCAAGCGTTGTGAGCGTCACATTGCTGAAGTACATCAGTTCACTGAACGTGTCTTGATGGCTTCCAACGCCTTCTGACGTCACCGTCAACCCGAACGCTCCCGGCTGAAAGGTTTCCAACAGAGAGAAAACGGCAGCAAACACAAATCCAAGAACGAAATAGATACTGACCGCACCGATGATACGATTTAAGTCGACTGGACCGTCGCCAAAGACACTCTCGGCAAGCGCGATAATCAGCAGTAAGAAGACGACGACGTAACACGAGTCGACAGCAGAGGCCAACGCGATGGTCGGATGAGAGTCAGCATAGGTTGAAAGGGCGTACGCAATCAGTCCCGCAGAAACTGCGGTGATCATACGAATCCGCGATCTCGAGAGAGTTCGGATCGCCGAAATAGCGACAGCCAAGAACAATAAGTTGAACAAGGCCCGCTGAACGACGCTGTCGGCTGACAAAAAACTTTGGCTCACCTGTAGGACGACTAAAGTCGCTAATAATTCCAGATGGCCAAGCCGCCCCTTCGTATCCTTTGCTTGTTGATTAAAAGGTAATAAACGGTTCATCTCGAAAACCTGATTGAACGCAAGGTTGTTGCTATGTCTCTACCGAGGAGCTTCCATGTTCGTTGTCGATCTGCATCGAATGCGTTTCCTAAACTACTGCCCTGAAGCTCTCGGTATCTTCATCGGTTGGAAACCGTCCCGCCATCAAATCCGCAATCGGCTTGGTGGAATCGATTCGCTGCAACAGTATCTTCAGTGCAGCTGTCACTGGCGTGGCGAGAAACATTCCAATGATTCCCCACATCATTCCCCAGAACATCAATGCAACAAGAATTGTCACCGGATGAAGATCGGATGAGCCACCCATCATCTTGGGCTCGATGATATTGCCACTAATCGCTTGAATCGCACAACTGACTGAGATTGCAGCGACCATCCATCCGAGACTTCCTGTTGGATCGAGAATGATCAGCGGAACGGGAAGCAGACTGGCGATAAGCGGTCCGACGTTTGGGACAAAGTTAAGCAGGAATGCAAGCACGCCGAACGTAAACGCCATCGGAACGCCGAACAGCCACAGCGAAATTCCGAAAGCGAATCCTGTGAAGATCGAAATCGACGTCTTTAGCCCAAGATAGGATCGGACCTGATTGTCGATCTCGCTGACCATCGGCGATTCGTACTGAACGGTTTTCCCGCTCAGCAAGAAAAAGACGTAAATCAGGACGACCACACTGGTCGAAACGAGACTAATAAACGCTTGTGAGATGATTGAGATCCCATCACGAACCAACGCGTCCACGAAATCACTGGCGTCAACTTTGGAAGTCCTCTCCGCAGGAACGACCACCGTTGTCTCAGGAATCGCTTCGGTAACATCCGTCGAAGGCAGCGTCGACGCAGTTCGACTGCCGATGCGAGTGCCGAATGCTTGCACCCGAACTTCTGCCCAATCGACGATATCCTCTACTCGATTCCGATAGTTGCGTGAATTCTTATTGAGGTCAACCATCGACATCCAAATCGAAAAACCGAAGACGAGCAACAGGGCCACCCCCGCTAGGAAGGTGATTCCAGCCGCAATGATGCGGTTCACCCCTAACCGCTCTTTCAGCGCATTTAAAATGGGGCTGACGCCACTGACGACGAACAACGCCACGACCAAGGGTACCAAGACAGGACGAAGCCAATAGATGGAGAAGGTCGCTGCAACCACAGCCAGAACCGCGAGGCTAACGGTCTGGATGCGGGCCGAGGATTGTTCGTCAGGTTGAATCATGCCGTTTAGAATACCACGAATTTATTTCGTGAGCAGTAGATGACTGAATCTACGTATACGGGCTGAATGACAGCCTGTTCTTCTTTAACCCAAAGCGTAAACGAGGATATCTGTCGCTCACTCGCTTACGCAACTCTTGAAGTCGCGTTTTTGGATAGTCGCAACGCGATGATAGACTTTTGCCCCGGACGCGAGTCCGGGGGGGCTCGCGTGAAACGAGTTTTCGAAAAGTCTCAAAGGGACGGCAGGTGATATGTCGAAATACCTGTCGTCCCTTTGGGACTCTCAGTTCCAATTCGAACCGAAACCACGGACTCGCGTCCGTGGCTATTGTCTACCCTGCCTTCGGCACTCAAGAATGCCACTTCAAGACTCTTGTTTCGGGCTATCAATCGTCTGGGCTAGGCGTCACCATTCGGCGGTGGCGTTTTCTGAGAAGTGTCCATCGGTCGCCCGCGATCGATGGCCTATTCAACATCCCTATCGCGGCGGTTGGCAGAACCGCTCGCACTGCGACTGTCGCCACAAAATCTCTATCCCAACGAATAACGCTCCAATTGCGGCACCCATCAAATGGGACTCAACCAACGGTTTGAAGCCATCGGCATCGACAAATAGTATCTCGCCTGTCACGAATTCAAAAAGCAATTTCCCCAACGAGCAATAGGGCCGCTGACGTCCAAAAGCCTGCAAACATTCGATCGCGACTGGCAAGGCTTTGCCGAATCTGATCAGCAATGAACCACACAGACAGCCCTGTATCGATCCCGCTAAGACCTCGGTATCCCGAAACATCCTTGCACAGGACCATGACGGCAGCAGAAATCCCCAAGGCCATGACAACGAGCGCGACGGCAAAGAGTACGACACCGACATCATCACTCCGCTATTCCGCGTTATCGCGCGATAGGACCTTAGCCAAGCCACCAAGACGATGACGACCAATGCCGCGATGGTGTAGATCATGAGGAGCATCCAAAGTGTCGCCGAGTCGCCCGTCATGGAATGCTTCTCAAACCCGATTGCCACGGTGATGTAGCAAGCCAGAAAATGACTCGCCTACGCCGATGGTGAGATCACGAGCCACCACAATCGGTCGCGGATCGATTTGGGTTTCGATGCATCATGCTTCCTTGGAACATCGCCAAGCATTACGCCAACTCAGGGAATCATACGATGACGATACCGCTGATCACGATCGTCAGGGCCAAGAAGTGCCAATACAAGGTCACGTTGACCATGTCCGCATCGTGAACCGCATCCATTCAATGCGGGAATCCAAAACGAGTGGATGACAATCTTCCTAAGTCATTGCAGAGATGTTTCGTCCTCCGGGCTTGGTTTCATGCTACTATTTAAGTAGCCTCCGTTGCTTGAGAGAAGTTGTAAGCGGTCTGTCAAGTTGCACTTGAAAGCCGAACAATCTCTTCGAGCGGGGTGCAGCCAGAGCAATCTTAACGATCCTCAAAAGAGTCGAGCGATCACTTACTTAACAAATGACCGGATACTTAACGATGAACCGAATCCAAGTTGGCTGCAGACTTCAATATGACATCCAATCAGCGAGCACGTTTCTTCTAAATGTCTCGGCTGCTCAGAATAACTATCAATCTACGTTTGATGAGTCAATTTCGATCGAGCCTTACCACAAGATCGAAGAATGTTCGGTTGGTCAGCTTGGGAACCGCCTACTACGGCTTACGGCCGATCCGGGTCCATTGACCATCAACTATCGAGCGACCGTTGAGCTGCACGCGGATGAATTGGACTCGGCCAACGTCGGCGAATCTCAGTACGAAGACTTGCCCGCCGACGTGCTGGCTTACCTAAACCCGAGCCGGTATTGCGAATCCGACAAGCTGTTTCGCTTCGCCTCGGAGGAATTTGGCGAATTATTGCCCGGCTATTCACGCGTTACGGCGATCTGCAACTGGACGTACGAACAATTGACCTATACTCCTGGTAGTACCGGGCCGACGTCGACCGCATGTGATGTCTTGCTTCAGCGGACGGGGGTTTGCCGCGATTATGCGCACGTCGCGATCAGTTTGTGCCGAGCAATGGGCATCCCCGCTCGCTATGTCTCTGGCTACGCCGTTAATCTTCAGCCACCCGACTTCCATGGTTTCTTCGAAGCCTATCTCGATGGGCGGTGGTTTCTATTTGATGCCACACGGCTAGCGCCTGTCGGCGGCTTCGTCCGCATCGGCACAGGCCGCGACGCAGCGGATGTCGCTTTCGCCACCATTCGCGGCTTTGCAATGAGCACCGACATTGAAGTTTGGGCCGAAGAAACTCAACAAGACGACGACCTGCTCGATCCGGATAACGTGCAAACGGCGGTTAGTTCCGCGTAGAGCAATCGATTGTGGAAAGGCGATTGTGGAAAGGCGATTGTGGAAAGGTTCGTGAAACCAAAGTCTTGCAGGCTGGCAGCCTGTTCTAGCCCGGGTTATTCACGAGCGCTCTGATTTGGGATCGTCTGGTTAGAATTTGGGTGAGATTCGCAGGGGTGGTTGCTTTTTTGCGTGATATTGGCGCAGGACGGTCAGAACTGCAAGTCCGCAAGGGAAAGGGGCGGCAGGACTGGCACGAATTTGACTTGGCACGGTCAAGCAGAGCAATCGAACGGTACGCTGTAGAGCACGACGCAATCAACAGCGCAACGGCGGAAGTCCACAGGGAACATCTCTTCGCAAGCGGCCAATGGAAGCCTCGGATCGAAACGAAGATGTATTTGACCAGGGACCGAGATCACTTTTATTGGCACGTGGACATCGACGCGTACTTGGATCGGCGACGGGTCTTCTGTCGTACCCGGAAGTACGGTTTGCCGCGCCAGGGCGTGTAACGCTACCTCGTCGGGAGCCAGGATTCGATTGACGCATGGGAGATCGCCCCATCATCGATCGAGGGCATTTCGCAATGGAGCTCTTTTTCTCAAACCGAATGCTTCGTCGGCATCGAGGTTGTGTTCAAAACACCACCGACTTCGATGATGAGTGGGCAAGTTCAAGCCGAGCGATCGATTTTCGTCAGCGGCGGGTTGCAGCGAATGATCTCACCTGAATCCGATACCTTCAAATAGTAAGACGACCCAATACGGACAGGCTTTGAGAAAGCGTAGTCGCCCGTCGCCTCCAGCTTCTCCCAAAGGTTGACCCGATAGTTGCCGTTGTGGTGCCGACAAACCTCCACATGATGCAGAAACACGGGTTTGCCGGTCTTCGCCAGGATTTGTGATTTGATTTGTTCGGTATGGTCTGATTCCGCCCCAGATTCGTCGTTCGGTGGCGCGGCTTGATCGACTTTTGCCATGATTTCCTCGGTCCTTTAAGTGCTATGAGATGCCGAAATGTATCGTATCGGAGTTCCGTTCGATACGTGTACGCAAAGGAAAATGCAGCAGCATCCGATCAATTGATCGGAAAAGCCCTTGAATTCGTCCGCTATGAGTTTCGGATCACGGGAAGGATGGAGCGCCGATACTTGCCCATTGAAAGCGACAATCGCAGCGTCATCCGACCAGCAAACAGAAAGGGTTCCGGCTAGAATATCCTTAGCTCAAACCTTGGAGGATGAAGCAACTCTCCAAACAAATCAAACAAGGATTAAGGAAACCCGATGCGCAGACCTGCTTTATCAACAGCTCAATTGTTTGTATTTGCAATTGCCGCCTTGCTGAGTTCGATAAGCTACGCCCAAGAACAACCGTACGCTCGAATGCCGTGGCATTTAGTCGATTTGTGGTGGGACATCGGCGGGGACGTTGCCTTTGAGAGCTACAGCATTGACGTGACAATCAGCGATGATGTGCCTGCGACGACGAATCTCTACATAGCACCAGTCGGCTTGGGACACCTGAGTAAGATTCCTTTCTATGGTGGGATTCAGACTCAGACTGATGGGAACACGAAGAATGACGCACGACTCCGCAAGATTGGTCCCGGCCTGCTGATGTCAATGTGGGGTGAACGTAGCCTTGATGCAATACGTCCATCCCAAGGCGGATTCTGCCAGAGTTCCGGCCATGAAGGGGACTTTGTGAGCGTGCGTCGTCCTTACAAATGGAAGAAAGGAAAGTACACCTATAGCGTCGTGAAGATGGACAAGGAAATAGTGGACGGTAAACCGGCCACTTGGGTTGGCGCATTTATTCATTCACACGAAAAAGACGAGAACATCTTTATCGGTGCGTTGCGATTCAAAGGCGAGAATCTGGTTCTGGAGCGGAAAGTCGCCAGTTTTGTCGAAGTTTATGGTGGGGAAATCCCAGTTGACGAAATTCCGAAAGTGACCATCACGTTTGGGAACCTCAAAGTAAACGGTGAAGTGTTGAAGGCTCCTGCTGTGGAAGCCGTCTACCCCAAAGGCGTGCCGGATTACGCAGATGCGAAAGCCGCCGAAGGTTCAGTCATAATCGAGGTCGGTAAGTCGATTGATAATCGGACGGAACGAAGAGTGCGATTGGTTGACCGATAGTTGACAAGGCATGTTGTCCCTAAGCTGCCTCTCTAGGTTAATCTATTTGGACTGAATTGATATTTTTTTGGACTTGAGCCTACTGAAGAATCATTGGTCACCATGCTTGTCGACTTCGCGATTCACCTTTCGTCTGAAAACCGAATCGTGTAGCGAGCAACTGGTTGCGTTTGAAAGCGTTGCAAGGCGTCTGCCGTCCGTTGAAACCGCACCGTCTTGCTTTCATGGCTGATGGAGAGTGCGTGTGTCGATCGGAAAGAGCAGACGATACGTTGGATAGAATCGTCGTCGTTTCCAAAGATCCGTTCCGCCAAGCTAGATCGACTACAAAACCGTCGCGGGCGTACTGACTGAATTTACCCCTACGTTACCATTCGGCCCGGTGCGAGGGAAGATGAAGCGAACTGCTGGTATGGGACGAGAGCAAAACCTCAGCGATACCTGCAGGGGTGGGAGAACGAATCGACGTGATCATTGTTGCAACACGCCACGCGCCGCATTCGTCATTGATTCGAGCAGAAATCGGAGCGGCCGACATCGAGGGAAACACTAGAATGGGACGCGTGAGCTACGCCGAGAATTGATGGCCCTTTTCGAGTCGCTAAACTCCTAGCAGTTGAATCTAAATTCATTAGCCGTGCTACTTCACGGCTCCTCGCAGCGAATCTGGCTGATGTCAACATCACGAAGGTGGTTTAAGGTTTTCGGTTCCAAGAGTGGTAGGTCGTAGTCTTTACGTTTAGAACAATCGACGAACTTGCTTGAGGGGTCCTCGACTGTTAAATCTTCCATTGGCCGACGAACTGCGGATAGGGTGGGCGTAGGCTAAAGGCAGTGAACAATATTACTTTCCATCGAATCATTGAGTCTTTTCACCGACGGCTGCTATCCCCGGCGGTTAAGGATCGCGTCGATAATTGGACGCTGACCATTGCGATCATTGCATTTGCAGTGCACTTGTTGATCATTTTTTTAGTCGATTTCGGCTTGATCGATTCGTTCGGGGAAGGGCAACTGCTAACCGATCCGATCGCAGCGATCTACACCCCGTTCTCCTTTATTTTGGTCTACGAGGTTTACCTGCTGGTCTTTTATCTGCCGCACTCGGTCACCGTGTACATCGGCAAGCAATATGAGATCATTACTTTGATCATCATCCGAAGAATTTATAAAGACCTTGCGAACATCGAACTTTCGACCAATTGGTTTCAAAATCAAGACGATTTGATTCTGACCGCCGATCTAGTTGCATCAGTACTTCTATTCGGCCTGATCTATGTTTTCAATCGGCTGGGGGGTGTTAACGATGCAACGAGCCGATCGAGTGGCGAAACGGAGGGCCGAAGTGTCGCACTCATACGATTTATCCGCGTGAAAAAAGCGATCGCGACCGTTCTTGTTCCCGTGATTTTGGCGATGGCCGTATGGTCCTTCCTAGGCTGGCTAATCGAAGCGGCTTCGAGTCATGGCGGGGCGACCGGTAAGTTCAAGGACATCAACAAGATCTTCTTTGAGGATTTCTTCCGGATGCTGATCATCATTGACGTGTTGTTACTACTGATCTCGTTCTTCAACACGGATCAATTTCACAAAATCATCCGCAATTCTGGATTCGTGATCTCAACGATTTTGATTCGGCTGTCATTTTCGGCGGAGGGCATGGTGAGCACTTGCTTGGTCGTGGTGGCCGTGCTGTTCGGGTTACTGGTGCTCTGGGTGCACAATGGTTACGAAGGTTTGAAACCGGTAACGGAGAAAGGCGAGAAGCTGCTGGAGATGTAGCAGGTGCTTTCAATGCGTGGGAGTAGAGCAATTTGCTTCACTTGAACCGCGACGGTACCGTTGAAGCAATTCGAAAATTCCGTATCTTTTTTCGACCAAAATGAAGGCATCAAATACGTTCGCGGTACGTAAAGAGTCTTGCATCGCAAAACAATCGATCTGCTAAACTAGCCAACGAAAACTATCTGTCGCCGAATATCAATTGTTTAAACAGGGCCCATCAACGAATTGTAAACTTAGCTGATGATTCCCCTCGAGGAGCAACTTGCACGAGCCGTTTGCCGTTGTGTTTGATGATAATAATCTGCTTTGTCACGGACGCCATCGCACCGACACGCTTTTTCAAACGTCGCAACTGGCTTAATGTACCACTTGTCATTATTCCGACTGACGAAAGGACGATCGTGCCATCGGGCTGAGACGCAATCTGAACCCTTGATGGCGAGGAGCCCAACGCCTAGATGGTGCATGCTGCGGCCGCTACGGGGCCGCTAACGAGATAGCCATACGTTTCAAATCTGCCATCGTTTCACAGCGTTGCCCGAAATCAGTTTCGTACGTTTCTGCGCTCTTACCTCCGATCAATAGCGTTCCGCCGTAGCCTTGAACAACCCTGGCCAATTGGTCGAATTCGCGGGTCTGTTGTCGACTGCGAATAGGATTCGTGACGGCTAACCAAACTAAGTTTGGGCGTTCCTCTTCGACAGAATCGGTCAAAACGTCGATCGGCGTATTCGGGCCTAAGTTTGTTTCGTCATAACCGCAATCGTGTAAGACCAATGAAGCCATCATCGATGGCAACAAATAAGGGTCGTTTTGGGGTGCGGCTCCAACTGCTGTCATAGCCTTCTCATCAGGATCGGGAATCGCCATTCGAATTTGACAAAGGGCACGGACACAAAGCTGCGTGGCTCGGTGCTCGATGAAAATACTACGCTTGTCATTGGGCCAACGGTCACCGATCGCAGCCATGGCGTTACGAATCGGACCATCACAGATTTCAGCGATTGAAGTGCCCAACGCATACATCGATTGCAAGACGCCAATCGATTGCCGTGCATTTCCTTCCAACAACGCTTCAATCAACAATTGCTCGGACAATGGTTCGCCGACATTTTGATCTGAACCGATAAGCCCCAGAACCTCAGGCCGGACGACATTCGCCCTCGTTTTTCTGACGTACCGAATCGCCTCCGAAACGGGAATGCGGCGGTGACCGCCACGAGTGCGGTGCATTTCCAGTTCACCGCTGTCTGCCAATCGACGAACCGACGATTCGCTGATGCCGAGAGCCGCCGCAAAGTCCGAGGTGGAAAGCACACGCTGCATAAAAAATCTCCTGGTTGTAAAGCTCTCAATCTGGGAAAAACTTTCAAATCTTTCATTTCACTGGCCCAACCCACACTAAATCCGGTCGTAGGCACTTTACACACCTTTATAGTGGTGTGTTGCCAATTTTGGCTGTTTTTGAGCTCTGTTGAAACTCTAAACTCTGTGAGGATCAAATGTTTTCTGAAATCTCGGTTCTGGCGGCTGCGATGCCCGACTTGACCGTCTTCCAATTCAGCATCGTCGACAATATCTTTTCGATGACCGTTGCCACAATGGGTGCTGCGGCATTGTTTCTCTTCCTGTCGCGACCTTCGGTCGATCGGGAATACCGACCCGCACTGCTCATCTCGGGCATTGTCGTCAGCATTGCCTGCTACCACTACTTCATGATCCGGCACAGTTGGGACGGAGCATACCAGTTTGCGGATGGCGGGTACGTCGGAACAGGTACGGCCTTTAACGATTTTTATCGATACGCCGACTGGATCTTAACCGTTCCGTTATTGATGGTTGAACTCGTGGCGGTGCTGCGTTTGGCGAAGGATAAAGCTCGGTCTCTCTTGACAAGGCTCGTCATTGCGGCGGGGTTGATGATTGCATTGGGATACCCAGGAGAGGTTATCTCGAGTCCCGAAGGTTGGACGACTCGCGTCATTTGGGGTTCGCTCTCTTCGATTCCATTCTTTTACATCCTGTACGTTTTGTGGGTGGAATTGACCGCTTCGCTGAACTCGCAACCGCCCGCAGCCCGCAGGCTCATTGAGGTTGCACGGTTGGTGCTGCTGATCACGTGGGCTGTCTACCCGATTGCGTATGCATTCGGTGGTACAGAAGCTGCCCTGACGGCGAAGTCCGGCGGAGCTGTCGATCCATCGGGTATCGTGGCGTTGCAAGTTGGCTACGCAATCGCCGATATGACAGCGAAGGCTGGTTTCGGCGTCTTGATTTACTTCATTGCGCGAGCGAAGAGTAAGGGCATCACGATGAATGAAGAAGAACCGTTACCGGCGAAGCGGGATTTGTCTGAGTCATCCGTGGCCACAGCCTAAACGCGTTCGGTCAAGTCGCATCGACGTGCGTCGATGCGACTTGGAAGGGTTGCCTTCGCGTTTCCTAGCGAAGGCAGTACTGCCCGACACCAATGAAATGTCTTCCCCAAAAGCAACCGTCTTTCACTGATGAATCTTCCGCAAAATCATTCGCTGCACTCGATCGGCATCACGGCATTGAGCCTAGTCGTTGCTGCGGCGTCGATCTTCGGTCCACCGGTTGAATCAGTTTGGATCTTGATTTCGTTAGTTGCGGCAGTTGCCATAATCGGAGTTCCCCATGGTGGATTAGATCACCTAACCGGTCGAAAACTGCTAGAAAATCGATTCTTACTACCCTGGCAGTTTGTTTTTTTTCCCGCATATCTTATGACCGCTGCGGTTGTTGCCGGGGGATGGTTTTGGCTCCCACTTGTAACCGCAGTCGGCTTTTTTTTAGTCTCGGCATGGCACTTTGGAATGGAAGACGAGCGTCCGATTTTTCAAAGTTCCCTACTAGATCATGTCAGTGCCTTGGCGGTCGGCGGAATGATCATTTGGGTGCCGGTGTTAGCACAAACGGTACGCATCACTGAAATTCTAGAGACGATTGTTCCCTCAGATCTTTTTTCGATCCCAAGAGTGATGTTGGCTACACAGCTTATCGCTTACCTGCTGCTGCCAATGGCAACTTTCGTCATCATCCGAGATGTTATCTTGCATAACTGGCAACGTTTTTTGCGAAATTCCAGTTTCACCGTGTTATTTCTCTTTGCTGATCCACTTGTTTCTTTTGGCATTTACTTTTGCGGATGGCATTCGGTTCGCGGCCTGTGCCGGCTAGCCAAGACGCATCGTAAGACTGCCTTACAACTTGCTGCAGCCACTGCACCACTTACGGTTGGCGCTATCGGGTTGGCGATGGTGGCAATGTGGTTGAGTTCGTCGGGCACGAATATATCCGACGCAACCGTGCAAACGCTGTTTGTCGGACTTGCGGCGATCGCAGTCCCCCATTTGCTTCTGCACGGCCCGATAGGCAAACAGCTAGCGAGATCTAAATCATACGGCCATGGTTCGTCGCAAGAATTGGAGGCAGTCTGATGATCGCGTTCAACCACAGCCCGCAATTCGATTTCATTCTGGTTGGAGGAGGGCTTCAAAGCGGGCTTCTTGCGCTCGCTCTAAAACACCATCAACCCGAGTGTCGTGTTCTACTAATCGAGCGTGATGAAAAGATCGCTGGGAATCACACTTGGTCTTTTCATCCCGGTGACGTTCCAGCCTCATGCCTTGAGTGGGCCTCCCCACTCGTTCAGTACCAATGGGATGGTTATGAAGTGAATGTGGGCGACCTGAGACGTTGTGTGGATCTGACCTATGCATCGGTCTGCTCTGAGCATTTTTCCAATGCGATTGGAAGACTATTTGCCAAACCTTCCTGGACATATCAATCTTCACGGCACTTCGTTGAAATGGCGGTCGCCAGTGGTGGCGCTGCACTGCCAAAAAAATTACCTGATTTGAAACCCAGTAATCAACACGCTTCGGACACTACGGGTATCGCATGGGAATTGTTAACTGACACTCATGTATCCGAAATCACTGAGCATTCAGTCTCTACCCGCTCCGGTCAAACCTTCGTTGGCGACGTTGTCATCGATTGCCGTGGTCCATCGGGAAATTTGCCGTTTTCTGGCTGCGGGTTTCAAAAGTTCTTTGGCTTTGAGATTTTAGTTGGAGAGGATTGGCCGCACGAGCGTCCCGTGATTATGAAAGACGTGGAAGATCAACGCGATGGATTTCGGTTCCTTTACACGCTGCCCTTGAGCAATCGTCGAGTTCTTGTCGAGGATACTCGGTTCTCGGATACGCCTGCGTGCGATCGCGATGAGTGCTTGCGGTCCGTCACCCGCTACGTCAACGATCTGGGCATTCGAGAGTTCCAAATCGTACGTGAAGAGTCGGGCGTCTTGCCCATGCCGTTCACTTCGGAGTGTCTTCCGACAACCCATTCGCCGTTGTCCGGAGGCTATGCGGGTGGATGGTTTCAT
>JGI12210J13797_11135775_pt1 | contig 18638 bp, 15 predicted proteins | sample ElkSlonscriptome_3_FD_13797 | JGI IMG/M metagenome (IMG submission 13797)
CCTTTTTTCAGATCGTTAAAAGAAAAGGTGAATTCATATTTTTCCGATAACGAATTGCGTAAATCCGGAGGAAAAAAGCTATACACGAAGTCAATTATCTTGGTATTAGTCGCGATAGCACTTTATGTAACCTTGGTGTTTTTTACCCCTTCTGCGTGGCTATCAGCTTTAATGTGCGCTCTTTTGGGTATTGTTTTAGCTTTTATAGGTTTTAATATAATGCACGAAGGTGGGCATCAGAGTTTTTCCCATCGCTCGTGGTTGAATAAAACTTCCGCTTATTTTTTTAACTTTTTAGGCGCAAGTGCTCACTTCTGGAAAATCAAGCACAATATCAACCATCATACCTATACAAATATTGAAGGAATGGATTCAGATATTGACTTAAAACCACTTATGCGATTACATGAGGATCAACCTCACTACTGGTTTCACCGATTTCAGCACATCTATTGGGTGTTTTTGTACGGTGCTGCTTATTTAGCCTGGATCTTCTACTACGATTTTCAAAAGTATTTTCAGGGCTGGATCTCTCAGGGACCTGAAAGTAAAGAACGGAAGCGAAAAGAACACGTAATTTTTTGGTTTACAAAACTATTGTATATCTCCATTTATTTACTCTTACCTAGCTTGATGGTTGGGTTTGTGCCGGCTGTACTTGGATTTGTAATAGTATCTTTTGTCTTTGGGCTATGTATCAGTGTAGTCTTTCAGTTAGCCCATGTAGTAGAGTCTACTGAGTTTCCAGTACCCAACCAGGAGTCAAACCAAGTTGAAAAGGAGTGGGCTCTTCATCAGATTTCTACAACCTCAAACTTTGCTACTAGTAATAAAGTCATCAGTTGGATGTTCGGCGGGCTCAACTTTCAGGTGGAGCATCACCTTTTCCCCCGGATCAGCCATATTCACTATCCTCAGCTCAATAAGCTTGTAAAAGAAACCTGCCAGGAGTTTAATATTGTATACCACGAATACCCCTCATTTGCCAGAGCATTCTATTCACATTTGGTGCATCTTAAAGCATTAGGCAAAGCAGCCTAGAGTTTTCGTTAACGAAAGGTTAGTTATCGCCTACGTGACGCTTATCAATCAGGGAAAAAGCTACAACGGCTGAGACCCAAGCCAACCCGGTACTGATATACATCAGTTGATTAAACATAGCAATAAATGATTGCCTAAAAGCCTGCTGTACTTGAGTGTGCATAGCATTAGGAACTACTTTCGGAACTTCAGCATCGCCTAAGTTAGATGCCTGAAGCATCACTAATTCCTGAATGCTACTATCTAGCGACAGTGAATTGACCATCGGGGTCAAAAAACTGGTAAACAATACCACCGCCAACGCTCCAACGGTAGCATTAGCAAATACATTAGCGGTTCGAGTCATAGCATTGTTGATACCCGAGGCTGTTCCTGCGTGCTGATCAGCCACTGAGGCCATCACCGTTGTGGTAAGAGGCACAACCGTCAACGACATACCCAGACCGAATAATATAATTCCCGGAAAAAATGTGACCCAGAAATCGGAGGGACCATTAGTAAGCCCAACCGTAGAGAACCAGAGAAAACCGAACCCTGCTAGGGTTGATCCGCTAACCAGCAACCAGCGAGCACCGTAACGGTCCACCAAGCCTCCTACCCATCGGGCTAAAGATGCTAGTAAAATCGTGAAAGGTAACATTGTCATTCCAGCTTGCACCTGTTGGTAGCCCTGAATTTGAACCAAGTTTAAGGCGAGAAATAGCATTCCCACAGACAATCCGGCATACAATAGAAAAGCCAGCAAATTCGCGCCAGTGAAGGTTTTATTATTGAATAAACGGAGTGGCACCATCGGATTATTTTTCACCTGCTCAATGCGAATAAAACCAACTAGTAGCAATACTCCACTCGCTAACGCTCCGTATACCTTCCAGTGGTTCCAACCCCGTTCGGGAATCTCGAGAAAGCCAAAAGTAAGCAAAGCCAACCCTAACACTACGGTGATAGCTCCCGCGTAATCAAGACGATGATCCAGACTATCATCAGAGCTTTCAGGTACCTTACGGTAAAGAACTACTAAAGAGGCTAATCCAATTGGCAAGTTGATAAAAAAAATAGCTCGCCACAGACCAGCATCACCCATAGCTCCACCTAGTATGGGACCCCCCACAGTAACCAGGGTAGTAGCTGCCGACCAAGTTCCAATTGCTTTACCCTTTTCCTGATTATGAAAGGTAGAAGAAATGATTGAAAGACTACCCGGAATCATTAGTGCTCCACCTATTCCTTGCACCGCTCTGGCACCAATTAGCCATTCTACTGTGGGCGAAAGTCCACAAGCGGCTGATCCAATCATAAAAATGACAATCCCAATCATGAAAACCTTCTTCCTACCTAGCTTATCACCCAATGAGCCTCCTACTAGTATAAGAGAAGCCAGCATCAACAAGTAGGCGTTTAATATCCAGAATATATCGGTACCGTTGGCTTGCAGATCATTTTGCAATGAGGGCAAAATTACATTTAAGGCGGTAGAGTCAATGAAAGCCATGCTGGAAGCCAGAATGGTAGAGGCGAGAATCCATTTTCCTGCCGAAGATGAGAGCGCAATTTCAGCGTGAGGAGCTGGTTCAATCATGAAGCGATAAATTAGTGAAAAAATGATAGGGAACTTTGTAATTCTTGAATTAATAGTTATTGTTGGAATAACGATATTGAAAGATTGTATGGAGGAAAACAGTAGTGATAGAGACAGGCGTGTATCTCGCCAATTTATTAAACAGGAGTATGGTGGTATTCCTGAGTTATTCTACTCTCATAGTACCAAAGCCCCTTTTGAGCACTGTATTTCCTGTGATCGGGCACTACAAGCACCCAATACCCAATACTTGGTAGAGAAGGCATTTCGTAACTATCCTGAATTTGAGACCACCGATGTGATTTTTGAGTACGCGATGTGCCTTAATTGCGCCGATCAGATGCGAAAAGAATTATCGCTGTCTTCCTTATCTCGCATCCAAGAATTTTTTGAAAACCGGGTTAACTTTCACCTGCGGCGGGATCAACTAATGCAATCAGATTCACTCAACGCTCCCGCATGGTTAAAAAATTGCCTAATTACGGGTGAGGCGCAGCCTTCGTTAGAAGAATACCAGATTTACGGGCATTTTGTAGATAATCGTTGCGTCTATTCTTTTCTGCCTTATATGATTAGTGGCTCCGCTGTAGATGAAATTACCAACCTTCTTTCCGAAAAAACGCTAGGCGAAATTGATCGTTTTATTGATGAAAACTTTGGATTACCCCCTGAGTTGAAAAAGCCGATACGAGATAATCCTATTATCTTTGTCTGATCTAATGCGGGCGCCTAAGTCTGAATAGCAGCGTTTTATGATTGTCCTCGTGCAATAGCAACCGGTTAAATGACTTGTTTGGTTTTTTAACCTGACGAACCAAAGATCATCTCCAATCCGGCATCTGGGCATTTCCGTAGAGCAATTGGCGGTCATTTCCGTTCAAGTCCATAATCCAGATGGAAGCCGAGCGGGGATCATCATTGGGGGCATTTTCAAAGATGATTTTGGCTCCGTCGGGAGAGTATCGGGGACGAAGATCGTTAGTACCCGCCGGTTTGTTGATGGAAACATCCACCCACTGAATACTATCGGGGGAAGCCGTGGTAGGCACTCGGTAGATTCGGCTGTCTAACTGCCTTCCCTCTAAGGACTGAAACCCCGAAGCATCGTAGGTAAACAGCACTTCTTGCCCGTCTATTGAGAAACTCGGACTGTGGAGCTGTCCCGGCTGATTAGCCACCAGCAAACGCAGTGAATCCTCGGCTGGTGAGTAAAGGTAGATTTCCGAATCGTAGATGCGGGTACCAATGGTTTGCAGCACGAACTGATTGTCCACGGCTGTCCAGTCCATCTCCCGAAAGTGGCGATTAGTCGGAGCTTGTGTAACTACGGTTAAGCCACTGCCGTCGGCCTGAATGCGGTAGAGTTCGTGGTAATGGGCGTAAGCCAGTTGTCCCCCGTCGGGCGACCAAGTGTAGCCCGTACCAATACTATGAAACCCGGCCATCGGTACTTGGGTGATCTGGGTGGGTTCCCCACCAATCAGGGGTGTAACAAATAATTGTGTCTCGCCTTGCACTTCAGAAGTAAAGGCTACTTGCGGTAGGCGGGGATGGAGCTGAGGTTGCACATCGCGCGCTAACCGATGAGTCACTTGTACCAGGGTGGTATCCGAACCATCGGAAGCATAGATCTCAGCATTTCCCGAAGTATCCGATACCCAGGCAAAACGTAGGTTGGGAACCGGAAGGGTGGTAAAGCTAGCGACTTTACTTTGGCTGCTGAACCCAGCAGGGTCGGTAGCAATCACTTGCCAGAAGTAAGTGGTGGCAAACTGAAGATTTCTTACCATTAGAGTAGTATCGGTGACCGTTTGGGCGACGACCGATTGTCGCAGGGCACTTTGGGAGGTGAACAGCCGCACTTCGTAGTGCAGACTATCCTCGTCTGGGTCGCTGCCCTGCCAGGTGAGCGTCAGAGTACGAGGTACGTTGGTTACTTCGTTTTGGGGACTGAGTAACTGAGAGGCATTAGGTGCCTGATTTTCCAGTTCAGTATGCTCCGCTCTGATGGTAACTTCGGTTGCTGAGTCAGGGGTGACTAGCGCGGTAAGACTAGTGGTGCGAATACCTTCGCCTCGCACGGTAATGGTGTAGGTGTCAGCCGGAATTCCGCTAAGTGTAAAGCGCCCGGCCGAATCAGTTTGCACTTGGTTGGTAGCGGGTTGGGTAGTGATATTGACATAGGCTAAAGGTAGCTCATCGGCGATCACCACGCCCTCCAATGTACTTAAGGTGATAGGTGGAATCGTATCTTCAGTGCAGGCGGTAAGCCAGCTCAGAATACTGAGCATCAGCGTAATAGAAAGTATTCGTAACATAATTGACAATTTGTTGGGGGTGAAAAAAATAAAGAACGGGGCTGCATAAATCACATACATTACGCTGGGTGCCCCGTTCTACTTGTTACCCCCAACAAGTGCTATGAAAATTGTCTAAGTATTAAAAGCCATTCTCGATGATGACCTGCATGCTGCCTTGCTGATGAACCTGATATTCCAGGCCGTTTCCGTATTCGCGCTGGATGAGTTCATTGTTATCACCTTCTTGCAGCACCTGGTAGGTATTTTGATCCCCGACCAGTTCTTGTACCAAGCGGTTATCGTTACCAAACTGCCCGATGTCCAGGCGGTTATCGTTGCCTTGCAGATTACCGTCATAATCATTGCCATCACCGACCTGCTGCACCATTACTTGGTTTCCGTTGCCCTGCTGGGTCAAATCTAGCACATTGTAGTGCCCGCTTTGTACCAGGGTAGCGTACTGCCGCTCCCGGCCGGTTCCCGCACCGATTTGCTGTACGAACACCTCGTTATTCATCCCAGCCTGTTCGATGTGCGCGCCGGGTAAAGCAATGATTTCTGGGAAAAGCAAACTTGCTTCCGGCTCATCAAGTATCCCGGGTTCTAAATCTTGGGCGTAGCTTATCCCACAGCTCAGTAAGAGTAGCAGGAGTAACTTGATTGTGTAATGTATCATGAGAAGTAGGTTAATAAATAGACCGAGGTGGGGTGGGTACCCAAAGGCACTGCCCCCTACGCCGGCTTATTTCAAATTAGGGATTAGTTACCTTGGGTTACATCAGCAACATTACCCGTACCGATCTGATTGATGGTACTGATATGACCGTTGCCACTCTGGTCTACATAGGCTTCGTTGTACTCACCTTCTTGAAGGGTGGTAGAAGTCAGCTCAAAGCCATCCTGCTTCACATCCGAGAGGTTGTACTCACCAATTTGGCTTTGGAACGAAACGTTGTCGTAGCCAACCTGAAGAGCGTCAGCTTCGTTGTAGTCACCGAGTTGCAGTTGTACGATGTCGTTATCGTAGCCATCTTGCTTGGCCCAGGCATCGTTAGCTTCGCCGTTCTGAGCTTGAGTAACGACATTGCGTTCACCAATTTGCTCAGCGTACGCCACGTTATCTTCACCACCCTGCTGCTGCAAGCTGATGTTATCATCGCCAGTTTGGTAGGCTTCGGCCTGCTGGTTATCACCGCGAGATAGTGCAAAGGGATCTAAATTTTCCAAGTCAGCAACCTGATCAGCCGAAAGCTCGCCTACTTGCTGCTGAACAGCACTGTTTCCGATGCCAATCTGCTCAATATATACTTCAGAGTTGTTAGCAATTTGCTGCTGAAGGGCTTCGTTCTCGTTACCAGTTTGATCCACGTAAGCGGTGTTGAAGTCACCGGCTTGTTGGGTCAACGCGGAGTTCTCGTCACCTTCTTGGTACTGCTCGGCTAGGTTGCCATCTACAAAGTTAGTAGCACTTCCCTGATTAATGGTGGCTTCATTATAGTCGCCGTACTGCTCCTGGTACGCTTCGTTATCATCACCGTACTGCCGGGCATCGGCTACGTTGTAATCACCTTCCTGGTACTGGTCAGCAAAGTTGTCTTCACCCGCTTGGTAGATAAAAGCGTCGTTTTCATCGCCTTCTTGGTACTGAGTAGCTTCACTGTCTTCCGAAGAGCTACCATCCACTCCTTGCTTAATGGTTGCGATATTGTCATCACCGTACTGTTCCTGCGTGGCGATATTGTCATACGCTTCGCCGTCTTCAACCCCTTGCTCTACAATAGCCTCATTATAGTCCCCTTCTTGATACTGATCAGCTACGTTATCGTAAGCTTCGCCACCTTCATCACCTTGAAAGGCACGGGCATCATTATAGTCTCCATCTTGATACTGAGTAGCCTCATTGCCGTCGGCGTAACCTTCTTGGTCGCCCTGGTCAACTTGCACGTAATTCTCTTCGCCGTACTGTTCCTGAGTGATTACGTTATCGTAGGCTTCACCATCGTCATCCCCTTGCTCTATGCGAGCCTCGTTGTAGTCTCCGTACTGTTGCTGGGTAGACTCATTGCCTTCGGCTACGCCGCCTTCATCACCTTGTTGGAGAACGGCTTCGTTGTAATCGCCGTATTGTTCCTGCGCGGCTACATTGTCATACGCCTCGCCATCCTCAAAGCCTTGGTTGATGGTGGCTTCGTTAAAGTCGCCTTCTTGAGTTTGAGTAGCTACATTATCTTCAGCTTCGCCTTCGTAGGCTCCTTGCTCGATGAAAGCACTATTGTTATCTCCTTCTTGGTATTGAGTAGCTTCATTGCCTTCAGCATACCCATCTTCAACTCCCTGATTAATAGTAGCCGAGTTGTCATCGCCGGGTTGGCTCTGGGTAGCCACATTGTCATAGGCCTCACCATCAAGAACTCCTTGGTTAACAGTGGCTTCATTAAAATCACCCTCTTGAATTTGAGTAGCTTCGTTGCCCTCAGCGTAACCGCCTTCATCACCTTGAACGATGAGAGCATTGTTATGGTCACCGTACTGCTGCTGGGTAGCTACGTTATCTTCAGCCCGATCGCCACCGTTACCCTGATCAACTTTGGCGTAGTTTTCATCACCGTATTGTTCTTGGGTAGCTACGTTGTAGTAAGCTTCGCCATTATCATTACCCTGATCGATAAGCGCCTCGTTGTAATCACCTTCCTGATACTGAGTCGCCTCATTGCCTTCCGCGTAGCCAAAGTCATCACCTTGGTTAATTTCAGCATAGTTTTCATCACCCGGTTGACTCTGCGTGGCGACATTATCGTAAGCCTCACCACCATCAACGCCTTGGTCAATGAAGGCCTCATTGTAATCGCCCTCTTGGGTTTGGGTGGCTTCGTTACCTTCGCCATATCCATCGTCTTCTCCTTGATCAATAAACGCCTCGTTGTAGTCGCCTCCTTGATATTGGGTGGCTACATTATCATAGGCCTCGCCGTCATCATCGCCCTGGTCGATAATCGCAGTATTGTAATCACCTTCTTGGGTTTGAGTAGCTTCGTTTTCCTCAGCGTATCCACCTTCATCACCCTGCTCAATATCTGCGAAGTTTTCCTCCCCGGTTTGGGTCTGGGTAGCTACGTTGTCGTAGGCCTCGCCGTCATCATCTCCCTGGTCAATAACCGCAGTATTGTAATCAGCTTCCTGGGTCTGGGTAGCGGTATTGCCTTCGGCGTACCCATTTCTAGTCCCTTGATCAATGTCAGCGAAATTTTCATCTCCCTTCTGGGTCTGGGTAGCCACATTTTCGTAGGCCTCGCCACCTTCGGTACCTTGATCAACGAAAGCTTCGTTGTTATCACCGATCTGCGTTTGCACCGCCTCGTTGAAATTAGTGGTTCCGTCAATTCCCTGAAGAATGTTAGCCGTGTTGATTGCACCCTCCTGGACGACGATCCCGGAGTTTTCTTCGCCCTTCTGTTGGACGTCGCTCTGGTTTTCTTGAGCCAAGCTGACTCCGGTGGCCAGCCCACCCATCATTAAACTTGCGATTAACTTTTTCATGATTGTTTAAGAAATTAATTGGTTATAAAATAGTTGAATAAAAAACATCGTAAAGCTGGGGTTAGCGCCCCAGATAGAGTTGTACTCCGAGGGTGGCTCCCCAGTAAAAGTCGTTGCGTCGCCCTTGCACCACCTGATCCAGTTCATCGCTGAACAAGTAGCGGTTGTTGAGGGCGGCTTGAATGCCCACCTGATCGGTGATCAGATACTCAAAGCCCAGTTCGTAGACCGCGTGGGGATGATAGTTCCTTAGTACGTCCGACAGTTCGCCCGTATCCTCGCTGGTCAGTCCTAAACCCATCCGTAGGTAGGGTGTGTAGCGATAGTGGGGCAGCAGCCGAAACTGGGTACTGACCTCCCCATAGTAGAAATCCGATTGATAACTCTCTTCGGTCGCCAGCGTACCTCTTCCCCCTAAAACATTGAGGGCAAAAGAAGGACTGAGTTGCCACTGCAAGTTTCCCGCAACGGCCGGTTTGATAGTGGGTCGCCGAAAGTCCCCGCCGTAGCGCAGTACTCCGCCTCCCAGCCCCAGGCTGATGGCTCCCCGTCGCTCTCGCTGCTGTCCGCCCAGAGCATCCACGGATTGGTTTTCTTCTTTCTCGGCCAGGTAGCGCTGAATAGCGGGGTGATTTCTCTCTTCTTCGTGCTGCAAATTCCATAAGCCGTCCATAACCCCTTCAATAATCAGGCTTTCTACCGCCTTTTCAATCGCTTCGCGCACCGCCAGCTCGCCCGGTTCATTGTAAGTGAAACCCGTTTCGGTTTCTAACAATCGCTGAAAGCTCACAAAGCGAAACAAGCCAATATCTACTTTTTGCGACAGCACCGTTTTAGAAGTATAAACCGTTTTCAGAATACGTCCGGTCTGGGTAGAGGTTGCTCGTAGGTAAACTGTCACCCGATCCTGACGGTACTGCCCCGAAGCCCCGGCTCCGAAGTAGCGTAGTCCGGCTCCGCCCGTCAGCACATTGGCATCGTAAGAGACAATTCCGCCTTCCAGCAGAATACCCGCAAAGAGCAAGGGAGATAAGTCAGGTTCTTGGTTACCATTTTTCTGGGAGAAGTTATCCCGGCTAGAGCGGATAATTTTGCGCTCGTTGAGCAGATTAGACAAGCCTTCCCGTTCAATGGGCACAAACCAACCGGATTCTTCCAGAGCTCGCAACAGAATAGAGGTTGTCCCTTGGGTAATAGCGGTAGAGTAGCTAATGCCGTTATTAGCATCTTTGTACTGCCCGGTCTGGTCGCGAAACTTGTACACCGCTGCTGTAACCGGCTGTTGCGGCGCGGGTAAGCTGGTCAGGTTCTGGTACTGCGGAGTTTCGGCTCCGAGCCGGGCGGGTGCCGTCGACAGAGGCTGATGAAAGTAGGGGGCGCAGGCCGTAGACAGTAAGACTACGATTAGCCCGATTGATAGAGAGGAAGCAATGGTTTTCATGGGGGTAAGTTTTAGTTTAATAGCCGCCATGGAACGGTTCACGGTCTACAGTCAGCAGTCGACAATACTTTTAAATTACAGTCTGTGGACTATGGACTGTTCCACGGCGGCCGCCAACTGTGGACTGATCGCTAATCTAAAATTCCGGGACGGTGACGGTGGTCTGATCTCCGGTAGAGGTATCCAAGATGGTGATACTGACCCCATCGGCTCCTTGAAAGACTTCAATCTGGAAGAACCCCACTTCTAAGACTCCTTCTTCCAGTTCTCCCTCACTAAATTGATCGCTGACCAGTGAGCGGGACAGGTCGCTGAGCAATCGTCGGTTGAGGTCTTGCTGAAACTCGGCCAGAGGGTCGCGTTCCTGTCGGCTCGAACTAGCATTGGGGTCTTCAAAACCATTTTGAGCCGTCGCGGAGTTGAGCAACCACTGGTAATCAAATGTGTCGCCCCCAAAGGCGGGACTCACGGGACGGTAGACAAAGTCCTGGGCTTGGGTTGACAGTATGCTGAGTACTAATCCGGTAATAATGAGGGTAATAGTTTTCATGGCTGGAGGTATGATGATGAATAATGATTGACTTATCCCGCCCCGGAATTTATCCGGGGTTGTTCCGGGATGATTAGTGATCAATGGGTTTAATAGATCCCGGTGCCTTGTTGGTCTTCTTCGTAGAGTTGCTGGGTGAGGCGTTGCTGATCGTTGACATGCCGCTGGGTCAGGGCAACAGCTAAGTCAGCACTGGCTTCCAGTTGGTCGTAGCGTGGTTGCAGCACCCGTTGAAAGATAGTCGTTTCATTCACTTTCACCACGATGATCGTACCAAAGCCGGGGGCGGGTAGCTCCTCGATCCGAATTTCGTAGCCGCTGGCGGATGGCGGGGCAGCCCAGCGTTGGTAGAACAGATCGTAGAAATCTACGCCTATTTTGGTGAGGGTCTCACTAATAATCAGACCGTCTATTTCCATTTCGGGGTCGCGCAACTCATTTTCCTGGTTTTGTTCTTTCATCGCTTGTGTTGCTCGCTGTAGCAAATCATTCTGCTTTACTAATGAATCGGTTGCGGATGGTAGTTGCTGACTAAGAACTACCACAAAGCATCCGGTAAGCACTAGTAAGGCCAGCATAAGCCCGAGAGCGAATATGACCAGCTTCAGACGTATGACAGGTCTAGTATACATGTTAAATCTAATTTGACCGGAAGACTCTATGAACTCTTGCTGGGTAGCATCTTTCGGTAGCGTCGTAAGAAAAACTGAGATTGTCCAAATAGCCAGCCGTAGCCCAATAGTAGCATTTGGTAGGCCGGGATGATGAATAAAATGTACCAAGCCCACCGTACGAACCAGTCAGTTTCAACGGTCACTCCAATCCAATCAAAAACTAAGGGGCGAATCAGCACTATTGAAAATCCCGTAAGACTGAATACAATCAAGATCATTATTACTTGTCGTAAGCTTCCCAATTGCCAGCGCGTTTGAAGTTTTTTTAGCAATGTCATAGTTGTTGGGGGTTAGGGTTGAAGGTTTGGGGTTAAAGGTTTAGGGTTTAATTTCTAAGACCTAATTTTCAAAATACTCGGGATACATTAAAGCCAAAGTGAATGTCTCCGGCGAAGAAATTCCCGTTCGTCTCGGCAATAAAGCCTTTCTCAATCATGGCTCGACTATTAGTCAGGTGCAGTTGAAAAACGTGACCGCCCGTCTCAATATCAAAGCCGATAGCCAGCGAGTTAAATAATTGATTTAGATCATCCTCGGCGTACTCTTCAGCATTGAGGCGGTAGTAATATTCGCCGTTGAGCGATACCCGTTGGGTCAGTTTTATGCGTCCGCCCACTCCCAATGCGTAAATATCATTCTCGCCCTCCCGCTCCTGAATGCGGTTGCGGTGCACGAAGGTCGGCATAATTTGTAGCGAAAGAGCCGAACCAAACTTCCGGGCAATGAGCAACTGTTGAGTGTAGTACATCCGGGCCGCAATATCCGGATACTCCTCGGGGGTAGATCCGGCCAATGTTTTTATAGCCGCACTGGAAAATGAAACTACTGACACTGGCATTACCCTTTTTCCGCTACTTTGGCGAAGCAACCTGATTTTGGTAAAACCATCGTAAGTTTTCTCAAATGAGTTACGGCCTACTCCTAAGGTCATAAAGTCGGCCACTCCGTACTCCAGGCCTAGGCGAACATTGGCAGCATCTAGTCCAAAGAATTCGTAAGCTCCCGAATTGAGTCGTCCGAAACGGTGGGAGATCAGAAACTCCAGTTCGCCCTGCTTACGGGTTTCTACGGTGTGACCGTTAATCAGCCTACTCCCTTTGAAAGTAGCTTCGGTAAACTGTGTGGATTCCTCGGTATTCGCTTCCAGCAAATCCATTAAATCATCTTGGGCAAAGGTGTTAAGGGAAACAATCAGGCAACTGAGTAAAAAGATGGTTCGCATTTTCATAGTTTTTTGGTTTAGAAGAAGATACAGTGGTCAGCTAGTAGCCGACCATTGTATGCATCAAACAACCTCTCCGAACCACCGCTAAGCAGTCCGGATAAGTTGATTCGCCTAGATTAGCTACTTAAAGGGTTATACTTCAAATCCACGGTTACTTCTACCTCTTCGGCAATATTGTGAAACACAATCTTAGGAATCTTTATATCGTGATCGGCAACCCGAATGATAAACTTCGTTTTTGCCTGCACCTGAGAACCACTCACCGAAATTGTACCCGAGGCAGTAACCGGTTGGGTCACTCCGTGAATGGTGATAGTGCCGGTTACCGTTACTTCGTGCTCGCCGTTCTGGCTAGGATCAATGGTATCGCTACCCGTGAACGTACCTTTAAAGATTGCTTTAGGATACTTCTCGGACTCTACGTAGTTTTCATTAAAGTGCTCCCGCATCAGCGACTTATCAAACTCAAAGTCTTGCATAGCCATACTGACTACCACTTCTTGCTTGGTAAAATCAAGGATGCTCTGCACCTGATCGTTGTGGGCTTCAATATCTTCCAGGGGAGCGCTAGAAAAGAATTTGGTATAGCCGGTTTCGGTAATAAACTTGCTTTGTGCTAACAACGAACCGCTGGTTAGTAGGGCAAAGCCTAGAATGATACTTAATTTTTTCATGATGTTTGGATTTGGTATTAAATATTATTGTTAAGGATTGGTACTGGCAACAGCACCGTCGCCCACCCAGCAGGCAATATCCTGAATTTGCTGGTCGGTTAATTCTCGTCCGCTAGAAGCTGGGGGCATTGATTTACTGGCCGTTCGGGCTTCAATGCGGGCGGCCCGCTGCTGAATCGTTGCCGTACTGCGGAAATCGGGGGAGATTGTGCCATCATGACAATTAGAGATAGCACAGTTCGTCTTCACGATAGATTCTACGGCGGTAAATTCAACCCCACTCGATAGCTGTACGGTCTGCACACTTTCGCAACCGGTAGCGTCGCGGGTTATTACTTCGTATTCTCCGGGTGCCAGGTTAGCAAAGGAACTAGCACTTTGAAAGGCTTGCTCGTTGATACGGAACTGGTAAGGAGTTGCCCCCCCTTCCGCTGTAACCTCAATCCGTCCGTTGGTTGAGCCGCAAGCGGCATCCACCGCAGCTACCGTAGTGTTTACTCCGTCTTGGTTATCTACTTGAACGACCAAACTTTCTTCACAACCGTTAGCGTCTTCTACCGTCACGATATGACTTCCGGCGGTTAGTTCCGAAAAATTTCCAGTGGCTTGCTCTTCCTCTTCGTTGATGCGAAATGTATAAGGGGCTACTCCACCATCGGCTTGTACTTGTACCGCTCCCGAGGCCAGACCACAGCTAGCCTCGGTTACTGATACTAATTGAAGACTAGGTGGTGCATCGCAATTTTGCGGTTCAGGTACCACGTCGTAAGTGCAAGCCGCTAGTAGCGAGGTCATCAGATACGTGGCAACTGCTCTATGGATAAGCTTCTTCATTGCTATGGCTACTGAGGCAGTTGAGAAATCGTCCAATTAGGCGCGGTAGCTCCATTGGTGTCCCCTCGCTCACTATCTTGGGCAAAGAAATAAATAGGTCGTCCGGCGTAGGTTAGTTGCTTATCGCCATCGGGTCGGTCAATCGAGGCAAAAGCGCCTTGATTCAGGGTAGAAGGAAGCACAACATCGGCTACTTCGCTGAAGGCTGGCCAGGCTTGCAGGCATCCATCCACACAGGTGCTCACGTTATCTTCATCATTCAAGAAATAGTACAGACTGTTTCCTTCGGCATCTACTAGGTAAGAAATTGGATCACTTCCTACTCCTTCTACCGTTTGAGTGGCCAGCATGAGGGTATAATCGGGCTTAGCTACGAACCACACTTGCCCTACGCCTTCACCGTTAATTTCGTCGGCACCACTGTCGCCGGAGTAATAGTACAGCGGCCAGCCTTTGTAGGTAGTCTGTTGCTGTCCATCTTCCCGGGTAATAGTACCGAAGTCGGGACTGCTAAGACCACTACCAAATTCTAAGTTGTCCCGATGAAAAACCGGCCAGGCATCCAGACACCCGTCTACACAGGCGCTGCTACCGTCTACGTCGCGGCTAAAGAAATACAGCGCCCGACCATCCTGATTTACTAAATACGATCCCAGGGTGCCATCATTGGCGAGGTTCACCTGCTGAGCCGTTTCAACGGGATCAGGCGTTGCGCTGTCATCTTCGCTACAAGCGGTAAAGAATAAAGTATAACCTACGGTTAATAAAATGATTAAAAGACTTTTAAGAGATTGCATGATGATAATAATTTAAATGGTACAAATTGTTGATGGAACTCCGTAGAGTTTGAAATGAATAAAATTTAGGCTTTAGGGTGCAGATTCTATGGAATTGAGACCTACCAACAACTACTTTTCGGTAAAGAGTAAAGTTTAGAACTCATTTCGAGCTTTACTTTATTCCACTGTATAGTCATAGTAAGCCCAGCCTCACTGAAATAGGTAATGAGGTAGACCAAAGGGGAAACTGCTGTATAAGCTAGTAGGTAGCTAGACGTTCCTCCGTTTAGAGATTCACTAATCAGGGTGAATTTTTGTCAAACAGAGCAGTGTAGTGCAGCAGGGACAGAGGCGCGACATCCGGTATAAAGGTTACGTACCGAATAGTCGGGGTTAGGTTTTAAAATAGGTCAGGTTCATAGTTTTGGGGGTAATTAGTGATGATTGAATTAAACCGTTGAAAGTTTGCTAACTAGTATGTTACAAAAGTAAGTAACCGGGGGGTTAGATTATAAAAAAATTCCGGCGAATTATATGATATTTCCGACATCAGATTGGGGGAAATCCGACATGACTACGACATTTCCGACACGACTATGACATTTCCGACATAACCCAGTGCTATATGCTCTCTTGAACTAGTGAAGAAGGAGTGGCACCAAACTCTTTTTTAAAGCATTTGGCAAAGTATGAAGGGTCTGAGAAACCCGTCTGAAAAGCGATTTCAACGATATTACCCTTATTACTTATAATTAGTTCCTTAGCCCGGTGCAGGCGAACCGATCGGATTAATTGATTAGGAGACTTATTGGTGGTTAATTTGAGCTTGCGCTGCAATTGCCGTTCGCTTATACCAATTTCTTGGCACAACATTTCTATGCCAAAGAACTCGTTACTTAAGTGATTATCAATGCTTTGCAGTACATTTTCCAGCAAAGAGCCATTTTTTAAAGGTTGCTTAGGATTAGAATGATCTGACTGAACGTTAGTCTCAAAACGATCTTTCACTATTAGTAGGGTGCGCGATTCACCAGATGCAGAGTCGAGAATTGTTTTGTAGGGAGTAAAGCTCAGCCCCGCCCCCGACAGCAAGTGCTTTACCGTTCGCGTGACTACAACCTGATTGGCTTTTGTCTGGTTTAGTATCCCTTCCAGAGTACTTTTCACTTCGCCATTGATAGGATACGGGCCATCTACCACGCATTCTTTAATATGAATCCCAATAGCAAGCTGAGCGTTTAGCTGTTGGGTGGCCGGTAGTAGATCTATACTGCAATGAACCGCTTTGCTGGGTCCTTCAAACGTGGCAATAAAGCCCTTATGATTGTACTGAATTATCTTTCCCCGGTAGTGCGCTACGAACTGCTCAATAAATTCTTGATTATTGGTGTCGACGGTTTTCCTGGGTATTATGCGAGCGGCTACAATGGTAAAAAGCTGCTTTTCGTAATTAGTCTTAGGCTGTACATTTAGAACAAAGGTCTTTATCTCTTCCAGAATTTCTTGCGTATTACCGGCCCAAAATAAATGGTCGCTACCCGCAAACTCTACAAATTTAGCCCCTTCAATGCGTTCTGCAATAAACCTTCCCTCTTCTATTTTCACATCAATATCGTGGGTGCGTTGCATCAATAAAGCAGGCACTTTTATGGTATCTAAAATATCCACAATATCAACGTGCGTATTCATGGTAGTAAGTACCATAGCCGCGCTGGGGCTGGCTCCCGAACGGAAATAGTTGGCCAGCCACTCCATAAAGGTTTTATCGTGAGCTTTGGAGGGCGCCAGCGAGGCTAAGTCCATATCCCCACTTCCCCAGCTACTCTCAATCATGTCGTAAACTGCTTGACGCTCCTGATCGGTAGGTGCCCAGGGATAGTCAGGAGAGTGTTTACGCTTGGCGAATGCCCCAAAGGCAATTAACGAAATTGTCCGATTAGGATAGGTAGCGGCAAACAAGGCCGAGACCGAACCACCTTCCGAGTGACCGAACAGCACGGCTTTCTGAGAACCTACCGCATCCATAACCGCTCGGATATCGTCCATTCGCTCCTCTAGCGTTGAAAGTTCCACCACCCGATCAGAAAGCCCAGTACCCCGCTTATCGAACAGGATGACTCTAGCTATTTTTCCCAATTCAAGTAAAAAATCGACTAATTCCGGACAAGCCCACATCCAGTCGATATTAGAGACCCAACCAGGAATATATACCAAATCAATTGATCCGGAGCCAAAAACTTGATAAGCGATGTTGATACGGTCGCTTTTAGTGTACTGAGTGACGGGCTTCATATAATTCGCTATTTTATCTTATTATAGCTATTTAAAGCTACGAACACGAACCGATTCTGGTTTAAAAGAATTAATGTTTTGAATATCATACTTACTATTATCTACTATGTCAACTACGAACCACCACCGAAGATCATTTATAAAAACCGGGTTGGCGGCCGGAGCTAGTGTACCGTTCTTATCCAAAGAAAATAGGGCAACTCCCCTACCCAAGTCGGTCGATTATACCGAATTAGATCAAGCAATGGCTCAACAGGTGCTTAAGCGAGAGTTGTTTCCTGAACCAGTGATGATTGAAAGCTGCGATTTGCTGCGCTATAATGGCAATTATATAGTTCGCGTCCGCTCTACCGATGGAGCTGAAGGGTACTGCGTGGGGCATAACCTGCGAATGCCCCACCTTTACCCTATTCAACTGACACTTGTAAACCCGTATTTTATAGGAAAAGACGCTCGTGAATTAGACCAATTAGTTGAGGGGGTATTTATGTATAAAAACAACTATAAGTACCAGGGTTACACCCTTTGGATTCCGGTAGCAACGGTAGAGATAGCGATTCTGGATATGCTGGGACGCATCGCTCAAAAAAGTATGGGTAAGCTCATTGGCGATATTCATAATACGGAGATTGCCATTTACCAAGCGAATAATAATCGGGGTAGATCAGCGAAAGCAAGTATTGAACGAATCAAGGAACTAAAGGCAGAAACCAATGCGAAAGCGGTAAAATTTAAAATCGGGGGAAGGCGTAGCAATCCCGAAGAACCTACTGGACGCAGCGAACGTCTTATTCCGATGATGCGCGAAGCCTTTGGTGATGACACTACCATTTACGCGGACTGCAACGGGAGTTACGGCGCAACGGAAGCTATCCGCATTGGCAAAATGCTACAAGAACATAACATTGACCTTTTTGAACAGCCAGTACCTACTGACTGGTACGAGGACTGGAAATTGACCGCTGATGCGCTGGACATTCCGATTGCTTCGGGAGGTGGTGAAGTGAGCCTACGGAATTTTCGCTGGCTCATTGGTAATGAAGCGGTGCAGATGGTGCAGCAGGACTTATTCTACTTCGGCGGCATGATCCGCTGCATGAAAGTAGCCCGGATGGCTGCTACCAAAGGTTATTCTTGTGTACCACATATTTCGGGCACCGGGTTGGGCTATATCTACATGATGCAATTTGTCTCCGCCCTACCCAATGCGGGCCCTTACCACGAATTTAAAGGACTTAGTACCGAAGTGCCCTTCGAGTGCAAAACCTCTTCATTACAACCCGAAAATGGAATTCTGCACTTGCCTTCTGGCGTAGGCAGTGGTGTAGAGATTGACCCCGATTTTATTGATAAGCACAAAATAATGAAAGTTTAAATGAAGAAGTCAGTTAAAACCGAGTTGAATAGATACTTAAAGGATTTGGGTAAGAAGGAGCTAGAGAATGAGGTAAAAAAACTATACTCAAAATTCAAAGATGTGAAGAAATACTATGAACTTGAACTGAGTCAGGATACTACTGCTGTTCTGAACGAGTTCAAAGAAAAGATCAAACAAGAATATTTTCCGAAAAGAGGTTTCGGTAGAGCAAGCAATCAAGCCAGCCGGAAAGTGGTGAGTGATTTTAAGAAAATATCAATATTTAATAAGGATATCATCGAATTACTTCTGTACAGAACAGATATGATGATCGAGAATACCAAAACATACGGAG
>JGI12210J13797_10240413_pt1 | contig 18613 bp, 18 predicted proteins | sample ElkSlonscriptome_3_FD_13797 | JGI IMG/M metagenome (IMG submission 13797)
CAGGAATTTGCCTTTCGACTTCGGAGGGCGGGTATCATCCCGGAAGAGGAAGTGAATGATAGCGAGATTGCGATCGAAGCGGCGCTGTTGGGCTGTCAGATTCTCTTGTCGGCAGACAGCCATTTGCGAAATGCCAATGCTGACCCTCGCTTCCGGGAAATGCTGAAGGAATTCGAGGTGGAAGGCGACGAACTCTTGATTGCCGACCCCAAGTCCATCGTTCGCAAATTCTTTCCACAATAAACGGCGGGACAGGCGCAGTTTCGTCCGGAGGCTCATCCTTTTTGATTTCCGGCAACGCCTGCGGGATATTCAGCTCGCCGGATTTAACTTTCTCGAAAGTCTCGGGCGACGCTTCGCGAATGCGTTTCGCACTCGACACATAAGACGGAGCCACACAAACAGCAGCGGCGGCTTGGTCGCGAGCTTTGCCGGTTACAAGGGGTGGTAATTTTACCACACCTTTATTCAGACTCAGCACATGTCCGACCGGATCGTCGCCAACGTAAACCGTGGTGAAATGTTCGTGCCCTTGAATCGCCTGTTCACACAATCGGTTGACACGGTGCGGGGCTGCATGGCCGACCCAAATCAGACGCGGTGCTGGTCGGGAACGTGGCAGTGGGATCAATGCTGCGGACGCTACGGGAAAAGACCGGGCTGTCATTGCGGCAAGTTGCGGCGGGCGTCGGCATCAGCCACACGGCGCTTGCCTACTTCGAAAACGGCGCTCGCAAGATCAATGGACCGATTCTTTCGAAACTAACCTGCTATCTCGCCGCACGGATGAAGGTTTCGGGAAGTTATAACCTCAACAAAACCCAAAGCTAAAATAATGATCAAAATCCCACACTCCAAAGCATGGTTCATCCGCCCGCCGGAGCGAGTTGGATCATGGCACAACCGACCTCTATTGTCGGATGCATCGGAACGGTTACGACGATTTACGACGTGACCGAAATGTTCGATCTGATGGGTGTGAAGGTTGCCTAATGATTGTTTTGTTTGTTCTTTCCGATTCCATTCCAGCCCTAATTAAACCTTGATTTGCGAGGAATGCACCGTGTAGGACTCGAACCTACAACCAATTGATTAAGAGTCAACTGCTCTACCATTGAGCTAACGGTGCATTTTCGAACTGCAAAGGCTGAAAATTAGGCGATCTCCAGCGAGGCGCAAGCAGAAATTGGGGGCGAAACGCAGGCTTATCGCAGGTCGACTCGCGTTTGTTTCGTCGCGGAGGTTCTTTCTTAAAAGGTGGAAATCTCCGAATTCTCGGGATAGGTAAGCGATCATGCGCCTTCTGTTCATCGGTAACAGCCACACTTATTATAATAGTTTACCAGAGCTGCTGCGTCTCCTGGCTGAGGCGAATGGGGAATCGGTCGACTATCAGACCAGCTTTGGCGGGAGTTACACCCTGAGGGATCATTGGCAAGGGGAGGGAGCCAGGCTGGTCGAGGCAGGTCCGTGGGACGCGATCATTCTGCAGCCTTCCGGGACGGAGCCGTTGATTCACGAAGCTCGGCAGACGCTGGAGTATGCCGGGCGTTTCGCGGAGCGAATTCATCAACAAGAAGCGCGCTGTCTCTGGTTCATGACTCAGGCTTACGGGGCGCATTCCCCGAGTGTTCGAGCGCGGGTTGCCAGTATGCCTCCGGAAGCAGCGGAACGATTGGAGCAGATGGACGAAGCCATCGAAGCGCTCTTTCATGAAATCCAAAGTGCGCATGGCGGTGAGATTGTTCCGGTTGGCCGCGCGTGGAGGCACCTGCAACAGCAATCGGCTGCTCCCCAGCTTTACGCGCCCGATGGCTATCATCCGGCGCCGCTCGGTAGTTTGCTGGGCGCGATGGTGCATTATGATGTGATCTTCGGCCAGTTGCCAGAAAAGCATCCTAGCGGCATGTCGGTGCCCTCAGAGCTAGATGGTTTTAGCGGAGGCCGGATTCGGCTGAACCCTAAAACTGGGGAATGGCGCTCTTTGAGCGAGGCTACTGCTGTCGCGATCGAATGAGAGCAGGGGGCGATCAGGGGAGCTTGTGGACCGTTAACGAATCACCGGCGGCAAGATCGAGATCGAGCGCGGCGTTGCCATTGCGGATGGCAAATTCGAGTTTGCCGGAGCTTCCGGAGTAAGCGAGGAGTTGCTGGTTTTCGACACCGGCGAAGGTGGATGTGACCGGACAAGTGATCGAGCGTTGCTTGAAAGCGAGTTCGATCTGTGATCCGACCGGGAATTCGATTCCCTTTAGGTTGGTGATGATGTTGCCGAAATGATCGATGGCCAAAACGCGTAATTGCCAAGTGTCCTGGTTGCGGGAGGGTTGAATCGGCAAGCGAACGATGTCATTCGCATCGACTGGAAGGCTCAGTGTCTCGACGGTTTCTCCATCGGCTAATCGGGCCGCGATTCTGGCAAAAATATCGCGACCGTGAAAGGTTGGGCTGGCATCGCTGAACTCAGGTAAGTCGGGTCTCAGCATGCGGCAGCTGCGTGGGATGGATTCCAAGGAGGCTTGGGTGAGTAGACCGTTGTCGGGCGCGATCACGGTCTGTTTTTCCCATTGCACGAGGAGAATGCGGCGCTGGGTTCCGACTCCGGGATCGACGACCGCCATTGTCACGGTATGCGGAGGGAGCCAGGGGAGGGCGGTAGCCAGATGATAACCGGCAGTCCAAAGATCCTGCGGGGGGATTTGATGGGTGAGATCAAGGAAATCGGCGTTCGGGAGCCGGCGCAGAATCACAGACTTCATTTGAGCCAGGTAAGTATCGGCCAGGCCGAAATCGGTCAGCAGAGCAATGAGAGGCATGAGACGAACCAGCCGATTAGGTCCGGATTAAGAAAATCCGGTCAAGGCGCAACAATTGCAACAGCCGCTGAACGGGGGGCTGAGGATGGCTGAGAATAATGCTGCCACGGGTATGATCGAAAATATGGAAGAGACTCAATAAGGAGGCGATGCCGGATCCATCAATGAATTGGATCTGGCTCAGGTCGATTTCGAGTTCGCGTAAATCCGGGTGACAAGCTTCCCTGACCATATCGCGGAAAGACCGGGCGGTGGCGGTCTCCAGCCGTTCACAAATCGGACAGATGCGAACAGCGCCTTCTTCCCGGATGATTTGATGCTCCATGACTCATTAGATTAACGCAGAATCGGGCTGAATGAAAGGGTCCACCTTTCCCAACGAGATTTGAGAAGAAGATTGGATTGCCGTTTGCATTGCCGTTATGTTCTTAAGTATCAGTGCAAAGCTCGGCGCTTCATACGAGACAGCCGCCGCCGTGGAGACTGATCCTGTGCGATGGACTATTTCACTTACTTGATCGCTGTTTTATTGTTAATGGCGGCTGTGTTTTGGGCTGGGTCGGTCCGGCTGATGAGCCGACAATGGGCGTGGACGCTGTCCGGCGTGTTTGCTGCTCAATCGCTGATGATTGGCTGGGATTTGACGACTTACGGCTGGCTCCAGAATGGTGTTGAGTGGGGGCCGATCGTGTCACGATCCCTTGCTGCGGGGACGGCCAGCCTGCTTTTATTGAATGGACGTTGGCGATGGCTGTGCATCGGGATCGCGGTCGTGACGGCGCTCCCGTCTTTGGTCACGGACAGTTATCTGGCGGTGGTTTTGCCTGCTTTCGTTGTCACCGGATCATTTCTTCTAGCGGCGAAACGGCAGCCATTCTCGAAGCACTGGTGTTGGCTGGCGGTGGGTGCCGCTGTGGGTGTGGCTTGGTATGGACGGGCGGTGCCTGTTTACCAGCAGCATGCGATTTTGCAATCCATTGATGACAATCTTCTTGAGGTTGCCTGGCTTGGGTTATGCAGTTTAGGGGCGTTTTTCGGCAGTTGGCTTTGTTTTCGCACTCAATTGGTCAAGGGGGCGGACGCCCCTCGAAGAAAGGCCTATTTCCTGCGCGAATTGGTGATGCTCGGGATCCTGTTTGCTGTTTTAACAGCTGGCTGGTCAATTTGCGATCGGGTGAGCCGGGGAGCTGATGCTGAATGGCGCGATGATTTGAAGGAAGAGACCAAGCTCATCGCGGCGGCGCTCCCGCAGGAGAGCATCGCACGGTTGCTTTCCGGGCCCATTGATTCCGACGCAGCCAGTTATCAGAGAGTGAAAGCGAAGCTCGCTGAGGTGAAGGCACAAGGGGATGAGTATCGATTCGTTTATCTTATTACGTTGATGGAAGGTGAGCCTGTTTTCCTCGCCGATTCGGAGCCGGCAGGTTCCGAAGATGAATCGAGCTGGGGCGATGTTTACGCTGAAGCTTCACTTGGATTAATCGAAGCCTTGAGAGAAAAGGGTTCATTGGTTGAGGGGCCGCTCTTAGATGAGTGGGGCGTTTGGATCTCCGGGTTGGCGCCTATCCCCGGTGATCAGCTTGATCGGACTGTGTTGGTAGGGGTTGATAAACCGGCGTCGGCATGGAATCTGAAGCTGGCTCGTATTCGGGATGCCGCCATGTTTTTCGCGACGCTCATGGTTGGGTTGGTCTGTTTTTCATTTGCTCTCAATGCGCGGTCGTTCCGGTCGGATGCCGCCCTGCTTGCGAGCACTCGCGATCTGCAGCAAAGCCGGGAGGAAGCACGGCGGCTTGCTCTGGTGGCGGAGCGAACATCGAACGCGGTGATCATCGCGGACCGGAATGGTCTGATCGAATGGGGGAACACGGGTTTCGAGAAAATCACTGGCTACCAGGTGGAAGAGGTCATCGGCCGTAGCCCTGGCTCTTTTCTCCAATGCGAAGCTTCGGATCCTGCCGTTGATGAAAGAATGCGTGAGGCCATCAGAAATTATCAGCCATTCTCGGAAACGCTCCTCAATCAGGCGAAAGATGGCAAGCGTTACTGGGTGGAGATCGAGTGTCAGCCTTTACTGGACAACAAAGGAGCCTGCACCGGGTTCATGGCCATTGAACAGGAAATCACCGCGCGGGTGGAAGCGGAGCGTGTGGTCGCTGAACAACGAAATCGACTCAAAATTCTCAACGATTCCCTCGCTTCTCTTGGAGACGATTATCAACAGAATATCCAAGCGCTGACTCAGCTCGCTTGTGAAATATGCGGCGCTTGGGAAGGGTTTTACCTTCGACCGAATCATCCTCGAATTCTGGTCGAGAATGCGCAAAGTGAGGATCAACCCGCGAAAGTGGACGGGGGTGAATTTTCTTATATCTGCTATGACATCATTCAGGAGGGTGAACTCTTTTATTATGTGGAAAACACGCTAGGCGTCGCCTATAGCGATGATGATCCGCCATTGCCGCTTCTCCAGATCAGCGCTTACGTCGATCAGGACGCGGATGTTACCGGACGAACCATCGGATCGTTGGGGGTGCTTTTTAATGAAACACGACAGGGATTCACGAGCGAGCTTCGCGAATCTCTGCTTATCATCGCGCAAGCATTCGGTCGGGAAGAACTTCTGCAGCAAAGCCGTAGCCAGCTCGACCGAACGGTCGCCGAGGCCAATACCCAGCGCAGCCGGTTGTCCACCTTACTAGAGAACATTGACGATGCGGTCATGGTGGAAGATGAGGTTCGCCAAACTAGTTTCGCCAACACCGCGTTTCTTCGGATGTTCGAGCTCGACCGTTCTCAAGTCGAGACCGTTTCCGGACAACCGCTCATTGAAGAGCTAGCCGACGCGTTTCAATCCTCGACCGGCTTTGTTAGCTCGTCCCGTGACGCGGTGGAGAAAGTTGAGAGTTCGGCCAACCAATCATTTCGCACTACTGACGGGCGATATTTGAGCCGTGAATTTTATCCGATTCGTGACTCGGAAAATCTTCGGGGTTACCTGTGGCGTTTCCGCGACATCACTCGCCAATATCGTTACGAACGCAACCTCGAAGCACTGGCTCATACAGGTAATCTGCTGCTGAGAAATCCTTTGGACAACGAGGAAGGGTGGCATGCGTTGGTTGAAGTCCTGGGCGGTTCCACCGGGTCATCCGGTGTGGTTGTCTATCAATTCCATTCGGCCAGTCAGGAACGTGCCGCCACGGTGGCCCGATGGGTGCACCCCGCAGCGCAGATCGATCCTTTGCTCGAAGCATTGAGTGATTCGCCTGGCTGGTTGATGCCGACGTCCGGCGACACAATCGTCGCTTACGAAGCGGATAACCCTCGGATACGCGATCTTCTCCAGACCGCAAACACGCCGGCTATCGCTGCCGCGCCGCTCAAAGCGGTTGGACGCAGTTGGGGGCTCATGCTCTTTATCGCCCGCAAAGGGCATCCACGCTGGTCAACTGATGAGACCGCCCTGCTTGAGACCATGGTAGGCCAGATTAGTTCCCGGCTGGAATTGCAAGCTGCTTACCGCGATCTTTTGCAGGCCAAGAATGCCGCTGACACCGCCAACCGGGCTAAGAGCTCTTTCTTGGCTGCCATGTCCCACGAGATTCGGACGCCACTCAACGCGGTCATAGGGATGGCGTCCATGTTAGAAAAGTCCGATCTTTCGCCGGAACAACAGGAATGTTCGAGCACGATCACCAACTCCGCGAATATGCTCCTGCACCTCGTAAGTGATGTGCTGGATTACTCCAAGATCGAGGCCGACCGGTTAGAGCTCGAAAACACCGCTTTCGACCTCCATGAGACGGTGGTTCAGAACGTCGATATGCTTCGACCCGAAGCGAAAAGCCGGGGGAATCTCTTGAATTATCACATCAGCCCCGACATTCCCCGCTTCTACCGAGGGGACCGGGCCAGACTTGGTCAAATCATCATGAACCTTCTCTCGAATGCCGTGAAGTTCACGAAGGAAGGTGAAGTCGAATTGAAGGTCGAACTGGACCGCGATCGATTGACTTTCAAAGTCCGCGACACCGGGATTGGCCTGTCGGATGAGGCGATGAAACGACTGTTTGATCCCTTCATTCAAGCGGACTCTTCAACGACCCGCAAATTTGGCGGCTCCGGCCTTGGCTTGGCGATCAGTCAGCGGTTAGCCAATCTCATGAACGGCGCCATCTCCGTGACCAGCCAGGAAGGGAAAGGCTCCGTCTTCACCGTGGAACTACCGCTGCGCCTGGTCGAACCGAATGAGGTGACCGATGCCGGTCCAGAAAAGCCATCGTCATCCAGCATGACCAGCAACAAGGATCTATGCATTTTAATTGTGGAAGACAATTTGACCAACCAGCGGGTTATCAAAATGATGCTCAAACGGCTCGGTTATCGTTCTGACCTGGCCATCAACGGAATCGAAGCGTGTGAGCAGGTAGAGAAAAAAGATTACGACCTAATCTTCATGGACGTGCAGATGGATGCCATGGACGGGCTGACTGCCACTCGGAAAATTCGGGAGTTTGAGAGCAGTGCACAACGTCTCCCCGCGATGATCATCGCATTGACAGCCAATGCTTTCGCTGAGGATCGAGAAGCTTGCAAGGCTGCCGGTATGAACGACTTTCTGCCTAAACCCATCACCCTCGATTGCTTAAAAGAAGTGATCGAAGCCGCTGCGACAACAGCCTCGGTCTCACCGGCCGATCCCACCATGGGGTAATTAGGGCCGCAGGAGGAGGACAAGGCCTCAAGGGCAAAGAAAAACCCCGGCCAAAGACCGGGGTTTGAAGTCATCAAGGCCAAACGTTGTTCGCCTTGCAATATAAATCAAGGTCAGCTCGTAAGCGTTTCAGCCGGAGTTTCCGCGGGGTCCACGTTGACGCGGCGCCCCGATTGGTCGAAACGGACGACGCCGTCCACGAGTGCAAAAATCGTATAATCACGACCGAGCCCGACGTTTTTGCCCGGTTTATATTTTGTGCCGCGTTGGCGGATGATGATGTTGCCGGCAATCACGGTTTGGCTGCCGAATTTTTTGACGCCCAGCCGCTTGCTGACGCTATCGCGGCCGTTCTTGACGCTACCTTGTCCTTTTTTATGTGCCATGAGCTTGGTGAATAAGAGGGTTGGGAAACAATATTGGGAAAAAATAGTGAATGGGTTGTCGCGCGAGCGAATCAGCCGTTGATCGAAGCGATTCTGACCCGGGTCAGCTGACGACGATGACCCACGGTCCGGTGATAGCCCTGGCGGCGTTTGAATTTGTAAGCGATCACTTTCTTCGCTTTGCGCAGTGGTTGCAGCACTTCGGCTTCGACCGTGGCGCCTTCGATGAGCGGGTTGCCTGCTTTGGTGCCGTCGCCATCGTTCAGTAAAAGCACGTCGGTAAAGACAGTGCGGTCGCCGTCCAAGTTCAGTTTCTCGACATCCAGCACATCGCCTTCAGTCACTCGATATTGTTTTCCGCCAGTGCGGATAATTGCGTAAGCCATAGAAATTCTTCTGTAGAAAAGGGCGGGAAAGTGTCACGGCTAATCGCGGTGAGCAAGAAAAACTTTCCCTGATTTGATTAAATAAATGGAGATACCGATCGGGAAACTGTTTGAGCCCCGAGAAAAAGCGTGAAAATTCGTTGAGGAGAATCGAGGATAACGACGTCCAAGTCATCATGCACCGCTTATTTTTGCCTCTCTGTTGGCCGCTCCTCGCGGGAACGCTTTTTCTCACTGGTTGTGCCAACGAACAGCCGGCCAGCCGGGGCATGGCTCGACTCGATACCAATCGGGATGGATACGTGAGTCAGGGTGAAGCGGCCAGTATGCCGGTTTTGGCTAGAAATTATGCGCGAGTCGATCTCAACCGGGATGGGCGAATCTCAGAGAACGAACTGTTACAAGCTCAAGAAGCACGATCGAGCCGACGCGCGCAAGGGGGCAACGCTGCCATGTCGTCCTCTGCCGTCCCGACTGGGGCGAGCCCCCGAATGTCACCAACCGGGCCGACTAGCGCCGCCACTGCCAGCAGCGGGGGACGGACCGGGCAAGGATTCGCCCAAATGGACGCCAACGGCAATGGCGTGCTCACCCGAGACGAAGTGAGTGGCCGATTCGCGGAGAAATTCGATCAAGTTGATTTGAATTCCGATTCATTCGTGACCCTGGAGGAAGTGCAACTGGCCATGCAACAACGTGGTTCCAGAAGAGGTGCTAGTAGCGGACGGCAGAGCGGCTCGACGGCGTCCATGCCGTCTCAGGAAGAACTGTATATTGATGAGCAAGATCTGGCGGTGGAGAACTACGAAACGACGCTGGTGGCACCGGACGGCACCGCGGGGCCGAGCAGCGCCCCCCCTCCTCAGGACATGTCCTTGAGGGTGGATGAAGAAGGCTATTTCGTTCCAGGCAATTAGCCCGGGGTTGACCAACGAGAGGCTGGCAGCAGGAGGTGCTCCAGGCGGCGCAGCTGTTCCTGCCTCGATGGTTCAAATCCGCGTCGGGTCTGATGGTGTGATTTTGCACGAGTCGATGTCGTGTCGTGCAGTCGGAGCCGTTACGGCTCAGATGCGATCAGCATTGGACTAAACCATTCCAAAAATGCTCGAGATCGGGGGGGAACGGCGCTTGGAAATCCCGGTCCTCGCCTTCTGGAGTCATCATTCGTATCCCGGCGGCATGCAAGGCTTGCCGTTCAAAGCCGATGCGGTGCGCCAACTGTTCGGTCCAGCCGCTTTCGATAAAGTCGAGATACCCTTGTTCATCAGGATACAGTTTATCGCCCAGCAACGGATGCCCGATTGCTGCAGCGTGGACCCGGATTTGGTGGGTGCGACCGGTAATAGGTTCGACGTCGGCTAATGTCCAAAATGCTCCGGTTGCATCTTGTCGATGAGCGCGGGCCCGGAAGCAGGTTTGGGCAGGAGCACCATCGGGATGCACCATTTGCCGTAGCCAGACACGACTGGTGGCGACCCGGCTTTGCCGCAGGAGCGGGGCGTTGACCCATTTTTCGCCGGGATCCAACTGGCCGCGAAGAATGGCCAGATACCGTTTTTTTATTTCGCCAGCCTGCAATTGTTGGCTAAACCAGCGGGCCATTTCCCGGGTCTTGGCGACCAGGATGAGTCCGGAAGTTTCGCGATCAAGACGGTTGACCAGCGAGACCTGACCGCCATTCGCGAGTTCGAACGCGAGCAGTTGGACCAATTCATCCCGCAACGTCCGGCGATGCCCTGGCTTGCTTGGGTGGGAAAGCATCCCGGCTGGCTTATTGACAACCAGCCAGCTCTCCGCTTCGTAAATGATGATTAGACGGCTGGTGGTCCGGCCGTTCCTCGCATGATTGATCTCGTTCAAGTCTCCAAATCCTATGCCACCGAAGGCGCCGAAGTGCACGCACTCGATCAGATCGATCTGCACATCGGCGACAAGGAGTTCGCTGCCATTACCGGGCCAAGCGGTTCGGGCAAGAGCACGTTGCTCCATTTAATTGCGGGTCTCGATCGGCCGACCACCGGGGAAGTGCATGTCGGCGAAGTGGCCTTGCATCAGGCCGATGAAAAGACGCTCACGCAGTTCCGACGCCAAGTGCTCGGAATTGTTTTTCAGTTCTTTAATTTACTGCCGACCATGACGGCTCGGGAGAATGTCGCGTTGCCACTGCTGTTGCAAGGGGTCGGGGAATCGGCAGCAGACGGCCGCGCCGTTGATTTGCTCGAGTTAGTCGGCTTAACCAAGCGGCGCGACCACTTTCCCCATCAATTGAGCGGCGGCGAAATGCAGCGGGTGGCCATTGCCCGCGCGCTGGTTCATCGCCCGCGATTGCTCCTGGCGGATGAGCCGACCGGCAATTTGGACTCGGTCGCGGCGCGCAATGTGCTTGACCTTTTCGGCGAAATCGAAGCGCAATCGATGGCGTCAATCGTTCTCGTGACTCATGATGAGAGCGTTGCCGCAGCTGCCCCGCGACGCATTCATGTCCGGGACGGCCGTATAGAATCCACTATCAACACCACGCTGTGAAAACTGAAATTGCCAAATTTGAAGGGCTTCCCTTATTCGCCGAATTCAATCGCCAAGAGTTGGAAGCTTTTGTCGAACTGACTGATCCGCTCAACTATAAGCGAGACTCCGTAATCGTACGTCAGGACGATAATGGCGACTGCATGTTCATCGTCATTGATGGAAAAGTGCGAGTGGTCCATCGACGCGATGGCCGGGAATTTTTTCTGGCGGTTCTCGAGCGGGGCGATTTCTTCGGCGAACTTGCGCTCGTGGATGAAGGTCCGCGATCCGCGGATGTGATTGCCTTGGAAGACTGCACCATGCTGCGGATTCCTCATCCGGTGATGCGGGCTCTGGCCAGTGTGCATCCGCTTGCCGCATTCAAATTTATTCAAGCTGTGGCACGCGGCATGGTTCATCGCATGCGCGACGCCAACCGCCGGTATATCGACACGTTGATGGTCAAGAACACCTGATTCAGCCTCCTTTTTTTCGGGTGGCTAAAATTTTTTTACGGCGCCTTCTCAACGTCGGGCTTGCGTTGAGGGCCAATTCGTCCTTTTTCTCCCAGCATTCCCATGGCGTTTGATCCTTCCAAACAACACACCGTCGAACATCCCGTCTCGATCACCGGCGATGCCTTGCATACCGGCGAGAAGTCGACGATCAAGATCTGTCCGGCTGCTCCTGACACTGGATACCTTTTCAAACGCATCGATCTGCCGGATGAACCGACGGCTCTCGCGACCATCGGCAATGTCAAGCAGGTGGAACGTGCCACCACGATCGTGGAAGGCTCCGTTAAAGTTCACACCATAGAACATCTCGTCGCCGCTCTCTCCGGCATGGGCATTGACAATGCCATCATCGAGATGGACGCCAACGAGCCGCCCATCGCCGATGGGAGCGCCGCGCCTTTTGTCGAGATGATCGAAAAAGCGGGCTGCATCGAGCAGGATGCCTTCACGACCGTGTTCGATATCCGCGAACCGATCCATATTGAAACGCCGGGCGGCTCGATCATCACGGTTGTCCCCCATAAGAGCTTAAAAATTTCCTGCACCCAGGTCGGACCCGACGGTCGCTTCACCCAATTTAATTCTTTCGAAATCACCCCGGAAACGTTCGCCAAGGAGATTGCGCCCGCGCGGACTTTCGTTTTTTACGAAGATGTCAAACCCTTGATGGATAAAGGGCTTATCCGTGGTGGTAGTCTGGAAAATGCCGTCGTCATTCGGGAAGAATCCGTGCTCAGCAAGGAAGCGCTCCGGTATAAGGACGAGTTCGTCCGGCATAAAATTCTCGATCTTATCGGCGACATCGCTTTGCTCGGGCGCCGCATTCGCGGCCACGTTATTGCGGTCAAGCCAGGCCATGGCGCCAATGCGGAACTCACCCGTGCGCTCGGTAAGAGCTACGACCGCATGCGGACCATGGTGCCGCCTCCAGTCATTCCCAGCGGCGAGGCTGTGATGGATGTTAACGAAGTCATGCGCATTCTGCCGCATCGTTACCCTTTCCTGATGGTGGACCGCATTATCGGTTTCGAAGGCGACCTCAAATGTGTTGGCGTCAAATCGGTCACCATGAATGAGCCTTTTTTCCAGGGCCATTTCCCCGGTCATCCGGTTATGCCGGGTGTGTTGCAGGTGGAAGCCATGGCGCAAGTCGCCAGCATCCTTTTAATCCGCCAAGGCGACAACGCAGGGAAAATCGGTTACTTCATGAGCGCCAACAAAGTGAAATTCCGGAAACCGGTGCTACCGGGTGACACCCTTTTCATTCACGTTGAACTCACCCAATCCCGCCGCAACATCGGGAAGGCGATTTGCAAATGCGAAGTCAATGGCACGATGGTGAGTGAGGGCGAACTGATGTTCGGCATCGTCGATCGCTGAAACATTCCCCATGATCCATCCCACAGCCATCCTCGATCCTCAATCCCGTCTCGGTGAGGGTGTGAAAATCGGGCCTTACTGCGTGATCGGACCGGAAGTCGAACTGGGCGACGATTGTCATCTGCACAATCACGTTGTCATCGATGGACCGACCACCATCGGGCGCGGCAACGAATTTTACCCTTTCGCCGCAATCGGCCACCGCTCTCAGGATCTAAAATATGCTGGTGAACCGACGAGCCTCAAAATTGGGAACGGCAATGTCTTTCGCGAATTTTGCACCGTGCATCGCTCAACTCAACAAGGGGGCGCCACTCGAATCGGCGATCATGGCAATTTCCTCGCTTACTCGCACATCGCTCACGATTGTCTCATCGGCGATCATGTCATTTTCTCCAATAACGGGACCGTCGCGGGCCATGTGGAAGTCCAAGATTATGCGGTGTTAAGCGGTTTTAGCGGGGTCCACCAGTTCTGCCGAATCGGCCGACACGCCATGACCGGTGGCTGGTCCAAGGCAACCCAGGATGTGCCGCCTTTTTTTATTGCCGATGGCAACCCGGCCGAGGCGCGAGGGGTGAATGCGGTTGGGCTCGAACGACGGGGATTCGAGCAGGGGACCATTCAAGAAATCAAAAAAGCTTACCGCATCCTCTACCGGTCCAACCTGAACCGCAGCCAAGCCATTGAGCAATTGGAACACGAGTTTCCAGGATCGGCGGCGGTCGGGGAATTGGTTGATTTCATTCGCAATTCGAAGCGAGGCATCGTTCATTGAAACGGCGCAAAAATTTTCACATTGAAAAAGCAGAAACAAAACGGGGTGGAGATTGACACGTCAGCCCGCACTCCCTAGGTTAAAAAGACAACGCTCACCCCTTTCCCCCTAGTGTTAAGCAACGAAGATTATATTTTAGAAATCCTGACGGAGATGTCTTACATCTCGAACGGTCAGATCGAAGAAGCCAGAGCCGCGGTTGAACCGCCAGGTAGTGTTTTGCAGCTTTTAATGGATAACGGCGAGGTGTCGCAGGCTGACATCAGCCGGGCGTTGGCAGCACATTCCAACATGGAATACATGGAGATCGCGCAACTCCAGATTGCCGGGCATGTGCTGGAATCGATGCCTGCCGATCTTGCCCGCCGTTTCAAAGCGATTCCAGTCGGAGTGAATGACAACGCGCTGGTGGTCGCCATCAGCGATCCCCTCGATTTCGAGACGCTCGATAGCCTCCGATTTTTGCTGAAACGGGAAGTCGAGACGGTCTGCTCGCCGCCGGACCAGATCCAGCAAGCCTTAATTAAGTATTACGGAACCACCGACGACGCGTTGGCCGGCTTGGAAGGCGCTGATATCGAAGGCGAGGACATGCAAGTCGAGGGGGGGGACGAAGATGAGCAGCAGGAAACCGGCGACGCCCCAATCATCAAGATGGTCTCCATGCTGCTGCTCGAAGCTTATAAAGCCCGGGCCAGTGATATTCATTTGGAGCCGTTGGAAAACAAATTTCGCGTTCGGTTCCGAATCGACGGTGTCCTGCAGGAAATGCAGAGCCCGCCCAAGAAGCTGCAGGCCGCCATCATTAGTCGGCTCAAGATCATGACCGGCTCCATGAGTATCGCTGAAAAGCGACTGCCTCAGGATGGCCGTATCCAGGTCAAACTCGGCAAAAAAACGATCGATTTACGGGTATCGACCATACCAACCAATCATGGTGAATCGGTGGTCATGCGTATTCTCGATAAATCGAGCTTGGTCCTCGGTCTCCCACAACTCGGTTTCCTGAGCGATGACCAGGAGATTTTCGAACAGCTCATCACCTTGCCTGATGGCATCCTTTTGGTCACGGGACCGACCGGTTCCGGAAAAACGACCACCCTTTACGCCTGCCTCAATTACGTTAATAAACCGGACCGCAAGATCATCACTGTGGAAGATCCGGTCGAGTATCAACTCAACGGCATCAATCAGGTGCAGGTGAATGCAGAAATCGGCATGACCTTTCCCGGCGCCCTCCGCTCCATGCTGCGTCAGGCGCCGAACATCATCATGATCGGGGAGATTCGTGACCTCGAAACCGCCAGTATCGCCATCAACGCATCGCTCACGGGCCACCTCGTCTTCAGCACCTTGCATACGAATGACGCTCCGAGCGCGGTCGCTCGCTTGAGTGATATCGGCATCAAACCATTCCTCGTCGCCAGTTCTATCCGAGCCATCATGGCACAACGATTGGTCCGGAAACTCTGCGATAATTGTAAAGCACCCACCCCGCTCGATGAAGGTCAACTCCGAGCCCTGCGTCTGGAACCTTCGCAAGCCGCGGATGCCGCCGCCTGTCAACCAGCTGGCTGTGATGTCTGCCGACACACCGGGTTCAAAGGTCGAATGGGGATTTTTGAAATTTTCCGAGTCGATGATGAGGTGCGCCATATGATCAACGAACGTCTCTCCACCCTTCAGCTCCGGAAACGGGCGCGCGAGCTCGGTATGCGCACCCTTCGCGAGGATGGCGTCCGTAAAGTGCTTTCCGGCATCACTTCCGCTGAAGAAGTTTCCACCGTAACCATGTCGGACGCCGATTAATTTTTTTCTATTCGCCCCCAGATGAACGCCAAACAGGTTGTCGAACTCTTCCAGCACTCCGGTTATATCGATGAATATCAGGCCGAAGAAGTCCTGACCGAAATGGGCACCAGCGGCCGGTCCCCGGCCGATGTGTTTGCCAGTTTCGGTATTTTTACCAACGAACAGTTCTATCAAGGGCTCGCCGAAATTCTTGGGACCGAATATGTCGAGTTGGCCAATGTCGAGATCCCGCCGGAATTGATTCGGCTCATCCCTGCGGGATTAGCCCGACTTCATCAAGCCCTGCCTGTTGGTGCCAACGACGAAGCTCTCGCCGTGGCCCTGGTCGATCCGATGAACCCGCAAACGGTGGAAGACCTCACCTTCGCCTTGGGGCGGCAGGTGCAGCTTGTTGTGGCGCCCATTCATCAAGTCGAGGAATCGATTGGGAAACATTATGGAACCGAGACGTCCAGCATGGAGGATGTCCTTTCTCAACTCGGTGGGGAGCTTTCATTCGGCGAAGACGAGGAAGACATGGGGGCCATTGAAGCTGAGGCCAATGCTGCTCCGATCATTAAATTCGTCGATCTCATCCTTCATCAGGCCATTCAAGACCGAGCCAGTGACATCCATTTCGAACCGTTCGAAACCGAATTTAAAGTGCGGTATCGGGTCGATGGCGCTCTTTATGAAATGGCCCCCCCACCGCGGCATCTGGCTTTACCGGTCATCTCCCGCGTCAAGGTGTTGGCCAATCTCAATATCGCCGAACGCCGTCTGCCGCAGGATGGGCGGATCCAACGCACCATCAACGGCAAGCCAGTCGATTTGCGTGTCTCGACACTCCCGACGCAATTCGGTGAAAGCGTCGTGCTTCGTGTCCTCGATCGCTCCTCGGTCAATCTCGACCTTGAGACGCTCGGAATGCCGGACGCTATCTACGAGTATATCCTGGAAACTATCCGGAAACCGAACGGCATCTTCATCGTCACCGGGCCGACCGGCTCAGGCAAAACGACGACGCTCTATTCGGCTCTCCGCAAGATCAACACGATCGACGCCAAATTATTGACCGCCGAAGAACCGGTCGAATACGACATCGACGGCATTATCCAAGTGCCGGTCAACGAATCGATCGGCCTGAGTTTCGCCCGCATTCTGCGCGCATTCCTGCGTCAGGATCCCGACCGTATCATGGTGGGGGAAACTCGGGATGTCGAGACCGCTCAGATCGCGGTGCAAGCTTCCCTTACTGGGCACTTAGTCTTCTCGACCTTGCACACCAATGATGCCCCTGGCGCGGTGACTCGTCTCATTGATATGGGGGTCGAACCGTTCCTCATCTCTTCCTCGTTGGAAGGGGTGCTCGCCCAACGTTTGATCCGCCGCATCTGTTCGAACTGCCGGGTGGCCTACGAGCCGACGGAAAGCGTTCTCAATCAGCTCGGCCTCTCACCGCATGACATCGGCGATAAAGATTTTTATTACGGCACCGGCTGCGACGCTTGTAACAATACCGGTTACAAAGGGCGGAAAGGGATCTATGAATTGCTTGATATTACCGATCCGATCCGCGAACAAATCAACCAGCGGGCGCCCACGGTGGTGATGAAACAGAAAGCCATCGAACTCGGGATGCGGACCCTTCGTGAAGATGGGTTGCGTTCGATTTACGACGGAGAAACCACGATTGAGGAAGTGTTGAAATACACGTGATCGCTTTTTGTGAATGCAATCGTCAACAACATGATTTTACCCCAATGTTCCATAAAACCAGTTGCGCTTGCTTGATCTTTTTGCGCAGAACCGTGGCGTGCCAGGCGGTTCCGTATCCCAACGGATACGCCCCCGCCGCCTCCTCTCCTTGCTCAGCACAAAAATCTCTTGCGCAATCACTTCCTGCTTTTAGGAAACATTCGGCTTTACGAGACGGAAAAACCATGGACATCTCGATGACTCAAACCTAAGTATTATACCCCTAGTACCCTCAGGATATGCCCAAATTCGCTTATGTAGCTTTAGATGCCCGTGGACAAGAATACACGGGTTCGTTAGATGCCGACAACAAGGATGGTGTGGTCGCCCAGTTGCGTCAGGCTGGTTATTTCCCCACCAGCGTCGAAGAGGAAGGCAAGGCGAAGAAGGTCGCCAAGAAAACCGCCGCCAAAGCTCCCGCGACTGCCAAGAAAAAATCAGGCAGTTCCGTGGTTGGCAAACGCTCGGTGAAAGCCAAGACCCTCATGATTTTCACCCGGCAGCTCGCCACCTTGATCGATGCGGGATTGCCTCTCATGCGCGGGCTGGCTGTGCTGGCGAAACAGGAAAAAGATGTCACGCTACGAGCCACCATCGATCGTCTCGCCGATTCCGTCCAGAGCGGCGCCACTTTCTCGGAATCGTTGGCTCAGCACCCTAAGATTTTCAACAAGCTTTACATCAACATGGTGAAAGCCGGCGAACTCGGTGGGGTGCTCGAGATCGTGTTACTCCGCTTGGCCGAGTTCCAGGAAAAAGCGCAGAAGGTGAAGAACAAGGTGGTTGCCGCCATGTTCTATCCGATCATTGTCTTGGTCATCGCCATTGCCATTCTGGCGTTTCTCCTTGTCTTCATCGTGCCGAAGTTCCAGGAAATTTTCCGGGATATGCTCGGGGACAAGCCGTTGCCAGGCCTCACAGTATTCGTCATCGAGGCAAGTAATCTGGTCAAAAACAATCTGCTCTGGATTGGCCTCGTGATTGCGGCGGTCATGGTCGGATACAAACTGCTGTCGGCTAACCCCAAAGGCAAAGCCTTGATCGATCGCGTCAAACTGCGCATGCCGTTATTTGGGGACTTGATCCGGAAAAGTTCTATCTCACGTTTCAGCCGGACCTTGGGCACCTTGGTTACCAGTGGGGTTCCGATTTTGCAGGCCCTCAATATTACCAAGGAAACCGCGGGCAACGTGGTCATCGGGGATGCCATTGGTAAGATTCATGATAGCGTGAAGGAAGGGGAATCGATCGTGCAGCCGATGGAATCCAGCGGCGTTTTTCCTCCCATGGTCGTTTCCATGATCGATGTCGGTGAAGAGACCGGACAGCTGCCGGAGATGCTTCTCAAAATCGCCGAAGTCTATGATGATGAGGTCGATAATGCTGTGGCCGGGATTACCTCCCTGTTGGAACCGGTCATGATCGTCTTTCTCGCCGTCATTGTCGGGACCATCGTGATCGCCCTTTTCCTGCCGCTGATTTCGATCATTGGTGGCATGAACGAGCAGTAAAGCTTGGCGCCAAGCACCCAGATTCAGTTGCAAACCCCCGTGAAAAGTGTTTACGTTGTAAATA
>JGI12210J13797_10030013_pt1 | contig 18610 bp, 14 predicted proteins | sample ElkSlonscriptome_3_FD_13797 | JGI IMG/M metagenome (IMG submission 13797)
ATTCGCAACGGATAACACACTAGATCGCTTGAGATCTTATCGCCCGACTCACGGTATACCTGTGCCAGCATCTACTATAATCAACGCCGTAATTCATGCCGTCCACCTGTCCGCCCACAAGCCTCCGGCAAAAGTACTGGACCTTAGTTGCGGCGACGGAGATATCCTCGAACGCCTCTCCGGGCTGGGGTATTCGGTGGAGGGTACACATTACAGAGAAGACGATTACATCACCAAAGTGCAATCACCCATTCTGAAACAGGCTACCATACATACAGGCATCGACCTGAATCAACCTCTTCCCTTTGAGGACGCCCAGTATGATATTGTCCTCGCGACAGAAGTGCTGGAGCACTTGCCTGCCCATGCCCCCCTTCTAAAAGAAATTGGCCGTATCCTAAACGACGGAGGGGTGTTTATTTTTTCCACCCCGAATATCCACCGCCTGTCCTCCCGGGTCCAGTTTCTGTTTACCGGAACTCACAACATGTGTGGCGCATATTTGGGATGGCATGTTGCCCCCGACGATTTATATTCCACACACTTCAACCCGGTCTATTTTCCCGTGATTCATACCCTGCTCAAGCACAATGAACTCAAGGTGGAAAAGCTGGGGTTCACATCGGGTTCGTTCTCCATGTACCTTCTGTTTCCATTTCTTTATCCGTTCATTGCCATCTCGACTCTCATTGAAGTGGCTCCTTTTTGGAAAAGATCAAAATCCGGAGGCAAAGATCTGTTACGCTGGTTGCTGAGTCCGGTACTGCTTATGAGCAATCAACTCGTAGTACGTTCACGCAAAACGAGTACCCTGTAATCCTCAAATCTTCGCAAAGGACCGTGAGATTCCGAGGGGATTTGACCTCTTAGAAGAATAAAGCGATGCATCGCATCGTTGTTCCTTTTGGAAGTGCAAAGCCGCCGGAAGATCATGGCCCGAAGGGTTGGTTGTAGGCTTCCTTTTTATGTCGTAAAAGATGCTTCCCCTGATCTCTGTTTCAGAACGGGCTTGAGGGGTTGAAATCTTTCGCGTTCTCTCGCGGCAAAAAACAAAGTCTCTTCAATTTCTGAAACAGAAAATCCTTCTTTTATTCATCCCTCTTAATCGGAATCATCACTTCGGCTTTTTTCCAGGCGGGAAATTTATAGGGGCCATCCCAGTAAACCGCAATCGGATCTCCGGCCACCTCCCATTCCAAAGCATGGTCCTGGAGCCACTCTTCAAGCATTCCAAGGTGTTTCTCATAATTCTTTTTGGTGTAACGTCCGTTGTATCCGATGCTGACCACGGTTCTTTCCGGCAACTGAACAACTGCCACGTTGTCTGTAGGTTCATCCGCCCGGTCCAGGTCCTTTTTCGATACGATAAACCGCATCGCACCAGGCTCCACATCCACCGTCACGGGAGTGGTCATGGAAATATCTTTTTCTGAAATGTAACGGAAAAGTGAACGGAACATTCTATTGTCCTCAACGAAATAACTTCCCGCCTCTTTGGTTTGAAGCACCGTCATCGGGGGAAGGGTTTTTATCTCAATCACCCCCTTGGGAGTCAAAGAGATGGATTTTTCGTAAGCGGGAAATAGAGTAAAATTCATGCACACCTGTCGGTTGTGAAATATCAACCTTACAGGGATTTCATAAAATGAAGTCTTCAGGACCGGGAATACTTCAGTCCCGGTCACAAGCTGTATTCTTTCCTCCCCGTCCCTATTTTAATCCCGAAAGGCCAACAGAGAAACAAAATTAAAGCACTGCAACCACACCTGACTTCGTGAGAAGCCAGCTTGCTCCAGGCGCTGTTGATGAACGGCCACCGTTTCAGGGAGCAGCACCTTTTCGATAGCGGCCCGTTTGCGACTGATCTCCAGTTCGGAATACCCGTTTTCTTTTTTAAAGGCTTCGTGCAGTTTCCGCATTTCTTCCTCCACCACAGGATCATCAATCGCAATTTTCTCGGAGAGCACTAAAACCCCGCCCGGCCGGGTACCCTTTGCGATGTTACTGAGCAGGGATAACCGGTCGTCCACCGGTATAAATTGCAGGGTGAAATTCAGCAGGGTCAGCCCTGCATTTTCAATGTGCGTATCCCGGACATCCTCCACCTGGGGATGAATATTTTGTATTCCCTGCTCAGCCAACTGACTCTTTAATCCTTCAATCATAGCCTCCGATAAATCCACGGCGGTGATCTCAGCCCGGTCGCCAATCTGACGCCGCACCGACAAACTGCCTGCACCCAGTGAACAGCCTAAATCGAATACCCGGCTGCCTTTGGTGACATAACGGTCGGCAATGGACCCAATCAGCCGCAACGTCGCGGCATATCCGGGAACCGAACGGGCAATCATATCCGGGAACACCCTGGCCACCGCTTCGTTAAACTCAAACGAAGCCGCCGGGGCGTCCTGCTGATGGTAAAGGGTGTCGCGCATATTCAATCCACCTCCCGTCCGATGAGAATACGTCCAAAAAACATGTTACTGATCTTTTGTACTATCACCTGTTTTCCCTGGCCCGGACGTTAGAGGAAAGGCGTATCCAATCAAGGCGTCAAATTTCGCAGTACGTTGAAATATTCCGACTCGGAACTGATAAGGATCTCCGTTTGCGGTCCCAAGGTTTCTGGATAACTTTCCAGAGTACGCATGAGGGTGTAAAACTCCTCATCTTCTTCGTAGGCATTGTTATAGATTCGGGTCGCTTCCGCATCGGCTTCCCCGCGGATCACCTCGGCTTTACGTTTCGCCTCGGAACGAATTTCGGAAAGCTGACGCGAAGTATCCCCCGTAATGCGCGAAGCCTCGCCCTGACCTTCGGAACGGAATTCCGCAGCCACCCGCTGCCGTTCGGATATCATCCGTTGAAAAACCTGTTCCCGCACCGAAGGAATATAGTTCAGACGTTTGATGCGCACATCCACAAGCTCAATACCGTACAACTCGGGCATATTCTTACTTGCTTCCTCAAGAATAGATTTTGTCAGGGTGTTCCTGCCCACTTTTATTTCAGTGGTCAGGGAAACACTTTCATCCTCGGGTGCCACCACATCCGCGCGTTCCAAATCCTCTTCGGTCACTTCCCAGTCTTTCGACCGAACGATTTCCGTCAGCTCGGTACTGGAGATCTTATCACGAACGACAGAATCAATAATATCATCCAGCCGGGTTTGCGCACCGGATTCATCGCGGACGGATTTTAAAAACTGCAATGCATCCACGATCCTCCAGCGGGCCGTGGTATCAATCGAAATAAATTCCCGGCCGCGGGTGGGAATCTGATTTGGAGCACCGTCCCAGGCAATCAGCCGTTTATCATAGCGGCGGACCTCCTGAATAAACGGCGTTTTGAAATGTATCCCCGGTGTGGTGATCGCATCCCCCACCGGTTTACCAAACTGGAGCACCAGAGCCTGTTCCGCCTCGTCCACAAAGAAAACGGAAGCGGAAAAGAAAAGTCCCACCACCACGAACCCAAGGAGTAAAAAGGACAGGGCCGCTGATTTGAGCAGGGTGAATTTCATTTTGCACCTCCCTGATTTTCAGGGCTTCCTAAATGCAGGAGAGGCACCGGTGCGGTACCCTTTTCCTCTATTACGGTCAGTTTGCCAACGTTCGGTAAAACATCTTCCATGGTTTCCAAATACAAACGACGTCGGGTTACCACGGGCGATTCCAGGTAGGCCGAAAGCAAGGACGTGAAGCGGGCAGCCTCTCCGAGAGCCTGGTTGGTGCGCTCTGCACGATAGGCTTCGGCCTCGGCCACGATCTGATCCGCCTCTCCACGGGCGCGGGGAATGATCTGATTCCGGTTTTTCTCGGCTTCATTCACCAAACGCTCCCGCTCTTGGCGGGCCTCATTCACTTCATTAAAAGCCGGCTTCACCTTGTCCGGAGGGGTCACGTCTTGAAGTTCTATCCTCTCAACACTAATCCCCATATCATACGAATTAAGAATCTCGCGCATTTCAAGCAGGGTGTCATTGGCGATTTCAACCCGCCCCACTGTCAGCACTTCACTTCCCAGACGGTTACCCACAACCCGCCGCATCACCGATTCTGAAATATCGCGAATGGTATCGTGAGTATCCCGAACCTGAAACAGGTATTTCACCGGATCATTCACCTTGTACTGCACCACCCACTCCACGTCGATCACATTCAAATCCCCGGTCAACATCAACGATTCATTCAGCATTTCCGGAGTTTTACTGTATTCGGAACGGACAGCCGCCCGGGTCGTGCGGAAACCAAATTCTTCTTTGAGCACCCGTTCGGTGGGAACCAGACGGGCGGTGTCGATTCCCAGGGGCAGTTTGAAGTGAAGCCCGGACTCTTTGACCGCAATCACTTTGCCGAAACGCTGCACCACCGCCTTTTCTTCCGGTCCCACACTGAATACCATTGATTTAAGAGAAAGCGCGATCACAATCAAAAGCAGCACCGGGAGAAAAATTTTCACCCCGCGCTTGATTGCATGCGCATCAATTTCAGGAAAGTCTCGTTGTTGATTCATGACAGGAACCTACCACAGAATCGTTGATCCACAATCACATATCCATGCTTTCGGTCTTCGTGCAGGACGTCATTTTTCACCCATATAAGATATAATACATCTTATTTATCAATAAAAACTCCCGAAACATGTTTGACCTGCATAGGTTGCTGGGGTATATCGCGCGGGTGCCTGCCGAGAAGGCCACACACTCTTTCGTAAAAAACAAAAAACTCCCTAATAAAGGAAACACGTAACATGTCAGCAAAAGTTGGAATTAACGGATTTGGACGGATTGGCCGCTTGGTCTTCCGCGCATCAATGGATAACCCCGCCGTAGAGGTTGTGGGTGTAAATGACCCCTTCATCGACCTCGAATACATGGTCTATATGATCAAATACGACACCATTCACGGTCGTTTTGACGGAACGGTTGAAATCGTAGACGGTAAACTCATGGTGAACGGGAAAGAAATTTCCGTTTTCAATGAAATGGACCCTGCAAACATTGCCTGGGGATCTTGTGGAGCGGACTACGTAGTAGAATCTACCGGCGTGTTCACCACCACCGAAAAAGCTTCCGCCCACTTAAAAGGCGGCGCCAAGAAAGTCATCATCTCTGCTCCTTCTGCAGATGCTCCGATGTTCGTTATGGGCGTAAACCAGGACAGCTACACTTCCGACATGGATGTGATCTCAAATGCGTCCTGCACCACCAACTGCCTGGCTCCGATCGCCAAAGTACTGAACGACAGTTTTGGTATTGTTGAAGGTCTTATGACTACCGTACATGCCGTAACCGCCACTCAGAAAACCCAGGACGGTCCTTCCAAGAAAGACTGGCGCGGTGGACGTGCGGCTGGATACAACATCATTCCTTCCAGCACCGGTGCAGCCAAAGCCGTAGGTAAAGTCATCCCCGAACTGAACGGTAAATTGACCGGTATGGCGTTCCGCGTACCTACCGCCACCGTATCTGCGGTCGATCTGACCTGCCGTATCGAAAAATCCGCAAGCTATGATGAAATCAAAGCCACGATGAAAGCCGCTTCTGAAGGTGCTATGAAAGGCGTTCTCGGCTACACCGAAGACGCAGTCGTTTCCAGTGACTTCGTCACCTGGCCCGAAACCTCCATCTTCGATGCCGATGCCGGAATCGCCCTGAACGACAACTTCGTGAAAGTGGTTTCCTGGTACGACAATGAATGGGGATACTCCAACAAAGTACTGGATTTGATCGCCCACGTGGCAAGCAAAGGTTGAACAACCTCCAGATGAACGAATCCACATCCCGAAGGCTTCTACGGAAGGCTTCGGGATGTATTGGTCTACACCAATCAAAATCGATATAACAATCGATTCAACCCTTTTGACGATACCCTAGAAACGATATGAACAAAAAAACTGTAAAAGATATTGATGTGCAGGGCAAAAAAGTCCTGATGCGGGTCGATTTTAACGTCCCGGTAAACGAGGACGGATCTGTCGGGGATGATACCCGGATCGAAGCCGCGCTCCCCACAATCCAGTACCTCCTGGAAAAAGAGGCCTCCATTATTCTGATGAGCCACCTCGGTCGCCCCAAAGGTGAGGTCAAACCCGAATTTACCCTGAAACCTGTTGCCGCAGCTCTCTCCGCCAAACTCGGAAAACCTGTTGCGTTCGCAACCGACTCTGTTGGCGAAGATGCACAAGCCAAAGCCGCCGCCCTGCAGTCGGGTGAAATCCTCCTGCTCGAAAACCTGCGGTTCTATGCCGAAGAAGAAGGCAAGGGCTGTTCCGATGAAGCCAAAGCCACTTTCACCAAAGCCCTCGCCGGCCTCGGCGAAGTCTATGTGAACGATGCATTCGGCACCGCTCACCGCGCCCATGCCTCCACCGCCGGCGTTACCGAATATATAGAAGAATGTGCGGCCGGCCTGTTGCTGGAAAAAGAAATCAACTACTTGGCGAAAACTCTGGAAACTCCCGAGCACCCCTTCGTTGCCATTATTGGCGGAGCTAAAATCTCCGGTAAAATTGATGTGATCATCAAACTTATGGATAAAGTCGACACGTTGCTTATTGGCGGAGGGATGGCCTATACGTTCTTCAAGGCCATGGGCCAAAAAATCGGCGGATCCATTCACGAAGATGACAAAATGGAGCTGGCCAAACAGATTATGGCCGATGCAAAAGCCAAAGGAGTTAAATTCCTGCTGCCTATCGATAACAAAATCGGTGACGACTTCAGCGAAACCTGCAACACCGATGTTGTGGATGGCGACATTCCCGACGGTTGGGAAGGGATGGACATTGGTCCCAAAACCCAAAAACTTTTTGCGGCAGAAATCACTTCGGCAAAAACCGTGGTCTGGAACGGACCGATGGGGTGTTTTGAAATGGAGCCTTTTGCTTCCGGAACCAATACCATTGCCCAGGCCGTAGCCGACAATACCGAGTGCATCAGCATCATCGGAGGCGGCGACTCGGTGGCTGCCATCAATAAAGCCGGTCTCGCTGACAAAATTACCCACATTTCCACCGGTGGTGGAGCAAGTTTGGAATTAATGGAAGGCAAAGTTCTCCCCGGACTCGACGCCCTCTCCGACAAATAATCAACTGAGGAAAAGACTATGAGAAAGAAAATTATTGCAGGAAACTGGAAAATGAACAAGACCGTGTCCGAGGCGGAACACCTCGCGAACGGAATCAAACGGGATCTCGATTCCGAAGCCAAAGTGGACGTAGTCCTCTGTCCTCCCTTCACCGCCATCAGTGCCGTGAGTCAGGCCGTATCCGGCACCCAAATCGCCGTAGGCGGACAAAACATGCACTTTGAAGCCTCCGGGGCCTATACCGGTGAAATCTCTGCGGAAATGCTTCGCGAGCAGTACTGCCGATACGTAATCCTTGGCCACAGCGAACGCCGGCAGTATTTCGGTGAAACCGATGAATCCGTGAATAAAAAAGCCGTTGCGGCTCTGGCCGCCGGCCTGAAACCCATTGTTTGCGTGGGCGAAACCCTCGAAGAACGTGAAGCGGACAAGATTGAAGACGTGATTCGCACCCAAATTAACGGCAGTCTCGCCGGGTTGTCGGACGCGGACCTCAGAACCGTCGTCGTAGCCTACGAACCGGTCTGGGCCATCGGAACAGGCAAAACCGCCTCTCCCGAACAGGCACAAGAGGTACACGCCTTTATCCGCAAGTTGCTTGTAGAACTGAGCGGTCAGTCCACAGCCGACGCAGTGCGCATTCAGTACGGTGGCAGCATGAAACCCGGCAATGCCGCGGAATTAATGTCCAAACCCGACATTGACGGTGGACTGATCGGTGGAGCCGCCCTGGACGCAACGTCGTTTATTGGGATTGTCAAAGCCGCAATTGACGCGTAAGAGTCCGACATGAATATTCTTATCGGTGTTTTAATTGTAGTAGAGATCCTGGTCAGCATCCTGCTGACCTTGATCATCCTGGTTCAACCCTCCAAAAGCGGAGGCGGACTCGGTGGCGCACTGGGCGGAGGCGGCATGAGCGAACAGCTCTTCGGCGCCCGCACCGGAAACGTCCTCACCAAAGCCACTATCGTGTTTGCAGCCATCTTTCTGACCAACACCATTGCCCTCGCCGCGATTTATTCCCGCGCAGACAAATTGGTCGCACCTGCAGCAATCAACGCGCCTTCCATGAGTGCCCCGGCCACAGAGCAAATGTCCGAAGAGGAAACCCCTGAAGTAGTCACGGAAGTGGTCACAGAAGAGGTCGTGACAGAAGTACCTGTGGAAGATCCTTCAGAATAAGATCGGTTTTTACGTCGGATAAGTCGTTAGAATTCTCACCCGGCAGCGCAATTCGACATCACCGAAAGGAACTCATTCAGATAGCGGGGCCATCAGGGTCTTGAAGTCATCTTCGGTGAACCTCTCCGCACTGCCTTTCGCCTTGGCATCCAGCAGGCCCTGCAGATCTTTTTTGCGTTGCTGCATTTCCAGAATTCGAGACTCCACCGTTCCCGCACAAATAAGTTTATACACAAAGACCGGCTTGTCCTGGCCGATTCGATGTGCCCGGTCGGCGGCCTGGGCCTCCACGGCCGGATTCCACCAGGGGTCAAAAAAGATTACCGTGTCGGCTGCGGTTAAGTTCAGCCCGGTCCCGCCCGCTTTGAGACTGATCAAAAAAAGCGGAACATTCCCCTGCTGAAAATCCAGTACCGGTTTTTCGCGGTCCCGGGTGCTTCCCCGGATTTCCACATATGGAATTTTCATTCGCTCCACTTCCGGTTTGATCAAATCCAGCATCGAGGTGAATTGCGAGAATAACAAAATTCTCCGTCCCTCCTCCACCATTTCCGGAAGCGCGTCCCGCAGCCACACCAGTTTTGCCGAATCCTCCGGACCGCTTTTACTGTCGACCTTTTTACACGAACGCGGATCATTGCACACCTGCCGCAGCTTGGTCAGCAAATCCAAAACCTGAATCTGGGAGCGCTCAAATCCCTGCTCCTGGATGGTTTCCCGGATCTGCTGTTGACCCGACACCCTTACCACCTCGTATAAATCCATTTGCAGGGGACTCAGGGAAATCTCCTGCACAATCTCGGTCTTGGGCGGCAGCTCTCCCGCCACCAGGTCTTTGCTTCGGCGCAACATCAGGGAGGAAATTTTTTCATGCAGTACTTTTTTGGCCAGCTCCGAATTTTCTTTTTCTATCGGCCGCCTTATCGCCTGGTTAAACATTTTTTCACTGCCCAGATACCCCGGCATCACAAATTGAAACAACGCACGCAGTTCTCCTACATGGTTTTCCAGCGGAGTGCCCGAGAGGGCCAGCCGCAGATCCGCCTGAAGATTTCCCACCATTTTACTGATCTTGGTTTTGCGGTTTTTAATCGCCTGCGCCTCGTCCAGCACCACTGCGGTGAACTTCATTTCACAAAAAGTACCTTTGTCGCGCTGGAGCGTCGCATACGTGGTCAGAATCACTTCGGCGGACTGTAACGCCTCCGGCTCCTGATGCCGCTCCAGTCCGTGATGACTGTGCACAGCCAGCGAAGGTGAAAAGCGTTTCAACTCCGCCCGCCAGTTGGGCAATACACTGGCCGGACACACCACCAGAAACTGACATGGCGAGGTGCGCAGCTCCCGCATCCGTAAAAAGGCCGCGATCACCTGCACGGTTTTCCCCAGGCCCATATCATCGGCCAAAATTCCTCCCAGATGGAATTCCGACAGAAAATCGATCCACCCCAGCCCTCTTTTCTGATACTCCCGCAATTCTCCCTTAAATTCGGAAGGGGGTTCTAACGCATGAATAGAGATTCCGCCCCGCAGGACTTCCATCGCCTGTACTAATTCCGGGGGAGGAGCCCATCCTTCCGAATGTTCATCATGCAGTTCCGCCGCCCGCCAGCTGTTGATTCTCAGGTGTCCTTCTTTATCCAGCACCCCGTCGCCAAATAATTCAAACAGGGTTTTGAGCATTTTCTGAAAACGGAGACCGTTAAGCATCAAGAGTCCGTGTACGGAAGAAACCGGAATCCGCTCCTCACCGATTTCTTCCAGAATCTGCTCCAGCGTCAACCCCCGCCGCTCTTTCAAAAACCCATGCAGCAAAGGGAGAAGATTCACCCGTTTCCCATCCACCACGATTCCCTGTTCATAACGCAGCAGGTCACTGCCTGTTTCTTTGAAGCCACTGTACCAATCGCTGTCGGCCACCACAACCGGCACAAATTCATCCGGCACCTCCAGGTGCCAGCCCGCCTGTTCCAGTTCCGGTACTACTCGGGGGATTAAGGATTTCCAATTCGGAAATTTTGTAAGATCCGGGACATAACGCTGTTCTTTCAGGGCGGCCGCGAAAATACTGTCAGCGTTCATCTCATAAGGTGTAAACCCCATGTTCTGCAATGCATGTACATATTTTTTTTCCTCAAGGGGAAGTCGTTTGCTTTCCACGATGACATTCCCCTCCACCCAACGCAGATCTTCTCCCGGCGTATCCGCCACCACGTTGCTGTTTCCGTAAAGAAAGGAAATCCGCACGGTGTCCGGAATCCTTGTCACAGGATCCGCTTTGACAAATTCAAAAACCGGTGTGGGCTTTTGAGCAGGTACCTTTTGGGTTTGGGTATCCGGAGGCGGTGGAAATGAAACGCCGGGAAATTCCGCCACAAGTTTTTCCCAGGCCGCTATCTGCTCTCCATGCGGGATCAGGCGATGGGTAACCCACTTCCAAACCACGGCATCAGAGAAACGACTTTTCAGCTTCGCACAGTCTCCCGTTTCCGTATGAAGCAGATAACAGGGTTTCCCCGGAATAAGCCTTTCAGCCGGTTCCAGCCGCAGGTCCAGCTGAAAACCCTCTTCCTGCACCGTCCACATGAATTCCCTCTCCACCGGCTCCACGAAAGAAATCGGCGGGGGATTTTTACCCATCGTATAGGCGCGCCCGGTTTTGATAAGCGACTCCACCATTCGAGAAGTGTCCACCCCCTGGAAAAGGTTATCATCTCCCCGAATCTTCTGATGCATTTGCATCGACATCAGAATTTTTTGATCCAGCCCGGTCACCCGAATTCCTTGAACTTTCCCCGACATCACCGAATCCGTGCGAAGAGGATAAGGCGTACCCACCCAGCGGTCTCCCTTGCGGATATCCAGGGAATAACAACGCAAACCGATATGCAAACGGTCAACAGCGAAAAGTTGATAAACGAGCATCATACGCGTACCCCCTTAAAGAAACGAAGAAAACATACAACCCTGCTTCCCGCCGATTTCACCCTGAATCTATGAAACAGGTGCAAAGAAGCAGGGTTGCAAGATCATGGATTCAGGTTTACGTGTTCACCAGTTCACAGGGTCGAGTCGATAATACGTTTTCAGTTCCTGATATAAGTCAGGGCGTTTTTCCGCCAGCTTTCCGGGTTTCTCGAAAAAAGCTTCGGTGGCCGTGGCGAAAAATTCGGCACCGTTGGTGGCACCGTATTCATCAATCACTGTGCGGTCTCCTTTCTCTAATTTCTTGAGAAAACTTTTGAATTCTTTCTGAAAACAACCCGCCCAGGTGCGGGCGGCCGAGCCGTGTAAATGAGGGGCTCCGTCGGCCACCCCATCTTCCTGATCCAACTGATGCGCGAATTCATGGTAGGCCACATTGTGCCCATCCTGGATATTGCGTGCCCCACCCTGAACAGAATGCCAGGATAAAATCACCGTCCCGGCCTGCCAGGATTCTCCCAACCGAGCTGAGGGTTTGTCATATTGCCCTCCAAAGATTCCTTTCCCCCCTGCCACAAAGGTATGCGGGTACAGCAGGACGGATTTCAACCGGGGGTACACCCTCTTCAGCTCCCGGCCCGCCACTAACAAACAGGCTTGCGCTGCCACGGTCACTTTGATCTCTTCCGTCATCTCCAAACCGCCACACCCTTCGAACGTTTTTTCATGCACAAAGATCTGAGTGTAGCCCTGTAAACGTTTTTTCACCTCAGACGGCAGCTCTGAATAGATCGGCCATGTTTGCTGCAGAAGCAGATCCCATGCCTCGGGGAATGCACTTGTCATCAAACGGTGACGATGGTGCTTCCGGGAGGACACCGTCCACCCCCATGCGGCAACTCCGACGAAAATTAAAATAAGAAATAGGACAGGCATAAAGGATTCGGGACGTTTATATGCATAAAATTATCAGACCCGGCCAGCAGAAAAGGGTGCCAGGACAATTCCCATATTTTTCAGGAAAGGCACGGAGATTTGTCTATATCGAAAACCGGACTCTCCGCTCTCTTCCTTAAAACTCCATGCCGATCCGCATGGCTTCCACCAGGCTCCGGTAATATCCGTCGCGCTGGAGAAGCTCCTGATGAGGTCCGTGCTCAAGAAGTCTTCCATGCCGCATCACCAGAATTTGATCGGCATGCTGAATTGTGGAGAGGCGGTGGGCAATCGCCAGACAGGTACGACCGTTCCGAACAGCTTCCAAACCTTCGTGAATCAGTTGCTCGGTTTCCGAATCGACCGAAGCCGTGGCCTCATCCAGCATTAAAACGACTTCCGGATCCTGCAAAAGAATCCGCGCCAGAGCAATCAACTGCTTTTGTCCGGTAGAAAGCTTGTATCCACCCTCCCCGAGGTCTGTTTGATAGCCCTTTGCCATCTTTTGAATAAATCCATGGGCGTTCACCCGCCTGGCGGCGGCTTCAATCGCCTCCGGAGTGGCTCGCGTCCTGCCCAGGCCAATATTTTCCGCCACGGTGCCCGAAAACAACATCGGATCTTGCTGCACGATTCCCAAGTGACGGCGCAAGTCTTCCACGGCAAACTCCCGTATATCCACTCCGTCCAGAAGCAGAGCCCCTCTCTGCGGATCATAAAAACGGGACAGCAAACTAAACAGCGTGGACTTTCCCGCGCCGGTGGCGCCCACCACCGCTACAAAGTGACCGGCGTGTATCTTCACATTAAAATCATGTAACACGGGGTGTTCTTCTTCGTAGGCAAAATTAATATTCCGAAACTCAATGTCTCCGCGAACCGTTTCCAGCTTCACAGGATGTTCGGGATCCGCAGCCACTTCGCCTTCATCCAACAACGCAAAGACCCGCTCGGCGGAAGCGAGTCCGCTTTGGAATTGCTGCGACTGTTCCGCCAATTCTTCGAGAGGGCGGAAAAAATAGCGAATGTAATAGAGAAACGCCACAAGACTTCCGGTTTGTTCGGGCACCCAAAGTCCGCAGGCAAGAAGTAACACCACAACCGCCAGAGCGCGGGTGCTTTCTAACACCGGAAAATGCCAGGTACTCCAGTCCGCTACTTTTGCCCTGGCCGCCCGGAAGGATTCACTTTGACGGTCTAAGCGTTCCCTCATTCGCTCCCGCTGATTAAACACCCGCAAGGTGAACATCCCACTGAGAGCCTCCTGGGTACTGCTGTTTAATACCGAAACCGCACTTCGCGCCTCCCGCTGTGCTTTTCGGCTGTTTCGGGTAATCCAAATAAGCAGCCCGGCCAGCAAAGGAAAAATGGAATAAAGAGCCAGAGCCAAACGCCATTCCAACAACCAAATAAATACCATGGCCCCCACCAAAAGGAGCATGTTTGCTAACAAACCAAGGAATCCATTCCGGATAAGTTGCTCTAACGAATCCAAATCACTGGTCGCCCGGGTCATCAACCGCCCCACCTGCAACTGATCAATCCGCTTCATGGGCAGTGCAAGCACCTTGCGAAAAACCTCCATGCGAAGATCTTTTAATACATGCTGCCCGACCCACGTCATCAGATACGCCTGGGAAATACGAAAGATAAACATTCCAAAGGTCAAGCCCCCCAACCAAAGACAAAGGTGTCGGAGACCTGAAATGCGTTCCGCCTGCGACAAGGTTCCGCTTTCCGGGGATAGAAAAGCATCAATCGCATACTTGATCAGCAGAGGCATGGCATTGGTGCTGATCACCTGCAGGAGCAACAGGAATAACCCGAAGACCAAACCGATCCGATAGGGTCGCGCAAAGTGCAGAAGGCGCTTTACGTAGTGACGGTCCTTCCGGGGATTATGCATCCTCCACCTCCAATTCCGCCTGCAAGCGCTGACGCTCCGCGAGCTCAGCAAATTCACCGCCACGCTCCAGTAAGTCCCCGGGAGACCCCGATTCCACAATCTCCCCCTCCCTCAATACCAACACGTGGTCACAATGCCGCAGTGCGGCATACCGATGACTGACCATCCATAAACTGCGCCCGCGTACTTCAGGAAGGAGCCGTTGTAAAATTGTAGATTCCGTGGCACTGTCCACCGCCGATAAACTGTCGTCCAATAACAAAACCGACGGATCCGAAAGTAAGGCGCGGGCGATGGCGCAGCGCTGGCGCTGTCCTCCGGAAAGAGTGACCCCGCGCTCACCGATCCTGGTTTGTAAACCCTGGGGTAACTGAGCCAGATCCTGATCGAGTGCGGAAAGATATAAGGCCCGCTCCAACTCCTCCCGGGTCGCATCCGGTTTGGCTAATAATAGATTTTCTTCGAGGGTCATCGAAAACAAAACCGGCTCCTGAGGCGCGATTCGGAATTGTTCATACACATAGGTCAGGGGTAAGTCCGAGAGCGGTTGACCGTCGATCTGTATTTGTCCCTCATCCGGATCCTGGCGTCGGAGGAGGAGTTGCATCAAAACCGTTTTCCCGCTTCCGGTGGGACCGGTAATACCCAGCATTTTCCCGGGCTCTACTCTGAAATGGATCTTCTTCAGAACCGGCCTTCCTTCGAGACACAGACGAACCTGTTCAAACGCAATACGGCCGCTTGCTTTGGGAAGGACCTCCGGAAGCTGTTCCGATTCGGTAATCTGTGGTGCCGCATCCAACACTTCCTGTAGACGCCCCAGACTGGCCCGGCCTCGCAGAATCAGACTCAGGGTCCAGGAGATGGATAATGCGGGCCATTGTAAAATCATCAAATACTGCTGAAATTCCACAAGCATACCTATTTTGATTCCCCCTTGAATCACTTGCTGTCCACCGAACCAAAGCAGGAGTACATTTCCTAACACAAAACCTGAGTGAATCAGTGGCCAGGCAAACACTTCAATACGATTCAACTCAAGATTGCGATCGATGTGCTCCTCATTCATGATCCCGAAGCGTTTCAAGCGCTGCTCTCCGAGCCCCAATCCGCGAAGAATACGCAACCCCCCAAATGATTCCTGACAATAACTGGATATTACGCCCAGCTGTTCCTGAACTTTTAAATGCCGAAAACGGATCGAATGAATCATGAGAAATCCGATCAACATCAACAGGGGTAACAACACGCTTAACACCAGCGCCAGGGTCACCGAGCGTTGATACATCATGGTGAAGGCAATACCCAAAGTGAAGCTTGCCCGCAGCAGGCTGTGTCCTCCCATCGCCAACATATCCGCCACCGCATTCACATCGGACTGGAGGCGGCTCATGAGCTCCCCTACGCGCTGGTCGTGGATCTGATTTTCATCCACATGTAAAAGATGTCGTTGCAGCCGGGTCCGGATACGATGTCCCACCAGGGGCCCCCAGCGCATGGGGACCTGACGCATCCACTTGCTGAAAAAGGCCGCCACGAGGGCCACAAGCAAGTAGAATCCACAGACCTGTACCAACTCCCGGGCGGCAACCCTCCCCGCGACTAAATCATCCACAATCCCTCCCAGCATCCTTGGCAGCCAAAGGGTGAGCCCAGAAGTCACTAAGGTCAAAACAATACTAACCCCCACCCATTGTGGACGCAAATAGTCCCGAAGGGGGCGGATGGTTTTAGAAGGATCTGTTCTGGGCATAAGGGACCTAATTTGCATCACAAGAGGGCACTTGTAAAGGGAAGGCCCTTGAAATACATCACTCGGAATTCTTGCATACCCGCGAGCGTCATGTGTAGGGTGCCCCGCCTATGTCCATTACCGATGAAAACATTCTGGATGACCTCACACCCGCGCCCGAAGGATGGGTCTGGGTGGTATTTCATAGTAAACCCCGCTGCGAGAAAAAAATCGAACACCTGCAGCACCAGAAGCCCGCAAAAATTTTTCTTCCCTGCATCGAACGTGTCCATACCTACGGAGCACGGAAACGGGTGAATCTGGTGCCGATGTTTACCGGCTATGTTTTTGGCATGATCCAAAAAGAGGACACCCGCTGGTTCCGCCAGAATGCCAATGTGGCGAATATCATCGAAGTCCTCCATGAAGAAAGTTTTTTACCTCCTCTCCGGGCAATCGCAAAAGCCCTGAAAGAGGGCCGGAACCTGGACGTCTATCCGGAAATGGCTCCCGGTAAAAAAGTCATGATTACCGGAGGGCCCATGAAAGGCTTAGAGGCCGAAGTCATCGAAATTAAAGGGGTCAAAAATGTGCTCCTGCGACTGGAAATGATTCAGCAGACTGTGGCAATGGAAATCGAAGTGGCTTACCTGAAACCGGTAACCTGACATGCTACTCCAACGAACGGAGTTTTTCCCAGCTCCAGTTTCCCGCCAGTCGGCCCTGATCCGCTTCGCGACGGACAATTTTGCAGACCAGATCCCCCTCCAGGTTAATCAAATCCCCTTCCTTCATCTCTCCCCAACTGGTTTCCGTCAAGGTGGTCGGAATCAAATGTACCGCGAACGCATCCTCATACAGTTCAGCCACCGTGAGACTAATGCCATCACAGGCAATCGAACCCTGCGGAACCAAATGAGGCAAAACCGAATCAGGAACCGTGATTTCCACCCGTCGGTCGGGACCGGCCGCCTGCATCGACCGCACCGTTCCGCAGGCATCCACATGCCCGGAAACCAAATGTCCGCCCAAGGCATCCCCATAGCGCAGGGCCCGCTCCACATTTATCCGTGACCCCGCCTGCAACTTCCCCAAGTTCGTTTTACGCAGGGTTTCTTCCAGCACATCAAATCCCAGCTCTTCCTCATGCTGATCCGCCAAGGTCAAACAGACCCCATTGACCGCAATACTTTCACCCGCTTCATAAGGGCGTTGCCATGGCGTACAGTGAAACCAAAGACGTTTTCCCCCCTCCCGCTCCTGAAGTCCTGAAATGGTTCCTACTTTTTGAATGATACCGGTAAACATGAAAAGTATATAACGGATTCACCAGATTTCTCAAACCTGAATCCGTGAGATAATTAAAAAGAGAGCTCGTACAGGAACTCCTAAATACGCCTTTTGTGTGGGGAATGTTCTGTGGCCACCCAGTGTCGGGTGGCTCAACACTTCCTGTACCGTTCCCGCACCCCGGGATCCGGTTACGAGATCGATGCCATGGGACTCATCACCAACGATTACGAGGGCGGTTGGGCACCGGCTATTCCAATTAAGTAGCCGACTAGGATTCACCCGACTGTACACGGTTGAAATCATCGTCATGTTTTTACAACCACGGACGGGCGCGGACGCCCACGGACCCATGCAGTTGGTATAGATATTTTGTTGAAACGTCCGCGCCTGTCCGCGTCGGTCCGTGTCTGTCCGCGGTTCATTTCCTTCACCTCCCCAGCCCCTCCATATAGATGAACACCAGCTACAAATCAGATACAGGCGAAGCTAATCCGTCAGACCCCTGATTTCCTCGTGTATCTACATTTCATTTCAGGACGGTCTCTGCCTGCTCTTTACCGATTCGGTCAATAAGCTGCTGGACAAACAGACTTTCCGGTTCGACCGGCGTTCCGGTGCTGTACACAAATCCGTCTCCAACCACCTCATGATCTCCTCCTGTGAGGATACAACCGATAGCGAAGTTCTGTTCCGGTGAAGGGGGATTTTGCACTTTAATTTGGTTCGCGGTGCTGTTCCACATCACCACATTCGCACCGGCCCATCCATGACCACTTCCGCTTCTGCCACGGTTGCTGGCACCCAAATTTCCGTTCCCTTTGTCGATATTATCGAACAGGACTCCGGTTGCCCAGCGGGAATGCGTTTCAGACAATCCGCTGTTCCCAGTGCCGTATACGAAAGCAATGGGGCCAGGATCCCGGGAGCCCGTCACAAACGAGTGACGTCCGTTTTCCGCTGAGTTCCGGTAAAAAAGGACCATAGAGGAATCGCTATTGCTGAAGCAATACCGACGTCCTCCACGCCGGATGGAAATCGGTTCCAGCGAGGTGCAGTCACGAATGGTGATGAAGTGGGAAAATTTGTTGGAAAACGAATTTCTGGAGGGGTGCATCACCGTGCAGTTCCGCACCCAGCTGTTGGCCACACGGTCGAAGTGGATGCCGGATTTCATGTTTTGTTCCTCATCCGATTCGTATCCGTCTGATGCACCCCGCAGTATGCTTTTCGGCTTACGGTCGTAATTGGAAATGACCCGCAGGTCTTCGACCCCAATGAGTGAGGGCATGTCGTCGGCCTTGGGATTGGTGATGATTTCGCCGCCGCCATGCTCCGCCACAATTCCTTGAGCCAGGGGGACATCCAAGGTGACCTTGTTTCCTTCAATGCCGGCAACCCGACGCGGCATGTGAAACTGATAAGCCTTGGGCACCCACGAGCGCCTCATTTTGATCTGCGAGGAATGCATTCCGATCGCAAGGAGCCAGGCCTCATTGGTGGTTTTGACCACGTTCACCGGATCGCCCACCTTCAGTCCGCTGG
>JGI12210J13797_10066981_pt1 | contig 18604 bp, 12 predicted proteins | sample ElkSlonscriptome_3_FD_13797 | JGI IMG/M metagenome (IMG submission 13797)
CTCTCGGGCTTCACGATGGTGATGCCCCTCGCCGACGTGCTCGCTCAGCCCTCGCCGACCCGCCCCTCGCCCGAGGACGACGCCGGGGTGCCCCACCCGATGCCCGACGCCGGCGCTCCGGAGGCACCGGCTCGCACCGGCCACACGGAAGCGATCGATCTGCGGGAGCTGAAGGCGCGCAGCGAGGCGGCTGGCCCTTCCTCCGCTCCGTCTCCCGCGTGGGCCGCCGAAGAGGAGACCTCGTCGGGCGCTTCGTGGACCAGCGCGAGCCCGAGCGCGCCTCCCTCCTCCTCCGCCGCCGAAGGCGGGCCCTCCGTGGGCGCGGCGTTCGATCTCCAGGAGATGCTGGCGCGCTTCGATGCCACGGGCGTCGAGGTGGAGTTGATCTCGCCCGAGGCATCACGGGGATCGGAGCCCGACGACGACGACCTCGAGCGGACGACTCCAGGGCACGAGCTCGAGCTCGAGCTCGAACCCGAGCCCGACGAGCCGCGGCTGCGGGGGGATCTGCAGGCTGCCCTCGACCGCCTGCGGCGGCGTGAGTCGGCGAGTGCCAAGCCGGCGGGTGCCAAGCCGGCGACCGACGCCGACGCCGATGCCGACGCCAGCGCCGAGGTCTCCGACGACGAGAAGACGGCCAAGCCCGGCGGCTCGCGACGCCAGCGGCGAGGCGAGGGCGGTCACAAGATCTCGGGCGCGCGGTCCGACTCGCCGGAGCTGGTGGCGCTCTATCGGGCGGCCCTGGCCGACATCGAGTAGTGATGCACCCGCGTACGAGGAGCCCGCGCCCAGGGCCCAGCGGGCGGCGGTGGACCCGACGGTTGCCGACCGAGATGGGGATCGGTATGGAGGTGACCGCATGCGCTCCGTCGTTCCTCCGCTGCTCACGCTGGTCCTCGCTTCGTCTGCTTCGTCTGCGTGTCGAGAGGCGGAATCCCCGGTGACCACCCCCCCCGCAGGCGCAGGGGCGGCGGCCGGGGCCGAAGAGGGCCTGCTCGCACCATGGGAGGGCCCCTACGGGGGCGTGCCGGCGTTCGATCGCATGAACCTGGAGCAGCTCGAGCCCGCCATGAAGCGGGGCATCGCGCTGCACCTCGCCGAGATCGACGCCATCGCCAGCAATCCCGAGCCCCCCACCTTCGCCAATACCATCGTGGCGCTGGAGCGGTCGGGCGAGGCGCTGGACCGGGTCGGGGTGTACTACGGCATCTGGCGGAGCAACCTCTCGTCCCCGGAGTTCCGGGAGATCGAGCAGCGGATCGCGCCGCTCTACTCCGAGTACGAGACCGCGCTCATCCAGAACCAGGCCTTGTTCGACCGGGTGGCCGCGGTCCATGCCTCGCCCGAGGTGGCCACGCTGAAGCCCGACGAGCAGCGGCTGGTGACGCTGGTGTACGACCGCTTCGCGCGGGCGGGGGCCACCCTCGAGGGGGCCGACCGCGAGCGCTACGCTCAGATCCAGCGCCGCCTGGCCGAGCTGCACACCACGTTCGGCAACAACGTGCTCGCCGACGAGGAGGGCACCGTGCTCTACCTCGGCCCCGACCAGCTGTCGGGGCTGCCCGAGTCGTTCCGCACCGCGGCGGCAGCGGCAGCCGAGCAGCGGGGCCAGCCCGGCAAGTTCGCGGTGACCAACACCCGCTCGTCGGTCGACCCGTTCCTCACCTACTCCGACGAGCGAGAGCTGCGGGAGCAGGTGTGGCGCGCGTACGTCAACCGCGGCGACAACGGAGACGCCCACGACAACAACGCGATCATCGCCGAGATCGTGGCGCTGCGAGACGAGCGGGTGGGCCTGCTGGGCTACGACGACTACGCGCAGTGGCGGCTGGAGGACCGCATGGCCGGCACGCCGGCCGCGGCGCTGGGGCTCATCGACGCGGTGTGGCCGGCCGCGGTGGCGCGGGTGGAGCAGGAGGTCGCCGACATGCAGGCGCTCGCCGACGCCGAGGGGGCCAAGATCACCATCGAGCCCTGGGACTACCGCTACTACGCCGAGAAGGTGCGCCGGGATCGCTACGACCTCGATTCGAACGAGGTCTCGCAGTACCTCCAGCTCGAGCGGCTGCGCGAGGCGATGTTCATGGTGGCGCAGCGGCTGTTCGGGTTTCGGTTCACGCCGGTGCCCGAGGGCAGCGTGCCGGTGTTCCACCCCGACGTGCGGGTGTGGGAGGTGACCCTGGCCGCCACGGGCGAGCACGTGGGTCTTTGGTACCTCGACCCGTTCGCGCGGCCGGGCAAGCGCTCGGGCGCGTGGGCGACCAGCTACCGCGGCCACGACACCCTGCGGGGCACCCCCTCGGTGCTCGCGTCGAACAACTCCAACTTCATCCCGGGCGCGCCGGGGGAGCCCGTGCTGGTGTCGCTGGACGACGCGCGCACCTTCTTTCACGAGTTCGGCCATGCCCTGCACGCGCTGTCGTCGAACGTGGACTACCCCACCCTGAACGGGGGCGTGCGCGACTACACCGAGTTCCAGTCGCAGCTGCTCGAGCGCTGGCTGCTGACCGACGAGGTGATCTCGGGCTACCTGCTGCACCACGAGACCGGCGAGCCCATGCCCGCGGAGCTGGTGGAGAAGATCGAGGCGGCCGCCACCTTCAACCAGGGCTTCGCCACCGTCGAGTACCTCGCCTCGGCCAAGATGGACCTGATGTTCCACACCGTCGATCCGGCCGGGCTCGATCCCGACGCGTTCGAGCGGGAGACCCTGGCGACGATGGGCATGCCGCCCCAGATCGTCATGCGCCACCGCTCGCCCCAGTTCGGCCACGTGTTCGCGGGCGAGGGCTACGCGGCCGGCTACTACGGCTATCTGTGGGCCGACGTGCTCACCTCCGACGCGGCCGAGGCCTTTGCCCAGGCGAAGGGCGGCTTCTACGACCCGGCGTGGGCGGCGAAGCTGGTCGAGCATCTGTTCGCCCCCCGCAACGCGGTGGACCCGGCCGAGGCCTACCGCGCCTTTCGAGGCCGCGACGCCGCCATCGACCCCCTGATGCGCGACCGCGGCTTCCCGGTGCCGAAGCGCTGAAGAGGTCGTGGAATTTCCATGTGGCACACCATCATCATCGGGATCGATCACTATCGAGATGAGGCGATCCTTGACTTGAGGCAGGCGGCACGAGATGCGATCGGCGTGCATCGTCTGCTCGATCACGTGCCGCCCGAGTGGCCCGTCTCGCAGACCCGTCTGCTGAACGAAGAGGCGACCCGAGATACGATCTCCCGGGCCTTCGAAGAGGTCTCGGAGACGATGAGGGGCGGAGATGATGTGCTCCTATACTTCTCCGGACATGGGTGTACCGAGCAGGCGCCGGATACGGATGGTCCTGCGATCTACCTGGTCCCTCATGATGCCGAGGTGGGGGCGCTCGATCGAACGGCGGTGGAGCTGTATCGCGAGCTGCCCGCGTTGGTCGAAGACATCCGCGACCTCTCCGGGCTGTTCGTGACCATCCTCGATTGCTGCTTCTCGGGAGCACCGGGGAGCCGATCGTTCTTGGGCCCTCGCCACCGAGCCCGCTACGACGAGCGCGCCGGAATCTTCATGGAGGGCGAGCTTCCGCCTCCGCTGCCGGCCCCTCCCCGCTCGGGGTCGGGCTGCGCGGTCTGGGGGGCGGCCGAGAAGGACCGCGTCGCCTACGAGTCCGAGCCGCTCGGGCACGGGTTCTTCACCGCTGCGTTTCTCGAGGCGTACGAGGCGAGCTCTCGGAGCGGTCCTCCCCGACTGCTGACTTTGGCGACCGAGGTCGAGGACCGGGTGCTCGAGTCGACCGAAGGCCGCCAGACTCCGGTCTTCTCGTGCTGGAAGTGCACCCAGGCGAGGCTACCGCCCACCACGCTTGGTTCGGGAGCGCAGTAGCCTTCGGCTCTCCCAGACGATGGTCGTCACGGACCACCGCAGCCTTGCCCAGAGGCTCGCCCAGAGGCTTCCTGGGGTTCGAGTGTCCGCGGACCCGAAGTGCCGGTAGTCGAATCGAGCGGGTCGGTCGAGGGGATGCTTCGCATCGCCCGAGCGCTCGATCGTAACCTGTGCTCGGAGCGTCTCATCACGGTCGAGCACGATGTCCCAGTGACGCTCGTAGAACGCGATGGTGCGGCGAAGCGCCTCGGGGGCGGGGAGGAAGCGCGCGAGCTGATACATCGTTCGCGTGAAGTGGGGGGTGAACGCCCGCAGGACCGGTTGGAACGGAGCGACGACCGAGTCGATGCCCACGTCGGTCATCGCCTGCGGGAAGCCCAGCAGGGGGTCCTCTCGATGGTGGATCTGGCGGCCGGACCAGCACGTGTTGAGGATCGCGAGGGAGCATGATTCAAGCTCGAGCTGCGCGACGTCTCGGGGGGTTGGTGACCCGTCCTGCTCGGTCGGAGCCCGGAGCAGGAGCTGGGACGAGTCCTCTCCGTGGTGGGGGCGTGTGCCGTGGGCCAAGACATGGATGACCGCGTAGCCCGCCAGGCTCTCGCTCAGCGGGAGTCTCCGGGCCTCGGATATCCTATGGAAGTTGTGCTCCAGCGCCGCGCGCTCGGCCTCGACGTGCGAGGGATCCAGGTCGATCCCGTGGACGAACGTGATCCCGCGACGGCGATCTCGAGCACGAGGAGGGCTTTGCTCGGCGGCCTCGATCGCGGCGCGAGCCGTCGGCGCGTACGTCAGCGAGCACCGGGTCGACAGCAGGCCCGCACCGAGCGCGAGGTGGCCGAAGGGGATGTCCCACAGCGCGCCATGGGGAACGACGAACACGTGCTCGACGCGCTCCTCCTGCAGGAGCAGCTCGACCTCGTCGGGGAGTAGCTCCAGGGTGGCGACGGTGGCCGGCTGACGGAGCGCGGTGGAGAGCGCACGGGGGCTCCACCACGGTCCATCCTCACCGGGGGCATCGATGAGTCGCCAGACGAAGCGCTCTCGGGTGCAGGCGAACACGAGGACGAAGCTCGCCCCTTGGAAGTACTGGAGCAGGGCCTGCCGCTCGCGGAGCGCTCCTTGGACCGTCGACAGCACGCTGGCGTCCGGTCGATCCGGGGTCCAGGCGAAGCGGTGGGGGGCCGTCTGTCCGCCTCCTCGGTGGACTCGCCTCACCTCCGCCAGGGCGAGCACCTGCGCCTGGTCGACCATCGCGTGGATCTCTCGGCCCATGGCGTCGCGCTCGCTCGCGTCCTCGAGCGCGAGCGCATGACGAACCCGGAGTTCGAGGCCTCGATCGATGATGGCCCAATAGCGCTGGAGCAGCCCGCGCTCGACCAGCGGGGCACCGTGGTCGGTGTTGCTGCGCAGCAGCTCCACGATGAGTCGGGTGGCCTGCCGCGCGTGAGACAGGGCGCTCTCGAGCAGCCCGCGCCGGTCGAGTAAGACCGCGTACTGGTCGTGAGACTGAACCGTCAGGATGGGGAGGCCCAGGGCATCGGCGTCGGCGATGCAGCGCTCGAGGTACTCGGCACACCGGTCGAGGAGGTAGTCGCTGTCCTGCTGGAATTCTTCGAGCTGCTCGGGCGAGTGTCTTCGAGCGAAGCGCGGGCGCTCCTTGGCGGTCAGGGGGCCGTAGAGGTCCACCACCAAGCGACACCATGCCAGGCGGACGCGGAGGAATTGCGGTGGATCGAGCTCCCGCTCGAAGAGATCCTCGTACCGCTCGAGCAGGGCGCGAGCCTCGCGGGCGTTCTTACCGTCCGTCGAGCGCCAGTCGTGCTCATCGAACTCTACGGCCCGCACGTCCGGCCCGGGGGAAGCGAGGGGCTCGGTTAGTCCCGCGAGCGCGGCGAGCGTGCGGGCGAGCGAGCTCCACTGCTCGAGCTCGCGGAGCGGGAGGTGACGGGCTGCGGGGGCGAGGGGGGGATCTCGCTCCAGCTCGTGCATCGCGTGCTGGATGCGAGCCCACGCGGCGCGCTGGCGCTCGTGTCGAACCAGGATGTAGCTGGCGCTGGTGTCGGCGTACTCCGTCGGCTCCTGTGTACCCGTGGCCACCAGTGATCGCAGCGCCAGGGTCTCCAGCGCGAGCGTGAGCTCGGCCGTCCCCGTTGGCCACTGGTCTGCGATCTCGATGACCTCTCGGTGGAGTCCAGCGTCGCTCGACGCGAGCGCGATGCTCAGCTCGACGATGCCGCGGGCGGGAGAGGAGTGGTCGTGGTGCGCGCGGAGGTCGGCCCAGGCGGGGCGATGCGGCGCGGGTCCGTCGAGCGCCGCGAGGGCGGGGACGCCGGTTCGGATGGCCCACGAGGCCATCGGGCTGCGGCGCTGGACGTCGTGATGCCCGAGATCCCGCAGGTTGGGGCGTAGCTCGGGGGCCAGGCGGGGCCAGAGTCTCCCGATGGGGGCCGATTCCTGGTGGAGCCTCAGCCACTCCCAGACCAGGAGGTTGCGTGCGCGGGCGCGGCAACTGCGTAGGATCGTCGAGAAGCCCGCGTCGTCGATCGGGGGCAGGGGGTCGGTGCAAAGCGAGAGCCAGCAGGCGCAGACGATCGAGCGGCTGGAGAACGACTCGAGGTGTCGACGGGCGAGGGGGGCGGAATCGACGTCGCCGATCGCCGTGGCGTAGAGGATCTCCGCGTAGAGCTCCTCGTACTCGGGTCGCGCGCCGAGGACCTCCTCCAACCGCGCGGCGATGCGGGGGAGGAGGTCCTCGCCGTCGAGGTCGGGTCGTGGCGACTCGATGTCCATCGGAGCGGTTCGGCCGGATCAGTTGGCTGGCTCTGATTCCTTACACAGGCCCTCGGCGTCCTCGTGGTCGCAGCGGATCGCGACCCGGATGCCCGAGCGAAGCGCGCTGGACGTGAGGCGTGAGGGCTTGGTCGGATCGACCTCGAGCCCCGTCGTGTAGCCGCGTCCCTCGTCGAGGACGGTCGGCTCGAGCGTGACCTTGACGTAGTCCGCGTCCACCGTGGGATTTCCGGGCCGCGGCGGGGCACCGGGGTCGAGCGTGTAGCTGACGCGGGCATCGGAGGGGAGGATGCGTCGCTCGAGCGTGCCCTTGAGGCGCCGCGCCTTCGTTTCGTAGAGCATCTCGATCTTCTCGACCTTCTGGGTCGACTGGCCCGCGCGGGCTCGCTCGGCGCGGATGCGGGACATCTGCGCCCGAAACTGATGGGCCTGGTCGGCCGTCTGAAGCCGCGACTTCGTCGCATCGGCGATGGCGCTGAGCTTGGCGTCGCTGGAGCGGATGGAGGGCTCCTTGAGCAGGGCCTGGACATCCGACAGCTCGGCGGTGTGGAGCGAGCCCTGGACGCCGTCCCAGCCGGAGTGGGCGTAGGCCTCGGTGAGCGCGGGCGTACCCTCGGGGACCGCTCGTGAGGAACGGAGCTCGGGGGGGACGATCTGAGTGACCTTGGTCCGAGTCGTGCCGCTGGGCGCGGTCTTGCTCTCGATGGTCACCGACGGGGACTTCGAACTCGGCTTGGTGCTCCTGATGCCGAATCTCTTGGGGGCGGACTTCGGGGTGGGCGTGGGGAGGCTGCGCAGCTTGGCGCCGTTGGTGAGCCCAACGCCGCCGGCGAGCCATGTCGTCCCTCCGCAATTCTCGAACAATGAACTCTCTAGCATTGGCAGGCATTCATCCGTCGACGAAAGTCCAGTGGAGGAGACGTCGTTCCATGCCAAGTCAGGAGTGCTCTCCATCCAATCCGGTAGAGAAAGCGCTTTGCCCACAGCCATCGCCGAGAACTTGATGTTGCAGCGCCTCGTGTCATCATCGCGCACGACAGCGACCCATTTTTGCAGCTGGTTCAAGTGCTCGTATTGAGGCTCCCATGCTGCGATCTGTTCGTATGCAGAATTCCATCGATTGATGAGTATCTGCTGGTCGACTCTCGCGGCCTGCTCGAATGGTGTGGTCAGGCCAAGGGCGGAGCTCCGGCCGAGAACGATCGTCGTGACGGGCAAGAACCTGAGCCCGCCGCTCTTCGTCTTTCGTGCCTTGTCGGCGTCGAAGTCCAGCCAGAGGCGACCGCCCGACAGTTCGTCTGGATTGCACGCGCTTTGGGGGAACATCTCGTCGGGCGCCGATGAGAGCGTGCTCGGGGTCGATGCCAGGCCCAACGCGGTCAGCTTCATCAGCAGATCCGTGTAGTACATGACATTTCCGGACTCGCTGGATGCAAAGGGGCCGATGTGCCGCGGGCATTGCCGTAACGAGGCCATCCGGGTCGCACGAGCAACGGGATCGATGTTCGCGAACTTTACGAAGGAGTCCGTATCGTTCTCTGCTATGTCTGCGAGGGTTCTTAGCCCCTCGGCAAGGTTCTCCTGGGCCTTCTCGTCGTTGCTCAGGGTGTCGGGATCGACCCATGCCAGGACGTGAGCGCGGTTGTTCGGTGAGAATGCAGTAGGAAGTGCATCGAATCTCCCGTTCTCGATTTCAGCTGCGTACATGCGAAGGAGTGATGCCGCTTTCTTCTCGTCGAACGCTGGATCTAGCGAGAATCCCCAGTTGTCCGGTACTCCCGATACGTAGGCCAAGAGGCTCGGATGATCCGCCTCGTACGCGAGACCGGAGACCTCACTCGCGCTGATCGGCGCTCGTGCGGTCGTCGATCGCTGGCGCCCGAACACCTCGAGCCCTTTGGACGTACACTTTGCGCCGAGCAGGTCCACCCCGCCGTCGAGGAATCGCCCGAGGTCTCGACGTGAGCCGATGGTCATGGACCGGAACCCCGTAGCCTCGGCGAGCAGAGCGTCACCATCGAGGTTGGCGAGGCGGCAGACCTTGACGGTGCCGTCGGGCATCAGTCGGCCGTGACGGTAGAGGATCACGTCCCGGCTGTGTCGGAACCGGTCGTCGAGCGCAACCCCGTCGTACTCACGGAGGACCGACTCCCACATCAGCTCCGGGGAATCGGTGGCGACGAGCATGAGCAGCGTGCCGCCCCTGGTGAGCACCGACCGGGTCAAGCCCGACGGAGGCAGCGGTGCGTCGGACCACGGCGCGGGGCGGAGTTCGTTGCGCTGACTCCGGGGGACCCTCGTCTTGCTGCGGGCGAGGTGCCGAGAGCGCACCGCCTGCCAGACCCAGTCCCGAATCTGCTCTTGCTGCTCCGGGAGGCTGGCGGCGGGGAGGTCGTCGAGCGCATCGAGGAGGTCGACTTCTTCGGTGGACCCTTCCCGACAGTCGTACCAGTGACTCGAAGAGACGGTCGGGAGAGCGGCCGACGCGGCAGCCACGGTGTGCTGCTCGAGGACGATGGACTCATCCCCCTCTTCCTCGACCGGATCGATCCTCGGAACGATCTGATGTGGCTCTCCGCCGCACCCCGGCAGCGCCCAGAACGATCCGAAGAGGAGTCCGAGCAGCATGATGCCCTTGGTCCATGCAGACCAGGCATCGATGGTGGTGCGGGGAGAGGTCTGGCGGCTTCGACTTCGTTGATGGGGGGGCATCGTCGTCCTCGTTGTGTCTCGAGCGGGCAGGCCCATGGGTGACGAGGAGGTAGTCGAGCTCGGTTGCCGATCGTTCGGTGCGGACTCACGTTAGGTGCGGACGAGCGCGGGGCGCACTCGGAACGTCGTCCACGACTCGATCGACCCACGCGAGCCCGTGGGCCTCGGTGACGTTCGTAGTCTCCGAGACCCGCGCCTCACTCGCGTACCAGGCGAACCCTCAGCTCCTCAGCCCCTCAGCCCCGCCTTACTGCGCCAGCGGGCTCCGCCCCTGCCCGCCCGCCCTCCGGCCGTACCCGGGTTCGATCCGTCAATGCGGCCCGCCCCTCGCCGTCGGGGCGAACACCGGGCTACTCCGCGTACATGCGCAGCTGCTCCACCGCCACGTCTCGCATGCCGCAGAGATCGTCGTAGTCGACGCTGCGCATGACCACGTAGCCGTCGCTCAGCAGCGTCTCCTTCCAGTTGCGGCGGGGGTGGCCGAGCGGCAGCAGGTCGACCTCGACCAGGCCGGCGCCCGCGCGGCGGCGCACGGCGTCGAGGCCCTCGATGCGGGTGATCCGGCCCTGCCCGTGGGCGCGCTTGAACACGACGGCCACGTGGTACCGGCGATGCGGGTTGGCCTCTACGCTGTGCCAGCACACCGCGCGCGCCCACTCGCGGAACACGTCGATGTCGTTGGCGTAGTCGATGCCGTCCATCAGCTTGGCCCCGCCGCTGCGGCAGGCGATCTCGCCGAACACCGCCTCGCCGTCGGGGGTGCGGAACCACTCCATGTGGACGAAGCCGGTGCCCATGCGCAGCGCGTGCAGCACGTCGCGCCCCAGCTCGATGCCGCCGCGGATGGCCGGGATGTAGGGGTCGCGCAGGGTGATCTGCGCGGGGCTGATCCACTCCTGCGAGCGCCCTTGGAGCGGCGGCGGGTGGTACTGCGTGACGCTCTCGATGGCGGGGTGCCCCTCGATGACCACCGCGTCGTAGGTGAACTCGTCGCCCTCGATGAACTCCTCGATGCTGACCTCGGGCACGTGGCCCATGGTGGCCAGCCGGGCCCGGGCGGCGGCCTCGTCGTCGGCCCGCCAGGTGTCGGCCGAGCCGGCCCCGGCCACGGGCTTGAGCACCACGGGGTAGCCGATCTCCCGGGCCGCCCGCAGCACGCTCTCGATGGTGTCGGCCCGGGCGAAGCGAGGCACCCGCACGCCGGCCTCGACCAGGCGAGCCTTCATGACGGGCTTGTCCCGGAAGCCCAGCGCGGTGTCGTGGTCCATGCCCGCGATGCCGGTCCGCTCCCGCACCCGCGCGGCGAGCAGCACCAAGGGCTCCCACAAGGTCTCGACCCGGTCGGCCCCCACGCGCCGCACCAGCTCGCACAGGGTCTCGAGCGCCTGCTCGCCGTGCAGCAGGCTGGGCACCTGCACGTAGTCGTGCAGGTAGGGCCGCACCCGCTGCGGCAGGTGCGACGCCGGCACGTCGCCCACGCCGTACACGGTGGCGCCGACCTCGGCCAGGCCCCGCGAGAAGTCGAGCATCTCGACGGGGTAGTGCGGGGACAGGAAGAGGACCTTCATGGACCGCGGCCCGCTCACCCCGCGTGCACCTTCAGCGTGCGACCGACCGTGTCGAGCATCTCGCGGAGCACGTCGTAGTCGGGGTGCTTCAGCCGCACCCATGCGTTGGCCATGTAGCCGGCCTCGACCGGCTGGGTGGGCGTGCCGGCGGGCGGCAGGTGGGCATCGATCACCCACTGCCCGAAGCGCTGGTGCAGCTCGTCGACCCCGGAGTAGCCGTGGATCCGACCGTCGGCGCTGGGCCGCAGGGCGATGATGCCAGCGGCGTAGCGCCGCGAGGCCTGCTGCGAGCCCCGACCGTGCACCAGGCCGTGGGCCCACTCGCGGTAGAGATCGATCTCGTTGGCGGCGCAGTAGAGATCCCACTGGCCCACGCCAGGCGGGCGGGCGCCGATCTCGGAGAAGCTCAGCCCCTTGGGCCCGTAGAACCACTCCATGTGGGTGGCCACGGTGCCCAGACCCAGCGCCCGGATGACCTCGCGGCCGAGCTGCTTCACTTCGTCGTAGCCCGAGGCGTCGACGCGGTTGGTGACCACGATCTGCGGGGAGATCCACCGCGTGCGCATGGCCTCGAGCACGTTGGGGTAGTAGTGCGAGATGAACTCGTGCTCGACCCGGCCGCCCACGCACAGCGTGTCGTAGAACCCCTCGTGGCCCTCGATGAACTCCTCGAGGGCCACCGAGGCGCCGCGGCCGATGCCGATCTCCTGCGCCGCCTCGCGCAACTGCGGGTCGTTGGCCACCCGGTAGGTCCCCGCCGCCCCGGCCCCGGCGCGGGGCTTGAGGATGATGGGAAACCCGACCAGCTTCACGAAGGCCTCGACCTCCTCGAAGGTGCTCGCGCCGGTGGTGCGGGCGGAGGGGATCCCGTGCTCGCGCAGGAATTCCTTCATGAGCGGCTTGTCACGGCACAACAGCGCCGCCTTGCTCGACAGGCCGGGGATGGTGGCCGCCTCGCGCACCCGGGCGGTGGGGAGGATGTGGGACTCGATGGTGGCCTCGAGCCGGTCCACCCAGCCGCGGGCCTGCACCCGGCGCACGGCGTCGAGCAGGCGCTGCTCGTCGCAGACGTTGCCGACCTGCTCGTAGCCGTCGAGGTCGTGCTTGAGCCCGTCGGGGAGGTGGGCGGGGTCGGCCTCACCGATGCCGGTGACCGCGGCGCCCACCGACTTGAGGGCCCGGACGAATTGCCGCTGGTAGGCAGGGAAGTGGGGCGCGACGAACAGAACGTGCATGGTGGGCGGTCCTGGCTTGCCCTCGCGGACGCGGATTGGCTAAAAGGCGGGCCCTTCTTAGCTGCGAGCGGCCGCGACGACAAGCCGTTTTCCTCCGTTACACCATGACCCTCGGCGTACTGCTCGGACCCCAGCGGCTCCGACCCACCATCGGCCTCGAGCTGGACCGCTGGGGCATCCCCGGGCCGCTGGCCACCATCACCGCGGGCTGGCAGGAGCGCGAGGCCGAAGACGACGAGCTGCAGGACTTCCTGGGCAATCGCTGCGTGAACCTGCGCCTCCACGCGCGCAGCGACGACGTGTACCAGTCGGACCGGGAGCTGTTCGAGGCCCACCGGGCCAAGCAAGACACCCTGCGCCACGTCCAGGGCCTGTACCGCCGCCGGCTGGCCCACGCCCTGGAGGCCGCCCGCGAGGTGAGCCGGGCGCCGGCCCCCCCGGCGCTGGTCGAGGAAGAGCGCGATGCCGCGATCCTCGCGCTGCGCCTGGTCGACAAGCAGCACCTGTCGCGCACCCGCCAGGTGCAGCGGGCGTTCGAGCTGTCGTTCCGCCCCGCCGGTCGCCCCGCGGTCGATCGCCACTACCGCGAGCTCCGCGCGATCCTGGGGGAGTGCTACGGCCTGCTCATCGCGGGCGGTCACGTGGCCTCGCTGCTGAACCGGATGCGCCTGTTCCAGCTGGGCTCGCTGCTGTCGTCGCTCACCCGCCCCCTGCCGGTGTTCGCGTGGTCCGCGGGGGCCATGGCCATCACCGAGCGGGTGGTGCTGTTCCACGACAGCCCGCCCCAGGGCCCGGGCAACGCGGAGATCCTCGGCCCCGGCCTGGGCCTGCTGCCGGGGGTGGTGGTGCTGCCCCACGCCCGCCGCCGGCTGCGGCTGGACGACCGCGAGCGGGTGTCGCTGTTCGCCCGCCGCTTCAAGCCCGATCGCTGCTTGACCCTCGACGAGGACCAGCGGCTGGTGTGGAACGGGCGCGACTGGGCCACCGGGCCCCGCAGCGACCAGCTGATGTTCGACGGCGAGGTCGTGCCGGTCGAGTCCGAGGCGGTAGAGGGGGCGGCGCGATGAAGCTGGCCATCCACGACCTGCTCGACGGAGGCACGCCCGACGGGGCGGCGATCGACGCGTTCCTGCGCGACCGCAGCTTCCCGCTCATCGAGGACGACCGGGCCACGTTCGTGTTCCACGGCAACGCGGACGAGGTGTACCTGCGGCACTGGATCTACGGGCTGGAATCGGCCCAGCCGTTCCAGCGGGTGCCGGACACCGAGTTCTGGTACCTGGTGCACGAGCTGCCCCCCGGCTCGCGGGTGGAGTACAAGATCGAGGTCATCCGCGGCGATCGCCACGAGTGGATCCGCGACCCCTTCAACCCCAACCTGGCCCAGGACCCGTTCGGGGCCAATTCGGTGGCTCAGGGGGTGGGGTACGAGCGGCCGGGCTGGTCGCAGGTGGACCGCGAGTCCCGGGCGGGGCGCACCGAGGAACTGTGGCTGCACCAGACCCCGTTCGGCCAGCCGCGGCGGGTCACGATGTACCTGCCCGCCCGCATGCGACCGACCCGGCGCTATCGGCTGCTGGTGGTGCACGACGGCGGCGACTACCTGCGCTACGCCGCGCTCAAGGAGGTGCTCGACAACCTCATCCACCGGCTGGAGATGGCGCCGGTGATCGCCGCGCTCATCCACCCGGGCGACCGGCTGGTGGAGTACCCCGACGATCCGCGGCACGCCGCGTTCATCGCCGAGAGCCTGCTGCCCGCGCTCGAGGAGCAGTACCCGCTGATGCCCGACGCCTCGGCCCGGTGCCTGATGGGGGCCAGCTTCGGGGCGGTGGCGTCGCTGGCCACCGCGTGGCGGCACCCGGGCATGTTCGGGCGGCTCCTGCTGCAATCGGGCTCGTTCGCGTTCACCGACATCGGCCACCACAAGCGGGGCCCGGCGTTCGACCGGGTGGTGGAGTTCGTCAACGCGTTCCGCGACGCCCCCGGGCGGCCCAGCGAGCGAGTGTACCTGAGCTGCGGGATGTACGAGTCGCTCATCTACGAGAACCGCTCGATGGTGCCGCTGCTGCAGACCACGGGGATGGCGGTGCGCTACGAGTGGACCCGCGACGGCCACAACTGGGAGAACTGGCGCGACCGGCTGCAGGCGGGCTTGTCGTGGCTGTTCCCGGGGCCGCTGTGGATGGTCTACGAGTAGCGGGCCGCTCGAGTCCAGCTCGGGCGGCGCGAGCTCGGAGAGCACCGGGATGGGTTGATGAGCCAGGGGCGGACCAACCAACGTCGGGGAAACGTCGGTTCCATCCAGGTCACGGCCCAGGTCACGGCCCAGGTCACGGCCCAGGTCACGGCCCAGGTCACGGCGAGCGCGGGAGGACGGGATCGGCGCCGGTTCCCGATCGTCCCGGGATGGTCTACCAATGGCCCCCATGACGGACGGCCTCACCCCGGTCACCCGCACCATCGGCCTCTCGCTCGGCGCGGATCTGTGTTGGCCCGCCTGCTACGAGCAGATCGTCGATCGCCTGAAGCTGTCGCTGCCCATGGGCGACCAGCTGGTGCGCTTTGCCATCGAGCGCGTGACGGTGGAGCCCTTTCGCCTCACCCAGCCCTGCCGCTACGACGTGGTGCTCGACCGGCTCACCCACTGGTTCCACACCAGCCGCGAGTGGATCAAGAAGGCCGTCATCATGGACGGCCTGTACGTGCTCAACAACCCGTGGTCGCTGCAGTCGATGGAGAAGCACACCTCCTACTGCGCGATGATGAAGCTGGGCATGCCGGTGCCCGACACCTGGCTGATGCCGCCCAAGCAGCCCACCGATCACGCCGACGCGGGCACCACCCTGCGCCGCTACGCGCGCCTGTTCGATCTCGGCGCGGTGGGCGAGCAGCTGGGCTACCCGATGTTCATGAAGCCCTACGACGGCGGGGCGTGGGTGGGGGTGTCGCGGATCGACCAGGAGGCCAAGCTGCGCGAGGCCTACGAGAGCAGCGGCTCGCGGGTGATGCACCTGCAGAAGGCGGTGGAGCCCTTCGACCTGTTCGTGCGCGCCATCGGGGTGGGGCCCCAGGTCTACATCGTGCGCTACGACCCCGCCGCCCCGCTGCACGACCGCTACAAGGTCGACTTCCACTTCGTGGACGGCGAGGAGTGGTCGGAGCTGACCGACACCGCGCTCACGATCAACGCCTTCTTCAACTGGGAGTTCAACTCCTGCGAGTCGCTGCGCAAGGACGGGGTGTTCAACCCCATCGACTTCGCCAACGCGTGCCCCGACTTCCAGGTGACCTCGCTGCACTACCACTTCCCCGAGATGGTGAAGAACATGGTGCGCTGGTCGCTGTACTGTGCGGCCACCAAGCGACCGATGCAGCACAACCTCGACTGGGAGCCGTTCTTCGCCATCGCCAAGCGGGACTTGCCCTACCGCGAGCGGCTGCGGGAGTACGCGGCGGTGGCCCGCAAGCGCATGGAGGCCGATCGCTTCACCGAGTTCTGCCACGAGCACCTGTCGCACCTCAACGAGGTGACCTGGGAGTTCTTCGGCACCCAGCAGGCCAAGGGCTTCGTGCTGGCCAAGGTGCAGTCGCTGTTCCCCGAGCACGAGGTCGAGCAATTCACCGAGCACTTCTGGGGGCTCATCCAGTTCTGGCGCAAGACCGAGGAGGATCGGATGAACTACCTGAAGGGCACGCCGAGCGACGCGGCGGCCGAGGGCGAGGCCGCTGCGGCCCCGGGAGCCAAGCCGACCAAGAAGGCCGTGGCGTCCAAGGCCTGAGCAGGCCCGAAGGAGCGCCAGCGATGCCCGAAGGGTTCGCGGGTTGGTCCGAACGGATCACGCTCGGTGACCCGGAGGGCCTACGGTTGCTCCGGCCGAGGAGCGAGAACGCACCGGCGGTGTGCGCCCCGTGGTCGTAGGTCCGAAGTTTCGTCGGTTTGGTAAGGATACCTACGGAAGTCTCCGACCTCCGAGTGATGTAAGGGAATAGCTCGGAGGGACGAGCCGCACCGATCTCTGGGGGGGATCGGGCGCACGGGTCTTGGGGGCATGGGATGCGGATGACGGGGGATGATGGCGGGGCGGTGCATCCGGAGGATCTGCCTTCGGTCCTGCTGTTCGATCTCGAGCCCGAGCGAGCTGCGGCCATCACGGCCGAGCTGATGCGGGTCGGCATTCGCGTCCGGGTGATCACCTCGGAGGATGCGTCGCTGCGCTGGTCGATGCTCGAGCTGGTCGAGCACGATCTGATCGTGCTGCAGGCCCACGACGAGGGCATCTGCGCGTCTCGGCGCATCGTGGACCACTTGATGGGCCCCCAGGGGCGGCCGGTGGTGTCGGTGGTGCTGCTGGTGGATCCCACCCACTCCATGCCCTTCTCGGCGGCCGTCGATCTGGAGACGGTGGCGGTTCCCTTCGCGCCGGCCCAGCTGCGCGAGCGGGTCGAGGACCGGCTGCAAGGGCTGATGGGCCAGGGCTCCAAGCGGCGCGTGCAGCAGATGGCCACGCGCTCGCTGTCGGTGACCGCGGTCGACCCCATGGAGCCGCCGGCGAGCCCCAGGACCTCGCCCTTGCGCCAGCGCTGGGTGCCATGGATGGGCGCCGCGGTGGCGGCCACGGTGGTCTTCATGGGCACGGCGCTGGTCACCGCGGGCGGCCAGACCGAGCCGGCGCCCGTGCCCGCCGTCACTCCGACGGTGGAGGTGGGCACGCCCTGGTCCGCTCCGGGGACGGCCGCCGTCCCGTCGTTCCAGCGCGGGTGCCCGCCGGGCATGGTGCTCGTGGAGGGCGGCGTGTTCTCGATGGGCACCCGCGACGACAGCCCCGTGCTCGCCATGTCGCGGCCCGTGCATCGGGCGGCGGTGGGCAGCTTCTGCATCGATCGTACGGAGGTGACGGTGGAGGCGTACCAGGAGTGCTCCGACGTGGGGGAGTGCGAGCGGGCCCACCGGCGCAGCTGGTGGCCCCGCGGCTCGCAAGACCCGGTGGCGTGGGAGCGGGCCCGCGAGCTGCACGGGGAGCAGTGCAACGAGCGCTACGACGATCGAGCGCAGCACCCCATCAATTGCGTGTCCTGGGCCCAGGCCGAGCGCTACTGCCAGTGGCGGGGGGCGTCGCTGCCCACCGAGGCCCAGTGGGAGCGAGCGGCCCGCAGCTCCGATGGCCGCCGCTACCCGTGGGGCAACGAGGCGCCCGACTCGGAGCGGATCAACGGCTGCGGCAGCGAGTGCGTGGCGTGGCGCAAGCACGTGGGGCTGTCGCCCACCGGCACGCTGTACCGCGACGACGACGGCTTCGCCGGCACCGCCCCCGTGGGCTCGTTTCCCCGGGGCCGCTCCGCGGCGGGCCTGGAGGACGTGGCCGGCAACGTGTTCGAGTGGACGGCCGACGGCTTCGCCCCCTACGCGGGCGGACCGGTCGACCCCGCCGGCCCCGACGAGGGCGACCGCCGGGTGATCCGGGGCGGCGCGTTCAACAGCTTCCGGCCCGAGTTCGCCGACCCGGCCCTGCGCTTCGCCCAAGACGCCCAGGCCCACACCGACACCATCGGGTTCCGCTGCGCCACCGTGCCGCAGTAGCGGGCCGGCGCCTTTACGGAGCGCTCCATCGCCCCGGAGCGGCTCGGCGATCTCACGCTCGGGCCCGAGACCGCCTGGCGGCCTACGAGAGCGACTGCGCCGCGCGGTCGACGAACGGGGTGGGGTTCATCAGATCGGCGCGGCGCTGGTACGGCGGGTTGGCGCGATCGGTGAGACCACCCGACGCGGAGCCGGTGTACAGCTCGAGGTGCAGCATGGAGAACGAAAGCCCCTGGAGCTGCCCCACCGAGCCCAGCAGCTGGCCCGGCAGCACGTCGTCACCGGTCGCGAACTGGTCGGCGTGCTCCTGCTTGATCTCGCCGTAGCGGGCCACGAAGGTGCCGTGGTCGACCTCGAGCGCGAAGGTGCCGAGATAGAAGGCGTACACGGGCTGGATGATCGTGCCCGCCGCCATGGCCACCACCGACGAGCCCACCGGCGCGTAGAGATCGCACCCGGCGTGCTTGCGGCCCCCGCGACGGTTCGAGCCAAAGGCTCGCTGCCCGGTGGTGTAGTCGGCCGTGGCGGCCTGCTGCAGCGGGAAGACCAAGTGAGCGGGAAGACCGGTGGTCATGGGTTCGGACATGGGGCCTCGGGGTCCGGGACACGCCCGGCTCGGCCCGAGGATACGCGATCGAGGGCGGGGAGGTGGCACTGAAAGAGCCGGGATCGACGATCCCAGGACGCGCTCGAGCGCCGCGCGACCTCGCCCCACCCGGGAGGCGCTCGCTGGCGACTCGCCCCCGCGCCGTGGCCCCTAGCAGCCCGTGGTGAAACCCTCGCGCGGCCAGAACACCGCCCCCGCGGCTCATGCCTTCGTTGCTCATCGGTTGATTACGCCCGGTAAACGCCCTCT
>JGI12210J13797_10574783_pt1 | contig 18593 bp, 17 predicted proteins | sample ElkSlonscriptome_3_FD_13797 | JGI IMG/M metagenome (IMG submission 13797)
GGGAGCACCCCCTCGCCTTCGTGGGGAGCGCCGAGGATCCACGCGGTGGGCTCGAGCTCGGCGACCCGAGCCGCCATCGCGGGCACCGCCTCGGCGTTGGCGGCGACGATCGGTGTCGCGATGGAGATCGGGATCCCGGCGTGCTTCAGCGCGTCGATCGCCGCGCGCGTCTTCGCGAAGCCGCCGGGGTCCCGGGTGACCCGGTCGCAGTCGTCACCCCAGCCGGGCAGGTGGACGCGCGCCTCGTCGAGAGCGGCGTCCGCGAGCGCGGACGCGCGTTCCCGATCGAGCAGCGCGCCGTTGGTCTCGAGGACGACCGTCGCACCCGTCCGCTTCGCGTGGCGCACCAGCTCCGGGAGGTCCCGGCGCAACGTCGGCTCACCGCCCGTGAGCACCAGCGTCTTCGCGTCGCTCACCGCATCGATGCGCGCGTGGACCGCCGCGGGGGCGACGAAGGCTCGGTCGTCACGCGGTCGCCGCGTGTCGCAGAAGGCGCAGTTCTGGTTGCAGCTCAGGTTCGTGAATACCCGCTCGGTGCGGTGGGCGCTCATGCGTTCGCGGACCTCGGCGACATCGGCGGCAGCCTAGCAGTCATGGCGCTTCGGCGGTCGCGGGTCGCTCGTCAGCGTCGGATGTCGGATGTCGGATGTCGGATGTCGGAGTCTATCCTCGACGCTCAGCGGAGGGTGGGTAGACCCTCGTCCACCCGGGTCTCGAATGCCTCCGGTCGGTCGATGTCGTTCCACACGCGGACGCAGTGCCGGGTCAGGTCCTCTTCGACGAAACGCGAGACGGTGACGGCCCTTCGCGGCCAAAGGGCCCTTGCCGCGCTCGCAGCCTGACGGCTCAGCTCACGGGTGTGCCGGGGCTCGAGTCGGTGCATGCCGAAGACGTGGAGGCTCATGTCGTGGCCCAGCGCATGGAAGTGGGTGTGCCACATGGTGGCGAGCTCCGTGCGCAGCCGCTGGCCCACTTCGCGCGCGGGCCGCGTCAACCGGTAGGCGAGCTCCCCCCGGAGGTTGATCGGGAAGACCCCATCGCCCAGCGACCGGAGCCACGCCCGCGACGAGAGCACCGGGGTGCGCGCATGGACCAGCCGCGGTTCGAACCCTCCCTCCTCGAGTCCCATCGCCTGCTGGCGCGCGATGAACGCCGCCGGTGTGGGGACCAGTCGGAGCTTGCCGCCGGCCATGCCGTAACCGAGGTCGCGAAGGTAGGCAGCGAAGCGCACGTCCCGGTCGAGGTGCCGTGACCCGTGCAGGAAGAGGCTCTGCTCCGGCGCCACGTCCGGGAAGAGCAGGGATGGTGGGCCGCTCGGCCAGCGGACCAGCGCGATGCTCTCGCCGTAGTGCTCTCGATAGGCGTTCGCGAGCGGCTCCAGCAGCGGCGCCTCGGGTCCGAGCTCGTGCAGGTGCTCCTCGAGCGGCAGCTCTTCCGGTGGCCGAAGGGCGGTCGCCGAACGCAGGCGGTCGACCGCGACCGTCAGCGCGCGCTGGCGCTCGGCGGTGAGTCCGCTGGCGATCCCGGCGGCCCACTCCCCCGCTCCTCGGCCTTCGTAGCTGAGCGCGAAGTCGTTGGTCCGCAGGAGCGCTTTGTCGGCCGAAGGCTCGTCGAGCCAGAGCTGGGTCTGCGGGGTACGAAGGCCGATCCGCCAAGGCTCGCCCGCGCCGTCGAAGAGGCGCACCCAGGCCACCTCGACCTTCAGGGCGCTGCGTGCATCGCCGGCGAAGGCTTCGAGCGCGGCTTCGGTGGTCTCGCGTGCGCCCACCGCCGGAGCATACCCGTTCCGTGAACGCGAGAACGCCCGACCTCGAAGGAGGCCGGGCGCTCGTCGATCCCAAAGAAAGCTCAGTTTCAGTCGGCTGACGCGAAGGCGTTGCCGTCGTCCTGCGGCTCGACGGCGACGACCCGGAGGCCCTCGATGAGCTCGCGGAGATGGTCTTCACCGAGGAAGGACCAGACCTGGTAGACGCAGCCCTGGCCGCCGACGCTGATCGTCGCGCTGGCGACACCCTCTTCGCTGCTGACGATCGTGGCGCTGCCGTCCGCGTAGGTCGGCTCCGGCGCGGCGTCGGTGTCCATGTCGTTGAGCGAGTCGACCGGCATCGAGGTACCGGCGATGCCGAAGGCGGCGCGGCCGCAGCGTCGGCAGGGCTGACCGTTCTCGCGCACGCCGGGCGCGCCCTGCTGGTCGATCTCGACGGCCCAGCCGCCATCCAGCGCGCTGGCTCGGGCACCAGAGACACCGGCGGGGACGAGCGGCGCACACCAGCCGCGGTTGTCGGCGGTGGTCCAAGCGTTCATCACCGCGTCGGGCGCGGCGCCCATCGCGATCGGATCGCTCGACCAGGGCGCATCCGGTAGACCGGCGAGCTGCTCCTCGGAGTAGCTCGGCAGAATGAACTCCGTGGGCGCTTCCGCGAACGTCTCTTCGGCGGGAGCGGCTTCGCCCCCAGGCGCCTCGCTGGCGCTCGTCGTGGCCTCCGCCGCCGCAAACGCGGGGGCCTCCGCCGTGCTCGACCCGCAGGCCGCCATCCCCATCGCGACCGCGATGGCCAACATGCTTCTCTCACGCATCGTGTTCCTCCCGGATGTGTCGCGCGGCTTCGCCCGCTCGCGCGTCCGTTGTCCCTTGCCTACCGAAGGGGGGATCGAGTGGGCAAGAAAACGGCAGGCTCTCGAACGCAATCGAGCGAGCTCCCGGGGGAGCTCGCTCGAAGCGAAGGGCGGAAGTGGGGGCAGCTCACTCGGCGGCGTCGCTGAGCGCCGAGCGGACTCGGCCGAGCTTCGCCAGCAGGCGCTCGCCGGTGTTCTCGATCTCGTTGACCCGGTTGGCGCAGCGGACCTCGGCGCGCTCGAGATGGCGCTCGAGCAAGGGTCGGCGCTCGGGGTGCTCGCTGGCCTGCCGCTGCAGGAGCTCGGCGACCGCCACGTCCGTCAGGATCCGGATGAGCCGGTCCGCGTGGAGCATCGCGTAGGAGAAGTCGCGCTTCGGGTCCCAGTCCTTGAGGAACGAGTCCGGCCAATCGGTGACCGGTTTGCCCTGCAGACCCTTCATCTTGTCCCCCGCGGTGCGGACGACGAGCTGCTGCTGCAGCCCGAGGGAGAGCGACTGCAGCTTGGCCACGCGCCGCTCGAGTGGGTCCCGCGCGGAGACGGATCGCCAGCGAGCCTGCGCCATCTTTCGAACGAAGCGGCGGGGGTCCTTCATGATCCCCCCGAGCGTGTCCTTCATGGCCATCAGCGCCTGGATCTGGCTGGTGCCCTCGTAGATGGGCATGACCATCGCGTCGCGCATCAGCTTCTCGGCGCCGTACTCCTCGATGTAGCCGTTGCCGCCGTGGATCTGGATGCAGCGGCGGGAGATCTCGACGGCCTTCTCGGCGCCCCAGTACTTGAGCAGCGGGGTCAGCCGCCGGCTGATGCGCTCGCGCTTCTTCAGCTCGGCCTGGGCCTCCGCTCGCTCTTGGGCGCTCAGGTTGCCGTAATGGTCGAGCGCCAGCCGGAGCTTCTGTACGACCTCTTCGTTGTAGCCGGCGGTGACCGCCATGGCGCGGATGGCGACGATGTCGGACTCCATCTCGTCCAGCATGTCGGCGATCATCTCGTGGCGGTCGATCGTCTTGCCCATCGACCCACGCTCGGCGGCGTAGGCCTTGGCCTTCCGGTAGGCGGCCTCGCAGAGCCCGAGGCACTCGAAGCCGACACCGACCCGGGCGTTGTTCATCAGGGTCAGCATGTGCTTGAAGCCCTGGCCTCGCTCGCCGATGAGCATCGCCGGCGCGCGGTCGAAGAGCAGGCCACAGGTGGCCGAGCCGTGGTGGCCCATCTTCTCTTCGACGCGGGTGATCTCGACGTGCCGCTCTCGCTTGCCGTCCTTGTCGTGATAGGTCGGCACCAGGAAGAAGCTGAGCCCCTTCAGGCCGGCCATCGGGTCGCTCGGGTCGCCGGCGTCCTCGGTCCGCGCGATCACGAAGTGCCACTTGCCGTGGCCGCTGGTGATGAAGATCTTCTCGCCGCTGACGAACCAGTTCCCGTCGGCGTCCTGCTCGGCCTTCGCGCGGAGCGCGGCCATGTCGGAGCCAGCGTCGGGCTCGGTGATGTCCATGCAGCCCCAGGCCTCGCCGGCGACGATCTCGTCGATCATCTGGCGGAAGCGGGTTTCCCGCACGCGGCCGGTCTCGGGGTCGATGGTCGTCGTTCCCTCGCGAATCGAGAAGACGAGCGCGGCCATCGCCATGCCGCCGTGAAAGCCGTGGTGGGCCATCACCGACACGTCCGCCCGGCCCATCATCTCCGAGAGCAGGAAGTAGACGAGCAGCGGCACGTTCATGCCGCCGAGCTCCCGGGGGACGTTGAGGCCGTGGAGATCGAGCTCCTTGATCTGGTCGAAGATGCTCTGGAGCCGGTCGGGGAAGACGACCTCGCCGTCCTCGAGCCGCACGCCCTCGCGATCGATCTCGGCAGCGTGGGGCGCGATCTCACCGGCGACGAACTCGCCGACCATCTTCATGATGTCGAGGTAGAGCTCCATCGCCTCGGCCGCGTCTTCCGGGCCGTCGGGGTCGATGAAACGCCGCTCGGTCAGCTCGACCAAGGGCTCCCAGTCGATGCCCTTCTCGACGTACCAGCGCAGGTCCTGGTTGTCTTCGTAGAAGCTCGCCATGTTCGTGTCCTCCGGTGGCCGCTACTCGGCGGCGACCTCGTAGTTCTTGGGGCGCGATGCGAAGAGCCCGGCTCGGGCCATCCGTCGCATCTCTGCGCGAAGTCTCTGTCGTCGGTCGCCGGCGTCTTCCGGCAAGAGCGCGACCAGGGTGTCCATCACCGCGATCGAGCCGACGACCAGCTGGACCAGGTGCACCACGTAGGCCGGCAGGTCGGCCTTCGATTGCACGTGACCCTCCCGCTGCGCCTTGCTCAGCTGCGAGAGCGCGACGTCGACCCAGGGCCGCACGTAGCGCTCGAGCCGCTGGCGTACGTCTTCCGGTCGGTCGAGGGTCTCGCGGACCAAGAGCCGTGCTCGGTCCGGATCCTCGAGGAAGAAGTCGGCCATCGCGTCGAGCACGCCATCGAAACGGTCGACCTCGGCCGCGGCCATCAGCAGCTCGGGCAGCACTTCGTTCCAGCGGGCCAGCAGCTCGTCGAGCACCGCCTGGCGCAGCTCTTCCTTCGATTTGAAGTGATAGAGCAGGCTCGGCTTCCGCACGCCGACCGCCTCGGCGATCGCCTGCACCGAGGTGCCCTCGAAGCCACGGGCGGCGAAGAGCCGCGTGGCTTCTTCGAGGATCTTCGCGCGTACGTCGGTCGGCATCGGTCGTCGGGCCGCGAGAGGTGTGTCTACCGTGCGGTCAGTGTCTGTCTACCATATGGTAGGTAGAGCGCAAGAGGTGCCGACTCCCTTTCCGTCTGGCAACTTATGGAAGTGAGCGCTGCACCTGCCGAGACGAGCCACTGGGTCCTCAGGCCGGGGCGCTCGCTGGCGGTGCTCCAGGCCCTGGCGCTCTGGCCGGTGTGGATCGGCGCGATCTGCTTCGACCGAGTCCTTCGCAACGAGCCGACCGAGCTCGGTGCGGACATCTGGGTCTATCGCTCGGCTGCGATCATCGTCGGCCTCTGTGCGCTCGCTGCCTACGTCGGTCGGCACCCCCGCGGGCTCGCGGCGAGCGCCACCCATGGCGTCGCCCCGATGGCCCGGGTGCTCGGCGTCGGGCTGCTCTTCGCGCTCGTCGGCTTCCGCTGGCGGGGGCTGGAGCTCGACGCGATGGTGATCAGCGGTGTCGCGTCCGCGGTCGCTGGCGGGGTCTACCTGACGCTCGCCACCATCGTCTCCCGCTGGCCTGGCGGCGTCTTGAAGCTCACCGACTCGGGTCCCGTGCTCGACGGGCCGCGGCACCGCTATGTTCTCGGCGAGTGGCCCGGCGAATGCGCCGAGGGCGAGACCCTCTGGCTCCCTGCCCTCGAGACCCACGGCTCCGGCGACGGCCCCTACCGCCGTGGCCGGATGCTCGGCCGAAGCGCGGTGGTGATCCGCGACCGCGACGGGTCACTGGTTCACCGGCTCGTCCACCAGGGCGTGCTCCTCGAAGCCTGGGCGCTCACCACCTTCGCTTGGGTGATGCTCTCGCGGCTCGGCTGAGCTGGGGTCAACCGCGACGGTCGCGGATCAGCCCTTCCTGCATCGTCGAGGCGATCAGCACCCCCTCGCGGGTGAACCAGCGACCCTGCGAGAGCCCCCGGGCGCCCTGCGCGGAGGGCGCCTCGAGGTCGTAGAGGAGCCAGTCATCGAAGCGGAAGGGACGATGGAACCACATCGCGTGGTCCAGGCTGGCGACCTGCATGCCGGGCGTGAGCCAGGTGACCGAGTGCGGCTGCATGGTCGTGCCGAGCAGGTGGAAGTCGGAGGCGTAGGCGAGCAGGTACTGGTGGGTGGAGCGCTCGTCCGGGAGCGGGCCGTTCGCGCGGAACCAGACGTGGCGGATGGGCTCGCGCTCGCCGGGGTTCATGGGATCGACCGGGGCCACCGGGCGCACCTCGATCGGCCGGTCCGCCACCACCCGCTCCCGGAGCGCTCGCGGGAGCTTGGAGCGGACCGATTCGGGCAGCCGCTCGAGATAGCGGCGACCGAGCTCCTGCTCGCTGCGCAGCTCGTCGGGGCCGGGCACGTCGGGCATCTTTGGCGACTGATGGTCGAAGCCCTCTTCGGCGATCTGGAACGAGGCCGAGAGGTTGAAGATGGCCTTGCCGTTCTGGATCGCGACGACGCGCCGGGTGGTGAAGCTTCGCCCGTCGCGGATCGGATCGACCATGTAGACGATGCTCTCCTTCGCGTCGCCCGGTCGCATGAAATAACCGTGGAGCGAGTGCACGCTCCGCCCCTCGGGCACGGTCTGCTCGGCCGCGGAGAGCGACTGGCCGACGACCTGACCGCCGAAGACCCGGCCCCAGCCGAGATCCTGGCTCCGCCCGCGGAAGATGTTCTCCTCGATGCGCTCGAGCTGGAGGATCGCCATCAGCTCGTCGATGAGGTTCTTCGGGCTCTTGTCGTCGTCGGTCACGGCTCGCTCCTCGCTCTCGGCTCGTCCACGGGTCGTACGCGGCGCGCGATCGTGACGCTGCCCCACCGGCGGCCCTGGCGCCAATCGCCGGTCAGCCCGCCACGAGCCGACGGTGATCGGCGAGAGTGCAGCGGTTCTGCACGACGTCGATGCCCTCGGCGCGCCAGCGAGCGGCGGCCTCGGCGTTGACGATGCCGAGCTGCAGCCAGACCACCTTGGGGAGCGGGTCCATCGCCAGCACTTCGTCCACGTGGCCGATCACCGCGTCCGAGCGGCGAAAGACGTCGACCATGTCGACGGGCTCCCCGAGGTGCCGAAGGTCGGCCACGGTCGTGGCGCCGAAGAGCTGTCGGCCGATGTGGCCCGGGTTCACCGGAAGCATGCGGTAGCCGACCGACGCCAGGTACTCCGGGACGTAGTGCGCGGGCCGGCTCGCCTGCGGGTGGGCGCCGAGGACCGCGATGGTCCGGACCGACTCGAGCACCTCGCGGGCGTGGGCGTCGGAGGTCGGGTCGAGTGCATTCATCGGGGCACCGCCAGCTGGTGGATCGCACCGCCGGCCGTGCCGACGAGGAGGCTCTCGCCGGCCGCACCGAAGGCCAGAGCGGTCACGGTGTTGGTGGTGGCGAGGGTGTCGAACTCCGCGACGGCCGGGAACCATGCGTGGCCGGAGAGGTCGCCGGACTCGGGGATCGCGACCGAGCCCCGCTCCGACCCGTCGGCGCTCCAGAACGAGACGACTCCGGCGGCGCCGCCCGCCGCGAGAAGGCGGTGGCCTGGGTGGTAGGCGAGGGCGTGCACCGGACCGAGGGCACGCTGCCACATGGCCTCGGTCTGGCCGTGGACCCAGCCGAAGAGGGTGGGTTCGTCCTCTGCCCCGTGGCTCGCCACGGCCACGCGATGGTTGCCCATCGCCACCACGTCGTAGAAGGGCATCGGCCCCGCGGGGTGCGAGGGGTAGGGGAGCTCGGTCGGCTCGTCGCCAGTCCCGGTCGGCGGGNCGGCCAGGTCGACCGGGTAGAGGTAGGCGTCCCAGGTCGCGACGAAGAGCGTGGCGCCATCGCCGTCGACCTCGAGCGCGTAGGGGAACTTGTAGGTCTCCGCGACCCAGACGATGGCGCCGTCGGCCCGGCGGTGCTCCACCCGGTTGTCGTCGCCCGCGATGAAGACACCGCCCGCGGAGGCGGCGGCGACGTCGGCGATGCCCATCTCCATGGCGGTGAAGCGCCCCTCGAGCTCACCGGTCGCCGTCAGCCGGAGCACCTCGCTGTGGACGGTCCCGGCAAAGCCCGGCGTGAGCGAGGTGATGAAGTCCCCGCCATCGCAGGTGTGGACCACTCGGCCGCCGGGCCAACGGCGGAGTGTCCCGTCGCGGCCCGCGCTCAACCAGCCGTCGCCCAGGGGTGCGATGGCGTCGACGATGGCCTCGTGGCTTCCCAGCGCCTTCATGGAGCCGCAGCCTACCGCCTCGCGACCGAGATCCAAGGGTTCCGGTGCCTCGGGGCGTCAGTCCGCGGCGATGGTTCGGGCCTCGCGAAGGAGCGCGTCCACCGCCTGGTCGGTGCCACCCGTGGCGCGCGCTGGATCGAGGACCCAGCTCACCACGCTCTCGACGGCCTTCCGGTGCACGGCCACCTCGTCGCAGGCGGCGTCGACCAGGAACCTGCCGATCTCGAGCGCCCCCTCGTCCGTGGGGTCGCCGCTGACGGCCTCGGAGTAGTCACGCGCCAGCCGCTCTCGGGCCGCTTCGTCGATCCGGTCCCTCAGCGCTGCGTCGAGCCGGGCGGCCTCCGCATGCAGGGGCGCGAACCGGTCGGCCTCCTCGGGCATGGCCGCCGCGAGCTCGTCGGCGAGGATCTCCAGGTGGACCCGCAGCACGCTCGTCGGCATCCCCCGCGCCGCGAGCAGGCGCCCGAGCCAGTCGATCCGTGAGGCGCGGAAGGACTCCTCCTCGCCGAGGAGGTACGCGAGGTATCCGCCGTCGGAGTCGGTGAAGCGACGGCCCCGCGCGCCCCAGCGCTCGTCCACGTAGGGCATCACCTCGAGCGCCCGGTCGGTCGCCACGATGGCGGCCTGCAGCTCCCGGCGATCCTGCGTGACCGGGTGGGAGCCGGCTTCGGGGTTGAGCGAGAGCACGTGAACGCCGAGGTCCTCGGGGTCGACCGGCTCCAGCTTCTTGAACGCTCGCTTGAAGGTCGTCAGCAGCTCCTGCGCACTCCGCTCGGCTTCCTTTCGGTCCGCCGGGTCCAGGGCCTGGAGCAGATCCGCGATGGGCTCGGAATGCACGGCGGCGGCGTCGCGGATGAACGCCAGGGATCGTCCGCTCAGCGCGAGTGTCTGGTCGATGGCGTCCACGTCCGCCCCGATCCGTCGCGCGATGTCGAGCGCGTGGAGGTGGCCGACGAGCGGCGGCTCCGCAGACCCGGAGCGGCTGATCTGCTGGGCGCCATCGGCGGCGGAGCCCATCGCCCGCAGCACGTCGGGGACTTCGCCGCGGAGCTCGTCGAGGTCGGCCAGCAGCAGCTCGAGGGGACGGGCGACCGTCTCGCGGAGGGCGGCCGCGACCTCGTCGCGGAGCTCCCGGTGGAGCAAGCGCACGATCGTGGCCTGGCTCGCGGCGAGCAGACGCAGGTAGCCCGCGTAGCCCTCGCGGCTGACGCTGCCGTCATGCATCGCCTGCACGAAAGCGGTGTCCAGGAGCGCCGATGTCGCCCGCTCGAGTTTGGTGTCCCCCCCAATCATCCAACGAGAAACATACCGCGAACGGGTCCTCGCGGAACCCCGTCGAACTCGCGGTTCTCCCTCGCCGTCAGTGAGCCGCCTTCAGGCACCGGCGGCGCGAGTCGCGCCGGCGTTCGCGCGGCTGACCGCGGCGCTCACCATCGCCTCCATCTCGCGGCGAAGGTCGTTCTCGAGACCGGCGTTCTCCCACTCGGCGCGAACGATCGCGTCTACGAGCTCGGCGACGCTTCCGCCCGGGTCGGCGGCGAGGCGCTCGACATCGTCGGAGCAGAGGCAGACCCCGAGCCGCGAGCACATCGCTTCGAGCAGCTCGCGCACGTCGTTGGGACAGAGCATCCCCGTATCGTTGGCGAATCGGCCGAGGATGGCAAAAAACCTCTCGGTGACACGCCTGTTCCGGAGAAGTGCCGTGGACGGAGTCCGGGGCCCGGTCGCGGTGCTACCCTGAGGGCGATGACGACGAAGCTCGAGCAGGCCCTCACGCGCTTCGACGCGATGAACGCCGAGGACCCGAACACCGAAGACGTCGGCGGCGAGGCGCAGCCCAAGGAGCTGATCTACGGCCGCCGGATGAGCGAGCGGCTCGCCCTCTTCGCGCCGGACGCCCCGGAGACCGTGAAGCTCGCGGTCCGCGCCCAACACCTGCGCCGCTGGACGCTCGCGCGCTCCGACTTCCCGATGGACCGGGCCGGCTACCTCACCTGGCGGACCCGCTGCGCGAAGATGCACGCCGAGCTCGCCGGCGAGGTGCTCGAGGAGGTCGGCTACGACGAGGAGACCATCGGCACGGTTCAGCGGGTCCTGACCAAGCGCGGGCTGAAGACCGACGCGAACGTGCAGCTCCTCGAGGACACCGCTTGCCTGGTCTTCCTCGAGCACTACGCAGCGGAGTTCGCCGGCAAGCATCCGAAGGACAAGGTCATCGACATCGTCCAGAAGACCTGGAAGAAGATGAGCGACGAAGGCCACGCCGCGGCGATGGAGCTGCCGCTCGACCCGGGGGTCAAGGCCGTGGTCGAAGAGGCGCTCGCCGGCTGAATCTCGTTCGCGAGTGGTAGGCTCGGCCATGCGCTCATGCCTCTGTCTCGTTCTCGTCTTGCTCCTCGGCTGCGGCGACGACGTCGCGCCCGGCACTGACGGGGGAACGGAGTGCTCGCGCAGCGCCGACTGTGACGACGGGCTCTTCTGCAACGGTTCGGAGTCGTGCGATCCCGACGACCCCGGCTCGAACGCCGAAGGCTGCGTTCCCGGCGAGGTCCCGCCATGCGTCGAGCGTTGCGACGAGGTCGGCGACGAGTGCGTTGGTGGCTGCAGCGATGGCGACGCCGATCGCGACGGCGCGGACTCGATCGCCTGCGGTGGCAACGACTGCGACGACGCCGACCCGAACCGCTTCCCGGGCAACACCGAGGTCTGCGACAGCGAAGGCAACGACGAGGATTGCGATCCGACCACGCTCGGCTTCGACCTCGACGGAGACGGCTTCGTCGGGGACCGCTGCTGCAACGACGCCGACGGTGAGCTGACCTGCGGGATGGACTGCGACGACCTGTCGCGCGGTAGCTTTCCGGGGGCGACCGACAGCTGCAACGGCACCGACGACGACTGCGACGGTGCGGTCGACGAGGAAGCGACGCTCACCTTCTACTTCGACGGCGACGGCGACGGCTTCGGCCTCGCCGATGACCCCGAGCTAGCAGACGCGCTCCGACCCATTCAGGCCTGCGAGCGGCCGGACGGCTACGCCCTGGTGCCCGGGGACTGCAACGACGACAACCCCTTCGCCCAACCGGGTGGCACCGAGCGCTGCGCGCCGCTCGGCGACGACGAGGACTGCGACGGCGAGATCGACGAGTTCGGCGATGGCGCTGCGAGCCCCGCGGTCGATCTCGTCACCTATTACCGCGACGACGACTTCGACGGGTGGGGGAAGGTCGACGACGTCCGCGTGAGCTGCGCCCCGCCGGCGCTCGGCAACTGGTCTCTCTTCCCCGGCGACTGCCGAGACGACCTGGCCGTGGTGAACCCCGACGCGAGCTACGCGCGGGAGCCGGCCTGTCCGGCGGACCGGATGGTCGAGGATACGGTCGAGTTCGTCATGGCCGCGTACTGCGGTGGTTCCTGGGCCTGCGTGACCGAGAGCGGTGGCTGCTCGTCGCCGCTGACCGAGCCGCGTTTCCTGCCGGTGTGGGATCTCGACTGCGATGGCGAGGTTCGCGCACAGGACGGGGCATGCATCGATGGGAGCGCCGCCGCCTGTGACGTGCTCTTTCTGACCGGCTCGCCCATCGACCCCGACCAGTGCGGCCAGGGCACCGGCTACTACGCCAACTCGACCGATTGCTTCTGGAACGGCAGCGCGTGCATCCCGAACGGTGACGGCCCGGGCACCGCAGCCTGCCGCTGAAGGAGCCGGCGGGCCCCGGTCGACCGGGGCCCGCGCTGCTCACTCATTCGACGCTGCGCACGACGCCGGCGCCGACGGTGCGTCCGCCCTCACGGATCGCGAAGCGCATGCCGCTCTCCAGCGCGATGGGGCGCTGGAGCTCGAAGCGCGCGCGGCCGCGGCTCCCCGGCTCGAGCGAGCCGGGAGTGGTGAGCGTCGCGGTCACGTCGGTCACGCCGAACCAGAGCTGAGGCATGTAGCCGCTCTTGATCGGCGTGTGTCGGCCGCCCTCGTCCCGCTGGAGCAGGACCAAGTCGGCCTCACCGAAGGCGTGCGGCCGGACGGTGCCGGGCGCCGCCATGACGTCCCCCCGCGCCACGGCGTCCTTGCGAACGCCGCGGAGCAAGAGACCGACATTGTGGCCGGCGAGCGCCGCGGGCAGATCCTCGTGGAAGGCCTGGATCCCCTTCACGGCGACCGTCTCGCCACCGACGATCTCGACGGAGTCACCGACGACGAGCCGACCACGCTCGACCCGACCGGTCACGACGGTGCCGAGACCCTTCACGCCGTAGACGCCCTCGACAGGCATCAGGAAGGGGCTCGTCTCGTCGCGCTCGGGCGCGGGGACGTGCGTGTCGAGGGCAAGGACGAGCGCATCGATGCACCCGATCGCCGCGTCACCGAAACGACCCGCCTGGGCCGCCTCGAGCGCCTTCAACGCCGAGCCGCGGACGATCGGAGACTCGACGTAGCCGTAGCTCTCGAGCAGCTCCCCGACCTCGAGCTCGACGAGCTCGAGCAACTCGGGGTCGGCGATGTCGACCTTGTTCACGAAGACCACCAGGTGCTCGACCCCGACCTGTCGGGCGAGGACCACGTGCTCCCGCGTCTGTGCCTCGGTTCCCTGCGAGCCGTCGACGAGCAGGATGGCGCCGTCCATCTGGGCAGCGCCGGTGATCATCCCCTTGACGTACTCGTGGTGACCGGGGCAGTCGACGTGGGCGTAGACCCGGGTGGCCGACGCCCAGCGAAGGTGGGTGGCGTTGATGGTGATCCCGCGCTCTCGCTCCTCGGGTGCGCCGTCGATCGCGGCGTAGTCCTTGGCCTTGCCGCCGTAACGATGCGCCTGCACCAGGCTGATGGCGGCGGTCAGGGTGGTCTTGCCGTGGTCGACGTGACCGATGGTGCCGACGCTCATGGGGATCGGGCGCTCGAGCGCGATCTTCTCTTCGATGTTCATGTCTTCTTCTCTTCTCGGTTGGTGTTGGTTTCATGCGTTCTCGAGCGCGGCATCGATTCGGAGGAGCCGATGCTGCGCGGAGCGGTGGGGACGGAACGAAAACGCCCCTCGCGGCGAGAGCCGGAGGGGCGGATCGAGCGGGCGCCTTCAGGTCAGGCGCGGGGCATCGATGCGTCGGCTTCGCAAGGACGGAGCACGGCGTCCGCTGTCAGCGAGAGCTGACAGGCGCCGAGGTTCGCGAGTGTCGACCTGCGCATCATGGCCGCCGCACCCTGAGTCGGGCGCGAGCCATGTCAACGCTTGTCGGGCGGGGGGATCGAATAGGTCACCGACGCGCGTGCGACCAGCACGTCCTCGGCGAGCAGGTCGACGGACATCACCGCCAGCCGCTTGCCGAGCTTGAGCATGCTGGACTCGGCTTCGATCTTGCCGAGCTTCGGTTTGCGGAAGAAGTCGATGTGCAGGCTGGTGGTCACGGTCAGCGCGACCGGGCCGATCAGGCTGAGGACGTTGTAGTAGGCGGCGGTGTCCGCCAGCGTCATCAGTGTGGGCCCCGAGACGGTGTTGCCCGGCCGCAGATGCATCTCGCCCGGGTTCTGCAGACGGATGCGGACCTTGCCTTCGCTCGCCGAGACGGTGGTGGCGAAGCCGTGGGCCGCGGGGAAGTGGTCGGCGACGAACTGGTCGATCGCCGCGGCGTTCATGATGTGTTCGTTCATCCTGCGATCCCTGCGAGCGTCTCGTAGATGGCGATGCCCACGCCGACGAGCGACTCGCCGGCGATGATGCCCGCGGCGATGACGATGACGAAGCGCTTGGCCCACTTGGGGTCGATGCGCTCGGCCACCACGGAGATGAAGCCACCGAGGAACATGCTGATCGCGTAGTAGGCGGGGATGACGAGCGCCAGACCCATGGCGCCCGGGCTCGGCACCCACTTGCGCTTCTCCTTCGAGAGCACCTTCTCCAGCACCGCGAAGACCACGCCGACGCCGCCGGCGATCGCCATCGCCTCGGGCGCCATCGCGGGCATGGCCTCGATGCCGTCGCGGAAGAGCTCCGCGACGGTCTTCCATGCGAGCACCGCCGGCGCCGCCCATTCGTCGGTGAGCAGCATCCCCCGTGGATCGGGGATCAGGAGCAGGTAGCCCCAACAGCCGACGGTCGCGCCGGCGACCACGCCGAACGCCTGGGCGATGGTCTGCTGTTTTGGTGACGCGCCGATGAGCAGGCCGGTCTTCATGTCGTGGAGCAGGTCGGCCGTCTGGCTGGCCGCGCCGCCGGTGACGTTCGCGGCCATCAGGTTGCCGGCGACGTTGCCGGGGCTGACGACACCGAAGATCAGCTGGGTGACCTTCCCCATCGGCCCGACCGGGGTGATGTTGGTCTCGCCGGAAACGCGCCCCGCGACGATCGCCAGCACGAAGGTCAAGAGCACCGCGCTGACCGCCAAGGCGATCCCGATATCGAAGAAGAGGACCTGGCCGAGCGTGGCGAGCACGAGCACGGCGAGCAGCGCCCCCAGGAACACACGCCGCGGGACCTCGTGCTGGCTGTCGCCGGCCTTGCTGGTCGCGGCCGCACGTGTGCCCCGCATGGCCGCGACCACCGAGCGCCAGCTGAAGGCGAACGAGGTCAGAGCCGCGGTCACCATCATCGAAACGCCCGGCCAGAGCATCCACTTGTTGATCGAGCTGAACCACACCTTGCCGGCCTCGGCCGCCCCGGGTTCCGCCCAGCCGGCGTCGAGGGCGATTGGCGCGATCCAGCCCCAGGCGATCGCTGCGGCGAGCAGCATGGAGGTACCGGCGCGCGGTCCGATGAGCACTCCGACCGCCACCATCAAGGGCGACCAGTCGAGGACGAAACCGAGGTTCGGCAACGTGTACTTGGTGATGCCCGCGGTCGCGCCGGCGCTGCCAGCGGGAAGCGAAGCGGCCACGGACCCCGGCAGCAGGAGCTTCTTGATCTTGGCGAAGTGAATCAGCGCCTTGGCGCCGCCGCCGAGCAGTCCNCCGACGAGCAGCGCTTTGACCCGGGCCATCGCTTCGCTTCCGCGGGCGTACATCTGCTTGATGGTCTCGGCCGCGGCGATGCCGTTGGGGAAGGGGAGCTCGTCCACGATGAGCATCTGGCGGCGGAGACCGATGCCGACGACGATGCCGACCAGCGACACCGCGAGCGTCCACACGGCGAGCACCCACCAGCTCAGCTGCTCTCCGGTGATCATCGCGAGCGCGGGGATGGGCGCGACGAGTCCGGCGGAGCTGATGCTCGCGCCCGCCGAAGCGGTGGTCTGGTTGATGTTGTTCTCGAGCATCCCGTACGGGCGCCCGCCGACGTTCTCGAGCGACTTGTAGAGCCCGAAGCTCAGCAACATCGCCGTGATCGACATGTTGAAGCCCCAGCCGATCTTCAGGCCGCTGTAGATGTTGCAGAGCGAGAGGATCCCGCCGAGCACCATGCCGGTCACGATCGCCCGGACGGTCAGCTGCGGGTCGGTGGTGTTGACCGGTGGGAACGCCTCCTTCGGACTCGGTTCGGCGATGCTCTCTTCGAGCCGCCGGGGCTCGCCCGACACCACCGCTTCGGCGCTCTCGTCGCTCATTCGCAGGAAAGCACCACGAAGCGGGGGGCCTGTAAAGCCCGCGAGCGTGCGCTCTCAGCGGATGGAGTGGTGGAGGGTGAAGCGGCCGCGAGCGCGACGCAGAAAGCGGAACCGCTCGAGGACGCGGGCGCGATAACGATTCGCGGTGTCGTTCCGGTCGTTACCGACCGCGGCCGAGGAGACCTCGCCGATAGTGCCCGGCGAGGTCTCCCGCCCGTCGTTCTCACTGCCCTCGGGTCACCCTACCAAGGTGGGCCGCCAGACTCACCCGGGCTCGTCCATCAGGTCGGGTGGTGGCGCAGCGCTTCGAGATCGAGGCGGCCGCGCTCGTCAAAGGCCACGCCCTCCTTCTCGAGCCTCTTCTGCTGCGTCTTTCGACCGCTCGGGTCGTGGCGGTCGCGCGAGCAGGTGCCCTTGGCGTCGACCACCCGCTGCCAGGGCACGTCCTCGGGGCACTGGCTCATCGCCCAACCGACCGCCTTCGGTGAGAGCGGTCGTTCCAGCATCTTCGCGATCTGCCCGAAGGTCATCACGCGCCCCCTCGGGATCGCGCGGACGATCTCGTAGACCGGATCGAAGGCGCTCACAGGCGGTGGGTGCCGCCCTGCACCTTGGCCCACAGCGCTTCGTCCATCGGCGTGTAGCTCGCGCCGTCGAGCACGTAGACATCGTCGTCGACCGTGGCCGGATCGACTCCGTCATTGGCGAAGGTGGTCTTGCGGACCTTGTGGGTCCCGGTCGTCTCGAGCGCGTCGGTCACGCGGATGAAGCGAGGTCGCGCGTAGGCGGGGAGCCGTTCGGCGGCGGAGGCGAAGGCGCCGGGGTCGAAGGCACCGTTCGCCGGCACGACCACCGCCAAACCCGCGCGGCCTTCCTGGCCCGGGACCGCGACGCCGACCACGGTCACCTCGGCGATCGCCTCGCTCTCGGCCAACGTGTCGGCGACCTCGGCGGTGGAGACGTTCTCGCCCTTCCAGCGGTAGGTGTCGCCGATGCGGTCGACGAAGTAGAAGTAGTCGTCCTGGTCACGGCGCAGCAGATCGCCGGTGCGGAAGTAGCGGTCCCCGTCGCGGAAGACGTCGTGGAGCACCTTCTTGCGGGTCGCTTCTTCGCTCGTGTAGCCGCGGAACTCGCTGGCGGCGCTGATCGGCCGGTCCGAGAGACGCACGAGCAGTTCGCCCGGTTCGCCCGCGTCGCAGTCGAGCAGGAATCCGTCCGGCCCGCGGAGGTGCTCATCAGTCTCGATGTCGTACTTCACGAGCCGCATCCAGCCGCTCCGCCGCCAGGGCACGTGGCCGACGGCGCCGACTCGGCCCTCGAGGTTCACGATGAAGCCCGGGGCCTCGGTCGCGGCGTAGAACTCCCGAACGGTGTCGATGCCGAAGCGCTCCTGGAAGCGCGGCCAGACGTCGGGACGCAGCCCGTTGCCGACCGCGATGCGCACCTGATGGTCCCGCTCGCCATCGCGCTCCGGTGCCGCCACCAGGTAGCGGCAGAGCTCACCGATGTAGAGGAGGGCGGTCGCGTCGTAGCGGTGGACGTCGTCCCAGTAGGCGCTCGCGCTGAAGCCGTCACGGATCGCCAGCGTGGCGCCGCTCACGATGCAGGCCCCGGCGCCGAGCATCAGCCCGCTCGCGTGATAGAGCGGCAAGGGCGAGTACACCACGTCGTCCTCGGTCAGCTCGAAGACCGCCTTCGCGAACCCCGCCGCCGCCATGACCGCCCGCCCGTGGGAGATCCGGCAGGGCTTCGGCAGCCCGGTGGTGCCCGACGTGTAGATGTAGATGTAGTCCGGCTCTTCGGGGGCCTCGCCGGTCAGGAGCATCTTCGCCTTGTTGCCGAGCACCTCGCGGGCGCCGGGCTTGATCGGCGCGAAGGGTTCGAGCGGCGCGCGGTCCATGGCCGCTTCGAGCTCGCCCTCACCGTAGACCATCCGCGGGAGCACGACTTCGGCGTCGTCGAGGGCCGCGGTGAAGCGCGCCTCGGTGATGACCAACTGCGCTTCGGCGGCCTCGATGGCGTGGGCCAGCGCGCGGCCGCTCACGTGGTGGTTCACCAGCGCCGCGGTGGCGCCGGCCCGCGCGATGCCGAGGACGAGCGCCACATAGGTCGGGGAGTTGGCCCCGAGCAGGGCGACCACCGCCCCGGGCTGGATGCCTTCGCCCGCGAGCACGTGCGCCAGCCGCGAGCCCATCGCGTCGACGTCCCGCCAGGTGAGCCGCTGCCGGTCCATGACGAAGGCGAGGCCCTTTGGCCGCTTCTGAGCGTTGCGCGCGACGGCGTCCACCATGGTCCCACCGACCATCGCGCTCGCGAGGTGGGGGAGGGTGCCGAAGGCGAGGCGCGGGATCGCCGCGAGCTCTTCCTTCAGCGGCTCTCGATAGGAGCTGCGGCCGATGCCGCGGACGGCGTCCGCCGCCGTGCCGAGGGTGGCGTCGAGAAAACGAGCGAAGCGGGACTCACCAGCCATTGGCCGGAGCATAGTTCAGCGCGGGGTCCAGTCGCAGATCAGGATCAGGTCGTCGCCCTGGCGGCTCGAGCGGGAGTCGAGCACTTCGG